>Ga0100379_10003221_pt1 | contig 15001 bp, 13 predicted proteins | sample CryGeymeta201503_FD_80418 | JGI IMG/M metagenome (GOLD analysis project Ga0100379, IMG submission 80418) | Groundwater microbial communities from Crystal Geyser aquifers in Utah, USA - Crystal Geyser metaG 2015-03 | ecosystem: Environmental > Aquatic > Deep subsurface > Groundwater | place...
AAACTGGGGACAATCATTTTCTTCTTTCCTTACGCTTTTTCTTACCTGGAGGGAGAAGTTTTCACTTTCATCTTCTACGTCTTCAAATTCAAAGAAGGTATTTTGGGAGGGTTGAGTTTTGAAACTGGTTCGATAATAGCTGAATTTTTATTTTTTGGTGGTACATCAACTATTTTGGTAACTTTCCTTATATATTTTTATATATTTTCTGCTACCTAGAATTAGAGTTCAAACTATCTGATAAAAAATTCGAGAATCCGATATTGTTTGATTTTTTTGCTAATTTAGTATGTTCGATTGATAGCGATGCTTGTAATGATTCTGACAAAGTCTATCATATAGACTGTATTGACACTCGGGTGATAGCTGATATGAGGAGATTCCTTGGTTGCTAGTTCGTATCCGTCAGCCTGAAGGTTCGCGAGTTAATTCACAGTGATGAAGGAGTAGAGTTTTATGAAGTTGAGAAGACTATATTTGATATAAAATGAGGCTATTTAGTCTTATAGCAGGTTTTCAGCAAGCTAGTCTTGACAGTAGTAGTAAATTTATCTCACGAAGTCCAACAGTTCATGCAAGAAATGATGTTCTAGAATGGTTTACTAATTGGTATCTGGAGATGAAGATATTAGATGCTGCAGTTATTCTAATTTATTAGCGATACATCCTATTTTCGGGTAGAAAAATCCAGACAAGTGATTGAAAATGATTTTGATCGACTTGCTTTAGTTATTTCTTAGCTTTCTTTGATTGTATATTTCTAGGCAGTGTCGATAAAAAGTGAGAACCTTTTTAATTTCATAGTTTTTCTTGCTCTCGAAAAGGTATTTGACGTATCTTTACAATGTTTCCATGAAAGTAGCATTCTTGATAAATGTGGTGGAGAGAAGTCGCTCAACATGCTTGTGGTTCGACATTAGGTTTGAGATAACCAAGAGATAATTACAAAATAATTATGGATAAACAGTTATGATAGGTTCTTCGATTTTTGATGACTTTGATGAATCTAGTTTATCTTTCTTGCTGAACCTTTTACTACCTTGGAATTGTTTCAAGTCAATATTTTAGAGAAAAGGATGAGACAACTCAATTATTTGTCGTTTTACTAGTAAAAGTAAGGGAAAAATTATCTAAATTGCGAGATACTTGACGGTGCTGGAAAAAGAATTTAGAAGGTAGCTGGCCAAGAGACCCAATAAATTGGCTTCATACTTATAAAACCTGCTATTGTTCATGTCGCATAAGCTAAACAGCTGATTGACTCGAAGACTTATCTCTCCAAGTATAAAATCAGTTTCATTGGATTATTATTTCTTAGACTGCTTTATGTTCCCTGATACCTTTTTCAGGTGATCAAATCTTGCCAATTTGATATTTGCTCCTAAAAAATCATCAATCACCTCATTAATCTCGAACTATTATGTGTAATAAAATGGTGTGGATTTTTTATTCCTGTTCCAAAGTAATTTTAAGTGTTTCTTCTCAGTTATAAAACTTACTCGTTCCCCCCAGTGTCGAAGTATTTCATTGATGGGAGTGAGTTAAACTTGAATTGTTGAGAAGAACTAACTTGAGCTGTAGTCATTCGAGGAAAATGAACTCCAGCAATCGACGATACCCACGACAGCTAGATCATAGAAATCGAGAAAAAATGGTTTGATCTGATCAACAGAGTAGTGAGGTGATGTGAGTGTTTCTTGTAAGCATAGATTAATAAGGTTAGCCAGTAAAAGGAGAACTTTCTTGTAGTAACGGCGGTTGGTGTCATCCATTTGTCTGTCGTGAGCTGAGCGAGTTTGACTATAACTACTGTCAAGCAATGATAGACGCGAAGATAAAAGTCTATCGGTTTCAGCTTTTTCCAGGCATCTGTCTCGATAATCTGAATAAACATAAATGTACCTGAATTATTGGAAAATTATTGAACCTGCTGAGTTCTTTTATGTGCCAGTAAGCAGCCCAATTCGACTGCAATAAATCCTTATCCGATTGAACTAGCTAAATCTCTGAGTTAACTGACTCCCTTTGTTCTTTCTTATCTGGAAATGGCTGAATATCTTGAAGACTGAATGGACTTTGACGAAGGAAGAATCAATGGAGGTATTTTTGACAAGCTAACATTAACCTCCTCACGTTGATCCTTGATTTTTGTGGGCTTAAATTTTTTGCTTAGATAGACTTCAAGACTATCCTGAGCGCTTCTCCAATCCTATGGCTCAGAGCTTTCCAAATCCTTGAGGAATTTCAGCTACCCAGCTTCCTAGAAATATGAGGTTACTCTGCTGAGAAGCTTTCTTAATTTATCATGAGCCAGAAAGGGCCTTAGTTCTGCTTCATGTTTTTTGGCAAGAGAGAAAAAGAAGGCAAGGCTGATGAAACAAGAGGAGTGCTGCAATAAATGAGTTAAAATTTCATTGGTGATATGCTAAAGGATTTGAGGTCGATCTGCAATTATACGGGTGAAGAGATCCTGTATGAGAAGAAGGCATTTTTCAGCAGTAGTTCGATCGTCCACATGTCGGTAGTGAAGCAGGTTACGATGTTGGCATATAGTTTGGATGAGAGTAGAAGTGATGGTCCGAGAGGCAGGTAGTGAACAGGGGCTATACTGTTGAAGGAGTTTTCTGAGGTATTCAGAAAGGTTGGTGTTCAGATTTTGCAACTTTCCAAGCTCCTTTATTATAGTTGCCTACATTTGAATGTTATAATTATCATATCATGATTCAATCAGCTTGAAGAAACAAATATTATCATCAAGAATACGATGCATAATGCATTCATATCAAAATCTTCTGGACTTACTTTTCGACTTGTCCTATCGATGCTTCAGCCCAGCTTTTAGCAAATCAAGCACCTTCACGTTACACTTTACTATCTCCTTCTTCTGCTTTTCTTTTACCGGTTTCGAGTGCATTTCCTTCTCCTTCCTGTGCGTGTATGTACTGTTTAATTTTAGAGGAGATTGTCTCAGGATTTTGAGCTAGAGCTTCATGTTTTATTGACATGTTTATGTTAACTTCCTCACGTTACTAGTCACATTCATCGGATTTTGTTCTTTCTCTTTTGATTTGTGAGATGATGTCGTCGTTCTCTTACGGCACTCAGAAGCCTCGGTTAACTTTTTCTCTTTCTTGAAGTGACGGTGGTCGCTATCTGTTCTTAGCCAGGGGTGCATCAACATCTGAATCAAGGGAGTAATACCTCGGAAGCTGTAATTCTTTAGTCAGGGTTGACCTTAAGCATTCTGCCAATCAAATCAAGTATTTCCTTGGAAAAGTATAATTAATGGCGGGGGTAGTCAGCATTGTTGATTTTTTTGTAGAGCTATTGGTCTGTTGAACCTTTGAATGGGAAAATACCAGTTAAGGTAACAAAGGTCAACACACCAAGAGCCCAAATGTCAGCTGGCTCTCCTCTGTACTATTTTTTCTGAACAATTTAAGGTGCCATGTAGCTGGGAGTCCCACAGAATATTTTAACCTGAGTAATGTTAAAATTACTTTTTTGTTTTTTTCAATGCAAGTGCTGAACCCAAAATCAATTATCTTAGGAGAAAGCTCATCTCCCAGAATCACATTCTCAAGTTTGATGTCTCTATGAGAAATTTGTCTTTCGTGAAGATAATCCAAGGCTTCTGCAAGGGATCGAATGATAGTCTTGCAGTGATTTTAAGGAGCTCGATGATTTGGCTGATTCTTCAGGTAGTGATTCAGTGAAATTCCATCAAGGTATTCCATGATGATGTTGAGATGGTTGTTGGTCTCCACAACATCTAAGATCTTCACAATATTCGGATGGCTGAGCATTTGAAGAATTCTAATTTACCTTCTTACTGATTTTTTCCTTTGAGGCTCCCTCAGTTTTATCTTTTAGTATACTTTGATGGCCACTTTCTTTGCATGAGGCTTGTAGGTAGCAACTCTCACTGAGGCATAGGCTCCTTCGCCCACAATTCTTCCAACTGTGTAGTCTTTCTTGAACTCAGCAGTTAAATCCTCCTTCTGATGAGTAAACATCTAATCGATCTTTGACTCATCGAGCTAGCTATACTGAGGCAGCCCGTTTAATAGTTTATCAGTGGAATCGTCTACTTTCAAAAACTTGACAGAGTTTGCGAAATCTTTGATGGCTTTGGGTTTCCTCCATTCTTATTGTTGGTGCTGTTCTGTTTTAGTTTTGCTTTTGGAACGGCTAAACAGCTTGTCTATGTCTTCCTCGGTCATGATGTTCTTCTTATTGGTCTTGGTGAGAGTGTTCTGCTTGTTGTTCGTCTTATTGAGTTTACCAGTGCTATTTTTCCAAAGAGTGTTCGAGTTGATGGCTCTGAGGATATGGGACACATCACTGGTCAGGGTTGTTATAACTCCGACTTCTTTGTGTTTTCTCTTTTGGCGACCCACATTTTATTTGCTATGCATATTAACGACTATTATTATAATACTATTCTTACTCTATCACAGTCCCTAAACACATATCTCTATAAAAATTAATATTGTGACAGAGCTTTCTTCATTTTGACTGTGGTTGTAGCATTTTCATAAGGTTGGGCGGCAAGTCTTTAATTATAATGAAACAGTTCAAGGAAAATCTGAACACCAAGAGAAACTTCAGACCAAAATCAGTTGGATTCATGACTCCTCAAAGACAAAAGCTGATAAGACAATACAGAATCAAAAGAATCAAAGAGGCAAATGCTCGTCTCGAGCAGGAAATGAATTGTATCAGGTCGAATTAAAAAGAGTCAAAGAGGAAAAATAAAATAGTTAGCAGTTTGAAGAGAAGGTAACGATCACGAAAAAAATAACAGGAAGTTCAAACAGTTGTTGAAGACATGAGAAGTGTCCGTTTCGATGAGGAAAGCAATTAAGTTTACAAGTATTAGTGTTGGATTCAGTCAGAACATGTAATCGATTCATAGTAGTATTACAGTGAAAAACATTTGGAAGGCAGAAAAAAGAAGAAAGGAAATAAAAATCCTAAGAGGCGTCGCATCAAAAGAAAATGATATTCAGAAAGTTCGATTAATAATTCTCATGACAGCAAATGAATCATCATTGGTAGAACTTGTATTTCGAACCATATGCGAATTATTTCAAGTCTCGCTTAGGCTTTTTAACCACTGGCTCAGTTGCCTCGGGATGATAGTATAAGCTTTCTTCATAAACCATGTTCTGCAGTAAGTCCTTTGTGGGTTTGAAGTTGTCCCATCCCCAGTCGAATCCTTTCTTGCTGATAACTTCCTGCTCCTCGTCATGAAGTCCGTCAAAGTAAGGGTGAGCCAGGCATTCTTCAACTGAGTACCTCTTATCAGGGTTGAAAGTCAACATTTTTGAGAGTAAATCGGCAGCTTGTGGCTTGATATTGGGGAACAGCTTTTCCCAGTTTTGTTTTGATCTTTTTGGCAAACTTTTGATGTACTTGATAGCATTTTAGTTTCCTACATAAATTGATAGTTACCAATATACTTCATGTCTTCTGAACTAGGAGTGCCAAGGACCGAAATTATGCGCTGAACTTGGTCAAGGAAATCTTCTCCAGGGAAAAGTGGCTGTCTTCCGAATAGTTCGGCCAAAATACATCCTACTGACCATATATCAACGGCTTTTGTATATTCACTTGCATTTAGAATAACCTAAGGAGCACGGTACCATCTGGTCACTACATACTAAGTTTTTTCCTCTTCTTCCTCTACATAGCCTCTCGCCAGACCCAAGTCACATATCTGCAGGTCACAATTTTTGTTCTGAATAAATATTGAAATACCAATAGGAGATTGCTAGGTTTTAGATCTCTGTGGATGACGTTAGCTGAGTGCATGAAGAGGAGTCCTCTGAGTATTTGATAGACAAAGTATTGAATGTGGTCGTCGGAAAGTTCCTGCCGAGAATAGATGACTCGATGGAGGTCAGTTTCCATGAGGTCGGTGATGATGTAAATATCGCTGTAGCCAGTGCGGGCCTATGGTTTTAGAATATCCAGAAGTCGGATGATGTTGTCGTGCTTGAAAAATTCTGGATAAACGATTTTTTACTAAGAAGTTTGATCTCTCTGACAATCCTTTTGGCATCGATAAGATCCTAAAAGGCATTGATGACCTTCATAAGAACATTTCAACCTTTTTTATGGCCACTTTCTTATTTTTCTAACGGTCGAGGGCTGAGGCCACCACTCCGTATGCTCCCGAACCGATTTGCTTGATGACTTAGTATTTTTCGTCAATCACGAAGGGAGTTCCTCCCACCTAATAGAGAACTCTTCCCTTGGGGATCTGATTCTTGGGCTCCTTGTGAGTTTTTTATTTTTTGTGATCCATAACAAATAATTATCTATTTGAACAGTTACTATAACAACTAAACGCTCTTTCTGACATAAAACGCACTCACTGCCTCATTACTCCGTAAATTAATGATTAGATTAAGAATTTTGTTTTTCAATATGTTAGTACCATTTAACTATGAATTAGATCATCTTCTCTGCTTGTTTTTTCTTAGCTATTCTTATATAGCCTTCTGCTGAGCGACGAATGAAGGGTTACTCCACTCATTCTCAAAAGTATATGAACTGTTCTTGTTGCTTGAACCATTGCCCATACTTTGCATTATCGCCATCTGAAGTTAGTGGTCTTATCCATTGAGATCCAGGGCTCCCAGAGCATATTCCTCATGCAAAAAATCAGCTCGCTCTTGATGATTCTGAGGTGGCTGCTGAGATCGGCTCTAGTAAATGACTTTTGTCTTGATTTCAGTGGCTTTGATAGGCTGGGTAGGAGGTTTAAACTATTGTTTTGTTTGCCTGATACCATATTTGTCTGATGCTTATTTGACCTCTTGAGTTCCATATGTTCTTGGTTTTGGAGCATTGATATTCGAGGTGTAAATGTTCTTGCTGCTACCAACATCTTTAGTGGCTCCGTTTCGGGCATCACGACTGCCTGTACCTTATCGACGATAATCATAGACTCCCGGCTGACGTTGAGGTTCCGGTCGAGTTCCTCTAACTTATTCTCTTTTATAGTTATTGTTATTGTATTTTTGTGTATTTGTGGAAGGTGGATTAATGCTTGAGATATATTTTTTCGGCTCTTCTTTCTTGGTCTATACTCCTCGATAGCCGATGTACTTTTCTGACTATTTTTTCTCCTCTCTCGTAGGCTCGTGCCTTACTTCTTGTCTGCCTCCATATCTGATTTATTGTCGAACTTCAGTTCTAACTTCTTGTCTAGCAGGCTGATGATAGTATACTTTAGGTTCAGGTTTTTAATTGACGATGGGAGCATATTGTCTTTCTTATCTTTTGTACTAGTAAGATGGCCTGACTTTGTCCTTCTATTTGTTATTAGTCAAAATTTGGCTGCTGGGCTCAATGACTCTTCTCTGATGCTGAATATGTTACTGATAGTTTCTTGCTGGAGGAGGTTGCACTATTTTGGGCTACTCTCGAATACCCTCACAAGAAGCCCAATGGACTAGATATTATTTATTAGTGATTGGTCTATTGCACTTGGTACAAGGTTTTGTTCTTGATTCGCACTCTTTTAAATGAACTGGGAAGGTCTATACTGGAACGTTGAGGTCGCAATATTCGCAATATCTGGGTTTCTTAGTGCATTTGTTCTCATGGCTTTTGAACTCTGATGAAGGGAATGATTTTTGGCAGTGAGGGCAGTCTTCTTGCTTATGGAACTCTTCGTCATGCTATTCCTGGAAGTTGATGTCATACATTTCATGGCAGGTGGGACATTTTTTAATGTTGCGACGACAGTAGCCAAAGTGAGTAGCCATTTTGCTTTATGGGAATTCCTTAAGGCAGTTATCGCAGCGCTCCATAGGTTCGTTCTCCATATGGTTTAGAATTACGTTCAAAAAATAATATAGTTAAGCTTATCGATTAACATAATGCTTCCAAGACGAAGGCTATTTTTTAAAGCTTAAAATCAACCTATTTATAAGCCAGAAAGATCCTGTTTCCCTCTCGAACTCAAATAACCCTTAATTTCTGCAAGGCATCCATTTAATGCTGTTCTTCTGAGAGACCTATGCTATAGGTTTGTAAGAATCGATTATATTTTTTGTTCTCAGCTGAGAAGTTGTATCCTAATTGCTATTGAGTAGTGTGGGCTGTTGAGGGTTTGTAGTTGTTGAAAGGACTGATAATCACCAGAAATAGTGACAGATTTGTTGCGAAATATAATAATTACTCTTTTGTCGTAACAAGTAAAATGTTCTGGTAAGAAGAAGAGGTCGAAAATCACAAGAAGGGCTACACCAAAATAAAAAGCAAGCAATTCAGGGATCTCTACAACTTTGAGGATGGATAAAGCCTGGGAAAGGGATCTTTTGGTACAGTCGCCAAAGTCAAGACCAGCCAGGGACAGGAACTGGCCATAAAAGAATTCAACAAGGAAGCCAAGAAGGCGTTTAGACAGATTATGAGGGAAGTAGATAGCATGAAGTATCTCACTCACCCTAACATCGTTAGGCTCTTTGATTGCTACATCGTCGATGATAGCAACTTTTACATGGTGATGGAGTACTGTCCCGGAGGTTCTCTTCCCTAGTATCTTGAGAAATATAAGGACATCACATAATATGATAAAATGATGCTCTGCAAAAATATTGCCAGTGGACTTGCATATGCTCATCAAAAGTTCATCGTCCACAGGGATCTGAAACCTGACAATATTTTGATTGGTCGCAAAAATGAGGCTAAAATTTGTGATTTTGGGTGCAGTGCTCGGACAATTAACGAGGAAGGAAGCTAGATTCCTTTGAAGAGCCATATCGGCACTGTTGCTTACATGGACAAGAGGGTTTCTTATCAGGAGAACTATGACATAAGTGTGGACGTCTATTCTATGGGGATGATATTTTACTATATATTCAAGAGAAAGGGGATCTATGATGATTACAATACGGAATACACTATCAACAAGTGTAGAAGCTAGATCAACGCCAATTATGACCAGAGAATGGAGGAACTTCTCAAAGATATTCCCAATCTGATAAAGGAAATCATTAAAAATTGTCTGCAAGAGGATCATACCAAACGGTATAAAGCCCTGGAAATAAGTAATATCTTTGAAAAGGAAATCATGAAAAATTCTCGTTTGTCACACATCAAATCTACAGTCGACGAGGAGGAAATCTAAGATCAATCAAGCGTGTTTGCTATTGGACTCATCAATTACTACAAAAATATCGACAAGGTCCAAAAAAATTTGGCAACCAGAGAAAAAGTATTTGATCTTTTGTTTAAAAAAAGGGACGTTATCAAAAGAATCAAGGTCATGGAAACCATCCAGCATCTGGAAAAGAAAACAAGATAATACTTTACGACTTTTGTCCTCTTCTATTATTTCTTCTGGCTGGATCAGTTTGGCAAGCTGTTAAACCGTTAAGAAACATAATTTTCTTATATCTACACAGATATTAACCCAGAAGCCCTGGAGGATGAGGTGGTTTAGAGAATAAAAAAAATTATCAGTGCTGAGGAGGGAATATACTACCACTTCTTCATGAAATGCTGTAAAAATCAAAGGAATAAGCTCAGCCTTCAGAACGAAAAGATTTACCTTCCAAGTTGCTACAGAAAGATGATTATGGAAGTGACTTCAAAGCAGTTGAGATATGTCAGCTTTGAATAGTTCAAAGATTAAGAACTACGAGCTCACATCCATGAGTTTATTGAAAAACGAATCAAGAAGGACTATAAAACCAATGGGGTCAAAGAATAGGATTAGCAGGCTCATAAAGCATTGGCCATCATTGAGTCTATTGCTTCATAGTTATGATTGTTATTTTAGAATTATGCTAATTAGAATATTATAGCTATCGAGACCCTTTTAGGGCAAGATTTTTCATTTTTTGATATCATTAATAATATATGGGACTTAAAATCATCCTTTTCGCCTTGGTCGCAACAATCGTCTTCGCATCCGAGCCTGTTTTGCTGGTCACTGACGAGCAGTACCTTATTCACTATCAAGGCACCACCCTCTCTTCACCTCGCAGGACCTCATCTAATACATCGGCAGATAAAACAAAGCTCAGGTTGTCGAACTGAGCGAATCGATTAGCGCTGACTGGGCTGAGCTTAAAAAGGCTCTTCGGGAGTCAGGAGTTTCTAATGAAAGAGTCAGCTCTTTCCTCACCTCCGAACAGAGATTGTTTGAACTCAAGAACATTCTGAGTGACATGCAAATTAGCAAGAAGCTTAATGTTACCATTGAGCAGCTTAAATAGATGCTCAGATAGGGAAAATAAGATTTGGTTATTACCTTCAGCTCCACCATGAAGCCTCGTCGCCTCCAGCAAACAGCTGAGAATGATACAGTTGAGTCAAAAATTTTCAACGATATCTCAAGCTACTCCCTATCTGGACTATGGGTCGGCCTGTTTTTGCTCGTAGTCCTGATGATCGGCATCAACTGCATGTTGGATCTTAAGACCAACGACAGATTTGCTCGTCAGAACTTGTGGGTCGGTCGTGAGTCATGATTCTAAATTGTAATCCTGATCAATAGATCAATTAATCAGACTATTATTCTATCAGAAATCAAATGTTGTTGGGTCAGGGTTTGGAACTTTCAAGCTATTTTTGAATAAAAATTCTGCCAAGTTGTCAACTGGATCGTTGGGGAATGAGTTCAGAAGTTCAACAATGCCTTCAGATAGGATAGGAACGAGATTGGCGTCAAGATATTTTCTAAGAGCTAGAGATGTTTTGTCTAGAATGTCTCTCTCTTCATTTTGCTCATTCTTTTTTTTCATGTCATAGTCCTCCTTTTGAATTTCTCTAATTATTTTCTCTTTTTTGTCCATTTCAGCTCGGAGATTAGCCTTTCTATCCTTTTCCCCTTTCAACCTTTGCTAAATAATGCTCCTTTCTGAAACTTCATCGATGGTTGTTTCCTTGATCAGAGACTCGAGAGTAGCAGCTGTTTGAGGACCAATCTTGACGTGATGGCTCGGAATTTTATTTTCCTTGAAGAAATCTTCAATAACATATTCACCACTATCTGAGTTATTTTGAGCCCTGTAGCGAGCGAGTAGATGTTTTATTTTAGCTTGAGTCAAGTGAGTTCGTGAAATTTATTATTCTGGTAACTTTTGAATCCTCTCAATGATCTATTTGTCTGTCATTTCCAGCATGATCAACTTAGTCGGGGCTAGTCTTTCATCAAGAATTTTTTTGCCATTTTCATCAGGCTACTCTCCTTCTGGAACAGGTGGAGGGCTCATAAACAACTCTTTTGCATCCTAATAACGTCTTGGAAACCCATCAAGAATATACCCTCTATTGAGACAGTCATTTTGAGTGAGTCTCCATTTGAAGCACTTGTACACCAGTTAGTCACTCAGCCGAACATCTACAGCTTATGGGTCGAAAGGTGGTAAAGGATCCCCTGAATAGATATTGATTTACTTTGGTCTTTAGGTATTTTCTTCCATTTTTACTTAAATTCCTCATATTAAGCTTGTTTGTTCTGAATCTCGTTTTCTTTCTTTTAGTTGAGGAAGTTTTTAATCTCTTATCCGAACTCATTTTTGAGTGACATGACCTCGTCAATTACAGTCTTGATGGTGATGTGAGGCAAATAATACTTTTAATATAGCCTGAATAAAAAAAAGACTTACTGCTTCGAAAAGTATGTTTTTCCTGATCCAGGAGGGCCCATTATGAATATTTTTTCTTGACGTAAATTGTGAACTGCATTATACTATTGGCGTAGCAATTCAATGTTCTTTTGAATGCCGTCTTTGCTTCTCCAGTCAAATTTGAATCGAACAACTTATTGGCCTTCTTAAGCTTCAATTGCAGCATCTTCCTCCTATATTTTTGCAAAAATCATGGTAGGTTTCATCCTTAAATTCAAAGTAAGCTATTTGACATTCTTCTAATTTCCTTTCGGCTCAATACACTCGATTTAGCCAGTTCCGATTCCTTTTGAAATAGATTCGATTATTTTTTTCTGGGTAGGCTTTGGGTTGTGATCAAGGGCCAGGATGTATGGTAACTTGGGAGTCTTTTCAATTATCTTTTCAATATAGGTCACAAGGTCGGCAGTGTGAATAGTTGGAATACGATTTTTGCCAGCTCCGAAAACAGGAAGCTTGGCAGGAATTTGTAATCTAGCTTGTAGGAAGTAGTCTTGGAACAAATTTTAGCCCTCACCATATTGGAGACCCGCACAAACGACATATGATTTGAGGTTAGGCTTAACATTGCCAGCTGCCAGACACAAAGTTTAAATAGATTTGATCTTCTCGTATTCAGGAGCAGGCTTTCTGAGGTTGTAGTCCTTATCTGTGAATCTAACGTACGTTTTCTTTTCCTCTCCTTCAGCAGGTTCAGGTGCACCTTCCTACTCTGAATCAGGCTCCTCTAGTGGATTCTAGTCGCCTTCCTATTCATCTCCTTATTTTTTCTCTTTAGGAGAAGTGCGTGCCCAGGTCATCACATTGGAGATACAAATTAGTGTTTTATTATCAGTGAAGGGTTGAATTTTCAGAGTTGAGATGATAAACTAGGCCTCCTTCAGATCGGCAGTTGTTAGGTCATAGATGATGACATCTGAGTTGAGGATGACTTATTCGAAAAAGGTCACCTTTTCGGTCTGAGTTAGGATAAAGTACATCGATGACTTTTCGGACACCTGCTGGGACTTAGTGCGTGCTATTTTTTATGGTTGTGCCCACTATTCTATTGGGATTTTCAGGATGAATCTGATCATTACGAAGGCGAGCTACAAGGTGATTTGCTAAGAATGAATTGAGACTGGAAAGGAAGTATTTGACAGGTTGGTAGGGAGGAGGAGCCTTAAATACAGGAGGTTTTTCTTAGTCTGCCATAAGTTATAGTTTTAAAATTTGAAGTTAAATGTTGACCGAAGATCTAAATCACTCAACCTCGACGTTTTGCTTTTTGGTAATATTCTTGATAATATGCCATTCGTCAAGGACTCTTCCTCCTGGAATAGTCACATATTGATATTTAAGATGACCTCCTGATATTTTGATTCTACCGTATCCATAGGAACTTGATTTTTTAGCTGACCACTCCGGGGCAGGTGAAACATACTTAATATCGATGAGGGCTCCTCCTGTGCCCTGAACAGCATATACTGGATATTCTGGTTCTATGTAATGAGTTTTGTTGGCTCCTTTTTTCATGGCTTTTCCTTTGTAAGTGGGCCAGCTTCTCTAATAGTCGTGGACGTGTCCAGTTTGAACGATATCTACTTTGTGTTTGTTCATTAAATCCTCCAGGTGGTGAACAAGGTTGGTTTCATCTGAATGTTCGAACTTGGAAGAAGAGTAAAAGAATCGATGGGCTCCTACGATGATCCACTGAATATTAGGGTTATTTCTGGCTTTCGTCAAATCATCATCTAAAAAATTATACTGCTCACTCGTAAGATTGTAGGGATGCTCAGATGAAAAATGAACGATGTGGATTTGTCCATAGTCAAAGGAAAACCATAAGTTTGTTGAGCTTTAGTTTTGTCGTGGGAGAACATACCGATGAGTATACGCCGTATAGTTGTAATATTTTTCATGGTTTCCTACTCCAGGCATAAAGGGAGTATATGCAGCAAAAGACTCTGTTAACTCACCATAGAGGTCCCAAATTGGTTCAAATTATCCCACCTTCTCAGAATTCATTCCAGCATAGGCGATATCTCCTGATAAAAATACAAAGTCGAAGGGTCGTATGAATTGGTCTTTGGCGATCTGGCTGATGACAAAGTGTCCAAAAGGAGCAAAGGTTCCCATATCAGCAACGACTGCGATATTCAATTATTCAAGTTGTTGGGTCTTGAGTGGAGGTGAGTTGAAGTACTTAATCTTTGAGAAGGTCCTAGTCGTTGCATCTCCTACTCTATAGTAGTACTTTTTCAAAGGTTAAAGGCCTTTCATAACTGCCTTGTAGATTCTACCGTGAAAGCCAAAATGTCCAACATTGTAAGTAGTATAAGTACCAGCCTCCTCATGTTTAAGAGATGTCGGGAGTCTGCCATACTGCACAATAGGTTTTTCATATACTTCAGGTGTTGAAACCCACATAACCTGCATTTAGCCGTCCTTATTAGTGAGCCCAAGATGGATTTGTTTGTGTCCATTTTTTGTTGTGACTTTGATATTAGCAACTTAGATCAACTACTTGAGAGTTACTTTCCGATCCTGATCAGAGTCGAAGAACTGATGGATTGGCATGATATCTTACTCAGTGATGTTGTGCTCAGGTTCCATGAACCGGAAGTAGTTGACAAATTATTAGACAGTAGCTACTCCATCATCATCTCGATCATAGGTGGCCCAGAAAAAGCCTTTCAGGTTGTCAAGGCTGACCTCTGTACTCTGAACCGAGATCAACAAAGCCAAGGCCAAACTGCATAACAATATCAGACTGATTTTCATTATTATTATAGATTTTGACAGTTCAAGAAAAATCCATTAGTTTGAGAAGTGATATTGCTGGGCATGTCAGAAAATGATTTAGTTGATATTTTAACTGTGATAAATAATGACGTGGACGAGGTTGTTTTACGTAAAAAATCTGAACTCGGCCTTCAAGAGAGTTGTTCCCGGAGTTGCCCGTGGAGAGTTACCCATTTCTAAACGATATCAAGCCGAAATACGCAAGGAATTTAGAATGGCAGGCGTTCCATGGATATATGGTCTTAAATAAGCAAAGTCCAACCCTCGTGACAAAAGGCCCAAGAGCAAGAAAAGAGATGCTGAAAAGCTGATAAGGCTGGATAAGATATAAAAGGCTTTAAAGGATAATGCTGAGAAGGAGCTCGAGTATCGGCAAGAAAGACTCAATAAGCGTAAATTAGGAGGATCTGACGCCATGTTGTCGAAAGGACTGCCTTCTTGGATCAAGACTGACCTCAAATAAATTCCTGACTACATGCTCAGAGGTAGAAGAGATGATTAAGAATGAATAGACTAATGTGTTTGTCAACCTATATTGAAAGTAATTCAAGAAAAAAGTA
>Ga0100379_10003224_pt1 | contig 14994 bp, 11 predicted proteins | sample CryGeymeta201503_FD_80418 | JGI IMG/M metagenome (GOLD analysis project Ga0100379, IMG submission 80418) | Groundwater microbial communities from Crystal Geyser aquifers in Utah, USA - Crystal Geyser metaG 2015-03 | ecosystem: Environmental > Aquatic > Deep subsurface > Groundwater | place...
AGCTCCATCAGCATCATCTTTGGTAGACTTACCATAAGCACCTACAACGATATACTCCCCAGAAATAGCGACTGAGTGACCAAAACTATCAGAGGTCCAAGCATCGTTAGGTACAATTTTTTGTTGTTGTACCCAAGATGTACCATCCCAAAAATAAATATAAGCAGCTCCTCTACCAGCTAAATTATTAGCATTTTCAGCACCGACAACCATATAATTTCCATCCACGTCTACCGACGTACCAAAAGAATAACTAGCGTGCGAATCATCAGCATAGATCTTTTGTTCTGAAATTGTATCAGCTAATACTATCTTAGAAAAGCCAACTATCCCAAAAATTGTCAATAAAGCAACAGCTCCAAATAAAAACTTTTTATACATATTTTAAAAAAATAATAATTAATATTACTTTAATAAGCTACCACTTTTACCCCCAAAAGTCAAGGGTTAAAGCTCCTTTCAAATGAGTGTTATTTTATAACAATGTTGCTTAATAAAGATAATAATTATATAATTAAGTAACTAATAAATAATTATGACTTACCAAAAAATAACTTTAGATCTAAATAAATTAGCCAACCCCACCAAAGCCACTATCCTTTCAGGCTTTTTCAAAACCGGCAAAGGACAATACGGTGAGGGCGACAAATTCTTAGGTATTACCGTGCCAGAACAAAGAAAAATTGCCAAAAAATACTACAAAGAAGTTAGTTTTGAAGATTTGCAAAAAATGCTTGAAAGTAAAATTCATGAATATAGACTCACAGCTCTTCTAATTTTGGTTTATAAATATGACAAAACCAAAGACAAAAAACTAAAAAAAGAAATCTACAATTTTTATATCAAAAATCTACAATATATAAACAATTGGGATCTAGTCGATGTAACAACTCCAAATATTGTCGGCGATTATTTACTAAATAATCCCAAAGAAAAAAAGATTCTCTATAAATTAGTAAAATCAAAAAATCTTTGGGAAAGACGCGTCGCAATTCTAGCAACATTTAGATTTATCAAAGAGAAACAATTTGAAGATACTCTCACTATTTCTAAAATACTACTAAACGACAAACATGATCTTATTCACAAGGCCGTCGGCTGGATGCTTCGTGAAATGGGCAAACGTGATATCAAACTACTGATAAAATTCTTAGATAAATACGCAGCCACAATGCCACGCACAATGCTCCGATATGCGATTGAGAAATTTGGAGAAGAAACGAGAAAATATTATCTAAAGAAAAAATAATTTAAAAAAGTAGGTACAGGTCTAGACCTGTACCTACGAATATGGCAAAAAGTTTTTTCTTAGTAACCAAGTTTCTCATCCACAAAAATAACTGTGAAAGTACGCCCTAAAAATTCTGGTTCTTTTTTATAAATTAAAATTTTGGAAATACCACTACCACCCATACCGACCGATTTCATGCGAGCGTCTTCGAGTGGAAAAGTATAATTATAAAGACGTTTAAAAGCCTCCTCAATATTTTTGACAATTTTGTTGGTACTCAAAACCAAAATCACGTGGCTTGCATTGAAAGTCAATCCAGGCAATTGACTTCCGGAATTGGATGCCACCAAAATCTCACCTTCTTCTGTCACAGCCACCGCACTCCCCAAATAATAATCAGAAATAGTGGTTTCTTTTCTCAGTTTGGCTTGGATTTTTTGATCTTTTTCTGCCAAAATTTTTTCATGCAAGTTATTCCAAGGATGTTCTCCAGATTTGAGGTAGTCAATATACCCAATTTCGTTTAAAGTGGTAGAAGAGCCATTCATCACAGAGGCACCTTCAGGAATTAGTTCCTTTATTTTGGCAAGAACTTCTACTTTACTACCAAGCAAAAAGCTTCTAAAATTGCCTTCCCCCATCTTGTTTTCAACTTTTTTGACAATTTCTTGAGTTTTTAATGTTTCAAAATCCATAAAAATATGTTTTAATTAATTATATTTGTATAGTAATACACAAACTTTATTTTGTAAAGTGTGCATAAGTGTGGTATAATGTTTTACATATGAAAAAGACCAACCAACAATGTCCAATTTCTAGTACTATTGATATTCTGTCAGATTTTTGGACTATGCATATCATTTACACCTTGCAAGATGGTAGTAAACACTTTTGTGATTTGGAAAAAGATCTTAATGGCATTTCAACTAGGACTTTGACTTTGAAACTAAAAAAACTTCAAGAAGAAAAAATGTTAGAAAAAACTTTTGATGGCAGTTATGAACTCACAGACAAAGGTCACGGACTAAAAACAGTGATAGATGCTATGAGGAAGTATGGTGAAAAATTTTTAATAAAATAGATTATGCTAATAATTTCCTGGAATATCAACGGCATCCGCGCTGTAGTCAAAAAAGGCTTCACAGATTTTTTGGCGGAAAAAAAACCAGATATTTTAGGCTTGCAAGAAGTGAAAATTGGTAATTCTCATCGCGAGCAAGAAAACTTTGACTTCAAAAATTACTTGGAAAACTGGAACTCAGCCAAACGTCCCGGTTACTCAGGTACGATGACACTTATCAAAGATAAATCAGACGCACAAAAAAAATTTATCAAACACAGCACTGGTTTGGGAGTTGAAAAATTTGATGAGGAAGGACGCACCCAAACTTTGGAATTTGCAGATTTTTATTTTGTAAATTGTTACTTCCCAAATACTCGTGATGATTTGTCCAGACTTGATTTTAAGCAAAATTTCAACGAAGCATTTTTAAAATATATCAAAAAACTAGATAAGAAAAAACCCGTCATCGCGGTCGGCGATTACAATGTCGCCCACGAACCAATTGATATTGCCAGACCAGAACCAAATGAAGGTAAAGCTGGCTATACTGATGAGGAAAGAGCTTGGATGACAAAATTTACCAAAGCAGGATTTGTTGATACTTTCCGAAAATTGAACCCAGACAAAGTCCAATATAGTTGGTGGAGTTTTCGTGCAGGTGCTAGAGCTAGAAACGTTGGTTGGCGTATTGATTATGTACTTGTTAGCGAAAGATTTGTTAGTAAAATAAAAAAAGCCTTTATCTGGGATGAAATTACAGGTTCTGACCATTGTCCGATTGGGATTGAAATTGATTTATAAACAGCTACTCTTGCCAAAATAAATAATCTAGACTATAATAGTCTAGATTTTAGTTAATATAAAATCTGCGTCAAAGTCCGGCATACTTCAGCGCGAATGTTGGGAATATAAATATTTATATTTCTCTCTTTCGCTCGGAGGTTCCGGGCAAGGTAGAGTGAAATCCGTCACGAGATAAGTTGTTTATGACCACAGGTCAAAAAAAATTCGCCTACATCATGGCACTGTGCAAGGTCGCGACTCCAATCGTGATCATCCTCCACTTCGTCGCCTGACGCATATCTCGTCCCCCTCCCCGACCGCAAATAGCGTGTCGGGGAGGCAAAGGACGGGAAGAAAAGAAAAATTTAAACGCCATCTGGGCGATTTTTTTATATACAAGTCTTTTTTGATGTGGTAAAATATCTTTATATAAAATAAAAAATTATGAATTATTATTGTTCACACATCACTCAAAAACATAAAAGTGAATGGGAAGAATTAGTAGCCAAAAATAAAATGTCAGGCTACCACCAATCTTTTGCTTGGGGTAAATTCAAACAAGAAGATGATTGGGAAACCTACAAAATAGGAATTTTTGATAAAAAAAATGATAAATTAGTTGGAGGTTGTATTGTATTACAATTCAACTTTACTAATTGTACTAATTTTTTGTACATTCCTGAAGGTCCAGTCCTCAATTATCAAGATGAAGACCAACTCTTCTGGCAATGGCGTATCTTAGAGACCGCTCTACACAGTATAATTTCACTAAAACCAGAAAATCTTACCACGCACTTACGTATAGAACCACGTGCTCTATCTGTGCCAAACTGGTTTTTGACTGGTTTTAGCAAAGCTCCAATAAATCTACAACCACGCAATACACAAGTCTTGAATTTAACAACGGAAGAAGAAGAACTTTTGGCACAAATGAAACCAAAAGGCAGATACAACATTCGTCTGGCTGAAAAAAAAGGCATAGAAGTTTCAGAGATTCCTTTGACAGAAATAAATACCTTTTACAAACTATACAAGACTACTTTTGAAAGAAATAAATTTGATGGCAAAAATCTTGATTTTTTTAAAACCTATTTGAAATATTGTGGTGAATTTTCCAAAATATTTGTAGCCAAAGTAGACAAAAAAGTTTTAAGTGCCGCCATTATAGTTTATTTTGGTAACAGAGCTACTTACCTCTATGGTGCTTCCAGTAGTGAAATGCGAGAATACATGGCTCCTAATGGATTACACTGGCATATTATAAAAGATGCCAAACAACAAGGTTGTACAGAATATGATTTCTGGGGAGTAGCCAAAAATGAAGATGATGAAAATCACGATTGGCACGGTTTTACCAAATTCAAGAAAAAATTTGGGGGAGAACAACTAGACTTCATTGGAGCCTATGATTATGTCATCCAAAAAGATCCATACGAAGAATTTATCAAAAAACACGAATCAGACTAAAATAAAAAATCCTGCAATTACGCAGGATTTTTTGATATCAAAGTTATTAATTTGATTTTTGAGACTTATCATCTTTATAAGAACTCTCGTCAGAAGATGTTTTACTATCAGAATAAGATTTACCATCTTTGTAAGCTTTTGTATCTTTGTAAGAAAAGTCTGCTTTAGCACTCTTTTCATCTACATAAGTCTTGGTAGATTTGTAAGAAGGGTCTGTTTTTTGACTTTTTTCGTCTTTGTATGACACTTCTGCCTTACTAGACTTTTCATCAGTATAAGTCTTACTATCTTTGTAAGATACATCTGATTTAGCAGATTTTTGATCTTGATAAGATTTTGAATCTGTGGCTGTAGCTGCAGTGGCAGATGAAACTCCAAAGAAAGAAGCCATAGCCATAGCCAACATACTTACTTTTTTGACTAGTTTATTCATATTTTGATGTTTATGTTATGAATTAATAATGTATAAATTATAGCATAATTTAGCTAAAATGTCAAGATATATGAAATAAAAAGCCTCTATTTAGTGCTTTATGAAAGAATCAGCAATTTGTCCCACAAAATAGCCAATAATGGCTGCTAATGAAGCCAAAGCAGTCATTTCTAATCCAGCTTTCCACCATTTACGTTTGGTAAATTTGGTGGTAAAAATACCCAAAATAAACAAACCAATCAAAGTAAATATAATAGAAATAGGGATAGCTTCCTGAATAGGAAAAAGCACATAAGGAGTGAGAGGAACTGCACCACCAACAACATAGGAAACAAACATTACTGCACCTTTTTTTACAGGATAATCACCATTGTCTGGTATAATTTCCAACTCACGATAAGCCATTTCTCTTAAAAAAAGATGTTTGTCTTTGGAGGCTATCAAAGCCATATCTTTGGCCATTTGTTTTGGCCAGCCATCATCAACATACATCTCAAACAATTCTTCTTTTTCATCTTCTGGAAATTGTTGCAATTCTTCTCTTTCTTCATGAAGTTTCCTATCATCTGTATCTTTTTCAGATTTATTGGAAAGATAAGAACCAACGGCCATAGAGATTGATTCTACAGAGATAACTACAAAACCGGAAAGTAGAGTCGTGAACTGACTATTGGTGGCGGCAGCAATGCCAGTAACAGCACCAAGGGTCGAGACCATACCATCTTCCAAACCAAAAACCATCTCCCGCAAAAGTGAAGAAGAAATCTTGCCTTGAGTGTGATGAATATATTCTGGATTATGTGGGATGACCATAAAATTAGTTTGTAAAGTTATAAAGATTAAAACAAACACATTATACAATTTAAATTCATTAAAGTCCACAGAACTAAAAACTTTATGAACTTTTTACTTTATAAACTTTAAAAACTTGAATTGATGGACAAAACCACCATATTTTGCTAAGATAGGACAATAAAAATATATGAATACTCTAAAAATCGAAAAACTAGTTTTTGGTGGACAAGGTCTATCTAAACTTGACAACAAAGTAGTCTTTGTTTGGAATGCTCTACCAGGAGAAGAAGTAGAATACAAAATAATCAAAGACAAAAAAGACTACTTGGAAGCTGTTGCCACCAAAATAATCCAAGCCTCACCAGAGAGAGTAGAAGCAGAAGAAGCTGAATTTTTGTCCACCTCACCTTGGCAAATAGTTTCCTACAAGACAGAAAACAAATGGAAAAAAGAAATCACAGAGGAAACCTACAAAAAACTTGGTGGAGAAATTTTTGCCGAATTAGACATTCCTCTTGTTTCTGACAAACTAGACAAAAATTATCGCAACAAAATGGAATTTAGTTTTACTGAACTTGAAGACAATACCAAATCTTTAGCTTTTTTTGAACGTGGTGGACGACGTACCTTTGCGGTTCACGGTTCAATCTTAGCTGAAGAAATAATCAATGAAACAGCTAAATACATTTTGGACTGGGTCAATGAAAATGATATAGCTATGCGTAGTCTAAAAACTCTGATTGTAAGAAGTAATGGACAAGGGCAAGCCATCGCAGCACTTTTTATCAAAGACAGACTAACTTTTGAAGAATATCCAAAACTAAAAAATAATTTGCTTGGTTTTCAAGTTTATTATTCTACTCACAAATCACCTGCTTCTGTGCCAACAGCTCTGCTATACACAACAGGACAAGACTATTTATTAAGTGATATTTACAAAACTAAATTAAAATTTGGTTTGCTTAGTTTTTTTCAGATTCATATTCCAGTTTTCAAAGCATGTCTAGAACAAATACAAAAGCATATACCAAAAAATTCTTCAATCCTAGATTTTTATTCTGGTGTAGGGTCTATTGGTTTACCTTTGGCTAAAAATTGTAAAGACTTGACTCTAGTTGACAACAATGAGGAAGCCATTGACTATGCTTTAGAAAATATCAAACTAAACAAATTAAAAAATACAGAAGCTTTTTGTGAAACAGCAGAGAAAATTACCGAACTTATTACTTCCGACAAAATTTTGATTGTTGACCCACCTCGCGCTGGTATGCATGACAAAGTAGTGGACAAAATTTTGGAAGTCTTACCTCCAAAAATTATTTATCTCTCTTGCAATATCTCTACCCAAGCTCGCGATGTCAAAAAACTAGCTGAAAAATACAAAATAACTGATGCCACTATTTACAACTTCTTTCCAAAGACTCCACATATTGAGGGGTTGTTGGTTTTGGAGTTGAAATAAGGTATAATTGAACTACATTCAAAAATAATTATTTTAAATTTGAAAGGTCATTGCCTTATCAGACGTTTTGATGACTAAATTGTTACATTGTTACATTGTTATCTTTTTCTAGACAGCAATGTAACAATTTAGCAATTAAACAATTCTGTCACGTTTTTATAAAAAAATATTTTAACTAAAAAATAACTTCATTTATGTTACTAACTATTTTGTTTTTAATTATAGGCATAGCAATTTTAATCTACGGTGCAGACACCATGGTCAAAGGTTCGGCTTCTATTGCCAAAAAACTTGGCATCTCTACAATTGTTATCGGCCTTACTGTTGTTGCCTTTGGAACTTCCGCACCTGAGATGGTTGTAAATTTATTTTCTGCTGCCAAAGGTACAACTGACTTAGCGATTGGCAATATTATTGGTAGCAATATTGCTAACATACTACTTATACTTGGTATCACAGCTATTATTTTCCCTCTAGCCGTCAAAAAAAGCACAACATTCAAAGAAATACCTTTTGCGCTATTAGCCGTCGTTATCGTGGCAATTTTTGGCAATGACGTGCTAATAAATGGTTATGGTAGTAACTTTTTGGATCGAACAGAAGGCATTACGCTTATCCTATTTTTTGTCATTTTCCTTTACTATACTTTTGGACTAAGTAAAATAGAAGGGGAACACGAAAAAGTAAAAATTTACTCATTGGGAAAATCATTTTTATTATTTATTGTTGGCTTGGTAGCACTGATACTTGGTGGAAAAATCATTGTTGACAATGCTGTTATCTTAGCCAGAATTGCTGGCATGTCTGAGAGATTAATAGGTCTAACTATTGTAGCTGTCGGAACTTCTTTGCCAGAACTAGCTACCAGTATTGTAGCTGCTCTAAAAAAACAATCTGACATTGCGATTGGTAATGCTGTTGGCAGTAACATTTTCAATGTCTTTTGGGTATTAGGCATTACAGCTATTATCAAACCAATTCCTTTTGATGTAGACATCAACTTTGATGTTCTTATGTCTATTGTTACTATGCTTTTGTTATTTTTCTTCATGTTCATTCATGACAAACATAGGCTAAATCGCTGGCAAGGTGTTTCTTTTATCCTACTTTATTTTGCTTATTTGACTTTTATTATTATAAAATAATATGGAATATTTAGATATTGTAAATGACAACGATGAAGTAATAGGACACTGCACAGTTGGCGAATCTTATGACAAACTTCTACCACACCGCATATCTCATATTTTGATTTTCAATGACGAAGGTAAAATGCTCTTACAAAAAAGAACTGCCGAAGAAAAATTTTACCAAAATCATTGGTCCGCAACTGTTGATGGACATGTGCAAGCAGATGAAAGTTATGAAAAAGCTACTCTACAAGAAGTTGATTCATTTTCAATTGAAGAAAAAAATGATTGGGAGCGGTGAAAAATTTCTTCCAGAATTATTATTTATTTTGGAAAAGTATTATTTGTAAAAAATGAGACTGGTGTATAAAAGTGTGGAATGATATACTAGAAACAATGCTAAACAAAGCGGTGTTTTTGTATATAATAGTATAACCTTTTTTATTTATGAAAAAAGTATGTCAAAAATGTGGTGGACAATCCCCCTCCTAGTAGCGGTAGTGCATACAATTTTTACTATTGATGCAATAGATTACGCACAACCTTGTGGAGATTTGCCACAGGTTGAGTGTTGAACTTTTTTTTTGAACATTTAAACGTCATCCCGAGCGACTGAAAGGAGTCGAGGGATCCCCTTGCTGTTTATTTTTTTCAGTAATTTAAGGGGATTTCTCGACTTCGTTCACTCGTCCCTCGTTCACTCCGCTCGGAATGACGTTTCTATTTTATCTTAAAAAGGTATGCACTACCGCTACTAGGAGGGGTTAGGGGAGGTCTAAAGTATAATAAAATGTTTTATCTTGCTAAAGCCCCCCCCTCTTCCGCCAAAGGTCGGACCAGTCCTCTGGTTGGAACTCCCCCTACTAGGGGAAGAATCTACTCTCAATTTCAATTTGTCAACTTTTTTAGGACACCATACATCAAATCCCACACTTTTATGCACCGGCCTCTAAAAAATCATCACAAACAAAAGACGACTCAACTGAGTCGTCTTTTTAGTTATTAAATAAATTACAAACTATTCAAAACACGCCTAGTGTTTGGACCCACAAAACCTAGAGAATCAATACTTTCAGCGGTTTGAAAAGCTTTCACTGCTTTAGTAGTTGCTGAACCATAATAACCTGTGGCTTCAATATCTTTGGACAGATAACCCAGATCTTGAAGTTTGAGTTGTAATTGTTTCACTTCTTCACCAGAATTACCCCCTTCCAAACCAAGTGTAAACTTATAACCACTACTTTGTTTCACTATAGACTTTTGACTACTGGCAACCTCTTCACCATTTACAAAAATAGTAGTACTTGGAATAGTCACTATACGATCCCATCTATAACCCAGTGTATTGAAAGACTCCATATCTTTTATATGCCTCTTAACCATCTTACCAGTTTGGCTACTATCTGGAGCTAACAAATAAACGTCTGCTTTACTAGCATACTTGACCAAAAGTCCGTTTGGATAACCAGTATCTTTGGTGATATCATCTCCTGCTGATACAGAATCTATCAAACTTTGATCTACATCCTCTACCCAATTCCATGAATACCCTAGATTATTAAAAGCTTCTTCTGAATCAATCCAACGTTTTTTACCTTCAATCATTAGGTATACTTTTGGATCACTAACTGACTTGATAAGAACGCCATATTGAGGATTAAATTTTGGTCCCCAAGGCATAAAACCTAATGAATCATTTGTAATACCTTGAAGTTTTTCTTTTGTTACAACATGAACATCGTTCCAAGAAGTGAAGTAAGTAAAAAATACTGTTGATTTGTTGAATACTCGTTTGGTACAATCGCTACCACCACCAAATGGTGCTGTCACATAATATACTGCTTTTGAATCATTTGATTTGTAAGCTTCACCGATGTTGAGAGAACAATTGATAACAATAGGAGCTGTCGGTGTTTGCTCAAAACTTTGACCAACTAATTTTATGGTGTCTAGCGAGTCAACAGTGCCTCCAGAAACAGATTTGAATCTAACATACAATGTTTTGACCCCATTTCCTGTTGTTAGAGTCCAAGTACTGGTAGCTTTGTATGGAACATAAGTTGCTCCAGTGAAATTTGCCACATTGGAAAACATTATCTGAGTAGCATTAGCTACATTCAAAAATACAGAAACAGTTGTAGTGTTTGTTTCATATTGTCCGGCATTGATACTTACTGAACCTTGGGTCTCTGATTCATCACCAAGAGTTACCACCTCAAGTTTTACCTTGCCAGAATTATCAAGACCATTGTAAGTAACAGTAAGATTATCAAAGGAATCACCATTAGTATCTATATTTTTTGGTTCACCAAGAGCAAGTGTCGTAGTCACTGGTGTAGATTCTATAACTACTGTAGCACTAGAAGCATCAGCATTCAAAGCTGTTACAGTATGAATTACTGATCCTAATTTCAGTGAAGTTGCTTTGTTTAATTCATATACTGCATTCAATTTTATAGCTTGAATGGCTTCTGGTTTGGTAGGTAATGTAGGGGGAAAGATAGTTGAACTACTACCACCAGAACTACTTGGTGTTGGAGCAGGAGTAGAATCACTCGTACCACCACTCGTTGCAGCAAGAACACCAAACGTGGAAAAATGAGTTGTTTGACACGTTATCGTGTTGTTTGTGGTATCTACAGAACTAGGCAACATTTCCCATTCTCCAGCTGCTTCATCCCAGGCGCCGCATTGTAATGAGGAAGTTGCGACACCACTTGGAATAGCCGTTGGATCAAATGGCATAACAATAGTGGCAGCGGAAGAAATATCACTAATTTTTTGTCCACTAGAATTGGTTGGAGTAATTTCGATTGCTGTTGAACCAACAAATTGTTTTCCCGGCGTACTAATTGCAAGCGTAGGATCATTTTTCGTTTCAATCGTACCAGCAGTAGCGTCTGATGTAGACAATGCACCACTTGGAATATTTAATTCAAAATTGCTACTAATATTTGGGTCTTTGAACAAACCTCCATTGGAAGGAATCATCGACTGTTGTTGTGGTTTGAGTTGCGTTGACGTAAATCCGCTACCGATATCTGTACTCAAATCTAGCGTAAGCGTACTCGGAGACGCTGTTGAATTATTCGTTACCGTAACAGTACTTGCGGATGCAACAGTTTTTCCATTATCAGCAAACGCTCGAATACTCCAGGTTCCGTTGGTAAGTGACATGGAAACATTTGCCCCAGAGGGAGTTGTTTTATCCACATCGGCAGTTACTACTTTTCCATCTGATTTTGTTGCAACTACTTTGGCATTTCCTGTATAGTTGCTGCTATTTGACTGGACAGTAATAGCCACAACGGCACTTGCTTTGGTGAGTGATCTAATTGTAAAGGTACCTGTAGCAGAAACAGTCAATGTCTGTGGGGCTGCACTGTCTACATAGCCTGATTTTGAAGCAGTTACTGAATATGTACCTGCAGGAACTGAAACTGTCACATTCGCATTTGAATCAGGAGTAGCATCGCTTTGTTTGAAGACAATACGTGCATTGCTTTTATCAGTCAATGTAATACTTGCACCTTGCAAGTTGCTACTGCCATCTGTAATTCTTCCTGTAACTTGGTACAGCGTAGGAGCAGTAAAGGTAATACTATTCGCACCACCAGCAAGAAGAGTAGTTGATGTAGTACCCACTTCTCCGATATCTGGGTTACCACAACGAACTGTATAATCATCAGCAGGAACATTTATTGTATACACACCATTATTATTCTGACTTGTCCCATTTCCAAAACCATACTGATTTCGTGCGTCACAGAATGCATTGGTAATAGTACTACCAAGATCAATACTAATAGTACCTGGATTACCCATAGACAAATCCGTTCCCAATGCATCGGTTCCTCCGCTTGTGTCCACACCAGTTACACGAGTCAATGGACCAGCACCAGGAATAAACCCATCACAACTATACGTACCTAATTTTACTTTCATTGAATAGATTCCATCAGATCCAGACATTGTCTGATTTCCACCAGAAGATCCAAAACAGTTTACATTGGCACCCTGTACTGGTGATGCATTTTTTGTCACTGTTCCTCGAATCGTAGCAAAATCTGACGTGGTTGCTGCAATATTTTGACCAGTCAAGCTTGAACTTCCTACAGTAACAATACTGCAATTTACTTGGCCATACGTACCAGCAAATGCTTCTACTCGCCACGTACCAGCAGAAACATACAACGTATAATTTCCCTGAGCGTCTGTTGGTGAACCAGTATCTCCACCCAATGGGGTAAACGATGAACACGTATGCGTAACATTCGGATCTATTTGTTGTGCATGAACAAACGCATATTGCATTGCAGTACTGTTTTCATCTTGCACCTGACCAGAGATGGTTAAACTACTTTTTGACATTTTTATTGTTTGCCCTGCAACACTCGTGAGCAAGGTACCATTCGCATACACGTCAGCTGTTGCATTATTGTCAGAAGCACCAGTGTTTGCTTTCACCGTTACCTCTACATCACTACTACATGGCATTCCAGGAGCACAAGCTGACAAAATATACGTTCCTTCTGTTACATTCAACACAAACGTTCCATCACTTTTTGACTTAGCAAAACCACCATTACAATCTTTCAAAGCCCCTGTAGCAGTATCAAAACAACCAACCGGACGAGCGTCTACAAACACATTTGCAATACCTGTCGTTCCGTCTGTTCCAACGACTTGACCGATAACTTGATTTGATGCAGTAATTAAGACAAATGATGTACTCAAATCAACGTTATCAACATGAACCATTTTTGGGGCAGGTGGCATGAACGTAAAATCTGGAACTGATGGTGGGCCACCTGAAGAAAACGTATCAAACGGAATATGTGGACCAATGCCACATTGATACGTCGTATTTGGTTGCAATTTTAAGTCAACAGTTCCTGCACCAGCACCATCAGTAGTCAACATCTGCATAACAGGAGCAGAAAACCCAGAAGAATTAGGAGCAGAACAGAAGACATCGAGATCTGTGTTAATTGGTCCACTCACATTCACAGTCAATGTTTTTCCGGTAGAAGACACATCTACTTTTTTAAAATCTACATGTGTTGCATTTCCACCGTTAATAGTTACTGATTGAAAATTATTGCCTCCGCCAGTTGATTGACTTGCGTTCACAAAAATTCCGACATTATATTGACCAGCACTCAAACTCGTAAAGGTATAATTTCCACTTCCGTCGGTTGTGGCTTCCTGATGACCACTCTGTGGACTATCAATAAATACCTTTACCCCTACCAACGCTGCAGCCGCACCACAGGCACCCCCTGAAGAAGCCGCTTTGCATACGGTTCCTGACAAGGAGTACGCACCACCAGCTCCGATAGTAAATGGTGCGGTGGTAATTGTCTGTCCTTGTTTTACACCGCTGGCATCCTTTACGACAATCGATGCTGAATTACTTCCTTCTATAGAAGAATTTACCACACCTTCAAATTCAAACTGAATATGATCATTTGCATTCATCGCACTCCCTGATTGCGTGAGGACGAGGGTAATCGTGTTGGCAACGGTATTTGTGGTCATCGAAGTAATAGTCGTGATACCAGGCCCTGGACCATTCAAATCAGCATTCAAAAACGAAGTTGTACCAGAAGGGATCGTGGTACTCGTGATATCAAAACCAGACGGAACCGTAATAATCAATGTAGATGTAGCACCAACTGATACCGCGGCAGGGACAGACAATTCACACATCCACCGAGATGCTTTTCCTTTGATAGTCGTATTTGGTGCACAACGGGTAGGATTTTCCCAAAAATTTCCAAAATTAGTGTTATTGAAATCTGGTTTATCAAAACCACCAACAATACCACCCGTGGTATCTGAATTTTGCACCGTGACTTTGCCCACATTCGTCGTACCATTTGCCACGATCGTTTCCATACCACTTATATCTTTTACACCCGTCACAGTCACTGTCAATACAGATCCTGTAGCACATCCATGTCCTTGTATTTCCACGGCATTTGCCTCTGGTCTATAGACAAATGTCATAGCTGAAGTATTTAGCTGGTTTGTACCACACAACATTGTATAGTTTGATTTTGCTACCGCAGTTACTGCAGATATTGGTTGATCATACTGTACCCAAGCCATAAAGTTGTCGGCGTCAACTGACATTATTGTCGGAGCCGTGGCTACATATGCTTGGGCTGTAGTAGTAAAACACTGATCAGAAGCAGATAAAGCATTCCCCAAAGTATCTTTTACACCTGTGGTGAATTCTACACAGTACTGTGTACTTGTCGTAAGTAATTGTGGCTGTCCAATAAACAAAGTCTTTTGCATAGCATCATATTGGTAAGACGTAGTTGCCAAAGGAGTTTCACCACCATCCAAAGCACTACTTGCATTGATATCAGCAAAATATTTTACATTAGTATTATTGAGTGTTGATTGGTCTATATCTTTGGAAAAGTGCACGACCACAGCAGCTAGGCTCAATTGAACATCCGTAGTACTAGAAGCAGGGTTCATACCGACAATGGTAGGCGCACTCACATCAGCAACACCAGATGACGTGTGAAAAAATCGCATATCATCTTGTTGTCCACCTTGGAGTGCCACTCCTGCAACATTTGTTATTTCTTTTCTCAGAATTAAGACATAATC
>Ga0100379_10003226_pt1 | contig 14988 bp, 6 predicted proteins | sample CryGeymeta201503_FD_80418 | JGI IMG/M metagenome (GOLD analysis project Ga0100379, IMG submission 80418) | Groundwater microbial communities from Crystal Geyser aquifers in Utah, USA - Crystal Geyser metaG 2015-03 | ecosystem: Environmental > Aquatic > Deep subsurface > Groundwater | place: USA...
CTCCACCTTCCTTGTTTGTAAATCCGGCAGCTTCACCATCTTTTGAGTCTGTTTTCGAATCGGCTGCACCTCCTTTTAAATCCCCTTTACCACCACCTGCATCTCCCCCTCTTGCGTCTCCATCGCCACCATCTGCTCCACCGCCTGAAGTTTTTAATGAAGGTCGTTTTTTAGTTAAACCGATATATCGATACAAATTATTCATATCTAATGTAGAGTTGATACTGTGTGTGTTAGAATTTTGAACGGTATTACCAAGGTCAAAAACTCCAGTAGTACCATCGGCTAACTCCACTTCTAAATTTCTAAAAAGTTCACTTCCTTTTTGCCATTGGTAATTACCTGTATAGGAATAGGTTGCTCTGATGAATTTTAGAAACGGCACTTTACTGAATGGCAAGTCATAATTAACCTGAAGCGATTGAAAATGTTGGTTAGGTTCACCAACATCAAAAAAGCCATCCCAAACGCCAATTTCATTATTTACTACCCCATTATCTTCTATAAAATTCTTTACAATTCTATTATTTGAGGAGTTGAAGTTAAAACGCAAGGACTTGGTGAGGTTATGATTTATGGTATATTGCCAATCAAATAGGAAATTGCGCTGGTACAAGGTAGGAAGTCCAATGTTACCTGGAAGTGGGTTAATTTCTCTAAATTTTTGTTCATTATATTGCCTGATAATATTAGAACTTGCAGAAATATTTGCAGGCAAATAATTAAAATTAAAATCTTTAAGAAGTTGCCAGTAACTACTTCTAAAAATAGAATCATTCTTTTTAAATGGTTCAACTGGTTTTGGAGTAAAGCTAAAATTATAGGTTGCCCCAACTCTAACATTTTGTTCTAGTGCTTCTTCAATTTCAAAACTATGTCGATCCACTTGGTTATAAGAATAAGAAAGTGTTAAATTTTCCACGTCATAGGGTTGTGGTTTTTTATCCCCTGTTCGTTCTTTTCTTAGCCCTATAAAGTTTATACTTTGTCTTTTTGTGTAATCAACAGATTGGTCCTTAATCAGTTTTCTTTCCGCAGGGTCTTCTGTATTATTCAATCTGGTATCTAGCTCAATATCTAAAAATTCTGGATCATAAAGCGGCGTAATCAGCTCCTCACCAAGTGCATAATTAAATGGAATTTGTATTCCCCATTTTTTTGGAAGTAATTGGCCGACATTTAAATTAGTGACAATATCATATTGTTTTGCATCTTCAAGGCTTCTTTCGTTTGGACCTTGTTCAATAGAGCCAAAACCTACTGTGCTTCTTCTTCCGGTTGCACTTATTGTGGCAAAATCGGCAAAGTTTGCGTCCATACTTGCAACGGCTGCCCAACCTCCTTGATTTTTAAGTTCCGATAAGCGGAGTTCATTAATCCAAACTTCCCCGCAAACATTGGAATTTATTCCGTTTTTAACACCAATCATTATGGTTCTTACAGCTCCAAAGCTTGGGTTTCCTTTGATACCTATTCGCATATCGTTTTCCGGCCCTGAAGTTCCTCCTTCTAATTCTGCTTCCTCAAAATAGTTAACAACGCTAAGATCAAATTCTCCGGGATTGGAAAGTACTCTAGATTTTACTTCTTGTAATAGGTCTAGTGGAAGATTTAATCTATTTTCAATCGGCCAAATTTCCTCTGGATTTGTGGCACCAAAAGAAGTAGGATTTAAAGGTATTTCTATTTCGTAGAAATTTTGAGTAAGGTCATTTCCTAATCGTATAAAGGCAATTAAATCGCCATTATTTAAAGGTATTTGATTTAATAAGGACTCTGCATGAATAAATAATTCTAAATTTTTATATTGACGCATGTCGATGTTATAATTTTTAAACACCCCTCTTGCGTCATCCGGTTCTAATTCACAAACTCGTAAAGCAAGCGATTGTTCATTTTGGCGGATGTTCGAATTATTATTAATTAATTCTTCACGTTCCACTCCTGGAGGGAGCACATAAGGAATAGGTTGTCTACCTGAATTTTCTTCAATACTTATAGATTCGACATCAAATGTGGTGTTGCTGTTAGCAGGTAAAGTTCCGGAGGGATTTAAACTTTGTGTGAATCTTCTGTAATCGCCTCTTACCAAATCTAATGTTCCAAAACGAAAGGTAATATCTTGTTCAAAACCGGTTAAATACATTCGCATAAATCGAATAGATCTAAAGTCAGAAATACCATTTACAGCACGTGTTGGATTGCTTAATGGCACCTTAAATTGCACCCATCTTACAGCTTGAACATCGTTATTTTGTGTGTTCACTTCTAATTCTCTTACATCTGTGATAAAAGGGTTGTTTTCAACATTCATTCCTGGGAATAAATTGATGTTGTATTCAAAATAACTATTTACCGTGTTCATTGTATTATCACGATTATAGTCTTCCACATCAGGAAGTGTTGTAGAACCTCTGTTTGTATTTGTAACCTCAACGGGTGAGTTACCTTGTGTACCGTTATAATTTTTGTATCGATTCACTATATTTCCTTCTGCTTGTAAAAAATAGGTGTAATTATCGCCTGCCGGATCGGGAAGTCCTCCAAATAATGGAAAAAGAGCTGCTTCTTCCACATCATTGACACCATTTAGTCCTAAATCTTGATTTGTTCTTTCCTGACCCTCGGTGTCAAAAGTGTAAATTAAAGATTGATTAGTAGGTACTTTCCCATAAGCGGTAGCTACAGTTCCATCTGTTCCTCCATCTCTTGGTAAACCATTTTCGTATTGTTTTCTTCCTGTTTTAAGAATATCTTCTGAAATATTTCCTAGGTTAAAACTTAATGTCCCCCCATTATTTCCTGCGTTTTCATCGTAAATAAAAGGATCTAAAACCCAAAATTGGATATATTCTACATTAGATCTTTCAAAATCTGTAGTTGAAATGGCTCTAGTAATCCCTCCAAATCTGGATGCAGGGTTAGGAAGATTATTAGTTCCTCCTGTTTCAGGATTAAAATTATAAGGGCCTCTCTCACCGGGAAAATAGGAAAGGTCTAGGGAGAATAAGGCTTGTGTTTGCCCTTGTACAATATCGGTATCGGGGAAAATTTCATTGATAAAAAGCCGTCTGGTGGCGTAGGATGACAAGTCGTCATCAGTAATTCCAGAAGGACGTTGTGTACTATAAAAAACCGGGTCTATGGTGTACCAAGCAAGTCTTGCTCTTTGATAGTTGTATGCTAGATTGTCATTTTCAAGTTCGCCACCAAAACCAATAGGTGTACTAGCTAATGCCCAAGATAATGGTGCTTTAATATCTAATAAGGTTTGAGAACCTTCAAAATCATCAACATAAACCGTTGTTTTGCCATCAAAATCGGCAACTTTTGGTGAACCAGGAAGCAAATAAGCAAACTCCCCTCTAAGAGCAATGTTAGATTCTACATCGGTATCAATATTCGGCAATTTATTTACTAATCTGGTTAGAAAAGGAACCTTTGTGGAATAGTTAGCATTTAATCCTAATATAGTATTGTTAATAGGTTCTGATGAAAAATTAGTTTTTTGAGTTAATGGGCGTTCATTTAGGTTAATATAGGTTGCCCCTACCAGAAAATTTTCATTAAACTGATGTTCCACATTTAAACCGGTAAATCGCTTGGTTTGTTGTCCAAACACTGCATTATTTTCAGTGGTTATACTTATGGGTGTGTTTGAGTTTAGTAGAGCTTGGTCTAAAATTTGTACCCTACCCAATTGATAATTGACCGTATAATCAACTCCTTCTACTAAAACACGACCCCCGGCAGTTACAGTTACAGAGCCTTGTGGTACATTAAAAGCGCCTATGGAAATACCATCAGAACCACTTGATTTATAACTACCTTTTAATTGGAATTTATTTTTATCACTATCTTCCTGTTCTGCAACAGTTTTTGTGGAACGGTAAAGCGAGCGGTACACGTATTTATTTTGATTAGCATTATAAGTTGAGGGAAGATTATAATTTTCAGAAGCGGCTGTACTAGCTAACTTTTTAAAAAGATATTCACCAAATGGCTCAACAGTGGTAAAAATGACTCGACCATTTTGAGCATCTACTGTAATTCCGGGATAAAAATCGAAAAAACCATCCCCATCCTGTTGTGGGTCGTTGTTGAAGTTTAACCTATCTAAATTAAACACTCTTAAAAGTGTTGTTTGTTCCACATCTTCGGGTAGAGGAGTTGCAGGAAAATTAGGAGATGCCTGTGCAGCAGTAATAAAATTTAAGGGAGATGGGTCTGTATATAAAATATTCAATCTAAAATTGTCTCTTTCTAGTTGAAAGGCATCTAGATTGTATATATTTTTCATCATCAAGTCCCAAATTGGTTGATTAACGCTAACAATATTGCTTTTTAAAAGTTTTACTACTAGGTTTTGTGACTCTCCTCCGGTTTGGTTCAAAGGGTCAAATTCACCTGTCGCTTCTACTCCATCGTTAGAAAATTCACCTACCTGAAATACCCTGCCATTAATTGTATATTGAAAGGCAACGGCAAGTATTTCGTCGTTATTAAGCCTTTGATTTAAGGATATATATCCAAGTTGACTATTGATGGTATATTCATTAGGCAGCAACCGTCTTGCGTTTTCAAGAGTTGCATAATCTTTTCCTTCACTTACTTGCACACCTCCAAAACCAGATTGAACGGTAGAAATGTTTCTAATATTTTCATTAAGCACCGATTGGGCGCCGCCTCCGATACCAAAGGGATTAAAATCGTTATTACCATTGTCAGGAAAAGATCCCGGAGGTCTATTTATAAATCCGCCCGGTGGAAAGTTTAATCCAATTTTTGCCGGATTTGATTCTCCAATATCTTGAAGCGCTACAATATTTCTTACTCCTTCGGTATTATTAGATAAGTTTGTAACCCAAACTTCAGCTCTAGTAATTTGCACATTGGAATTAATAAAAGGGTATTGTTCTAGGGCTTGATCATATTTGTCTCTAAAATAGTGGGCCAAGAAAAAGTGTCTGTCCTCATCATATTCTAGGGCAAACACATCAAACTCATTGATGGTTCCTCCTCCTTCCGCAACAACGCTTCTGGTTTCTGATTTTTGCTCTGAAAAAACTCCGGTTACTCGTGTCTTGCCAAATTGTAAAATGGTTTTTACTCCAAAAAGACTTTGCGCACCTTGAATTAGGGAGCTATTTAATGGCATACTCACATTACCAACTTCAATTTTTTGAATGATGTCATCTTCGGTTGGGGTATATTCTAACTTTATCTGATTTTGAAAATCGAATGTGGATTGGGTATCATAATTTGCGGTAATTTGAAGACGTTCTCCAACTTTTCCAAGCAAACTTAAATTGATGCGTTGGTTAAAATCGAAAGTAAGGTTAGATCTATTTCTGGGTGAAAAAGAGGGATTATCTTGTTTTGTGTACAAAAGTCCTAAATCCATTTCCACCGATCCTTGCGGAATGACTTCGATTACATTGCCGCCAAATACCGTTTCAAAAAAGTTGGAATTCACATAAAAGCTTGGAAGCAGATTTTTTTGTTCTTCTTCAGCACCTTCCTTCCTTCCATCTACAGCATCTATTTTAGATTTAAAATAGCGCTTCATTTCTTCCCTCATTATTAAATCCTGATATTCTTGAGGGGTAAGGACTAGAGGATTTGAAATGTTTAAGGAACCTATTACTTGATTATAGATATACCTATCGGTAATAGGGTCATAGGTATAAAGGTCTTTAATACTTGGAGGGTTGGGCAGTATCATCTGACCCATGGTATGTCCTGTTTTAGTAGAATCCTGAATAATTTCGGGGTTTTCTTCTAGATTAGGCACTTGCGCTCTTGAAGAAAAGCTCAAAATAGTTAAACTGAAAATTAAAAATAAATAGATCCCCTGAATATTTCTATAAAAATAATTTTTCGTCCTCAATTTTTATAAATTTTTTAAAGCTAGTTTTATAATTGTTTCTACCGTTGCCTCTGGATTTTCTCTACAAATCGTATCGCAGACTTTTTCTGAATGTTTTCTTAAAAATCCTAATGTTTCCAAAGCAGATAACGCTTCTTCCTTGTTCGTATTGCTTGAAATTTGCAAAACATCATCCAGTGCATAAACTTTTATTATTTTGTCTTTTAAATCCAATATTACCCGTTGGGCAGTTTTTGTTCCAATTCCTTTTACAGATTGAATTATAGCAACATTTTCGGAGGCTATGGCATCCTTAATATTATGGGGTGTTAAGGAGGATAACATGGTGCGAGCAATACTAGCACCTACACCTGACACAGAAATTAATAAACGAAATATTTCGCGTTCAAACTTTTCTGAAAACCCAAAAAGAGTTTGCGAATCTTCCTTTATTAATAAATGGGTAAACAATTTTACATGTTCATTTTTGGGAAGTAATGAAAATGTATGTAAAGATATGTGTATTTCATAACCCACACCATTGCAATCGATGACAACATTTGTGGGTGTTTTTTCAACTAATCTTCCTTGTAAATGTGTTATCATGTGTTAACTAAAAGTTAAAACGCCAAATATAACAATTTTATTATCCATTGCGATGGAATATCTCCTAAACTTAATGATTTATTACGCTATTTTTTCTGTTTTTTATTTGTTTTTATTTTCTCTTTTTGTTGTGCATCTATAACAGCTATTGCTGCCATATTAACAATTTCTTCTACACTAGCACCGAGTTGTAGGATATGAACCGGTTTTTTCATGCCTAACATTATTGGTCCAATAGAATCGGCGTTGTTTAATTCTTTTAATAATTTATAATTGCTGTTAGCAGCATCTAAATTTGGAAAAATAAGGGCATTAACCCGTTTTCCTACTAATTTAGAAAAAGGGAAGTTTTTTTGGTGCATTTCGATATTTAAAGCAAAATCTAATTGTACTTCCCCATCCACAATTAAATCGGGGCTCAATCGGTGAAGCAGAGAAACTGCTTCTCCCACTTTCCTAGCATTTTGATGGGAGGAAGATCCAAAATTAGCATAGGAAATCATTGCCATTACAGGAGTCATTCCAAACATTTTCATGGTAAATGCCGTCATTTGTGCAATTTTTGCAAGCTCTTTGGCAGTAGGATCTATGTTTATGGAAGTATCTGAAATAAATATAGGACCTCTTTTTGTAATCATTAAATTTGTTGCCGCTACTCTATCTACTCCATCTATTTTTCCTATTACCTCAAGTATAGGTCTAACCACTGATGGATATGATCTGGAATAGCCTGTAATTAATGCATCTGCATCTCCTTGATTCACCATCATTGCTGCAAAATAAGTCCGATCTCTCATCGTTTTTTTTGCTTGATATAGGGTTACTCCATGTCTTTTACGTTTCATCCAGTATTGTTCCGCATAGATTTCACGTTTTTCATTTTGATCATCTGATTTTGAATCGATAATTTGAATGTTTTCATTAAAATCTATTTCTTTCATCAGTTCAATAATTACTTCTTTTCGACCTAAAAGTATTGGAATCCCAATTCCTTCTTCAAAAACAATTTGTGCTGCTTTTAATACGTCTAAATGGTCTGCTTCTGCAAATACTATTCGCTTTGGGTTTGTTTTTGCTCTACCTATAAGGAGTCTAACTAGCTTATTATCAGAACCCATTCGTTCATAAAGATCGTCTTCATATTTTTGCCAATCTTTTATTGGTTTAGTTGCTACACCGCTTTCCATTGCTGCTCTTGCTACTGCGGGAGGAATAGTTGCTATAAGTCTTGGATCAATAGGTTTTGGTATGATGTAATGTGGTCCGAAGTTTAATTTTGTTTCGCTATAGGCTATATTTACTTGTTCAGGAACTGGTTCTTTTGCTAATGCTGCTAGAGCAAGAACTGCTGCTTTTTTCATTGCTTCATTAATTTTAGTAGCACGAACATCAAGTGCACCTCTAAAAATATAAGGAAAGCCCAAAACATTATTTACTTGGTTTGGGTAATCTGACCTTCCGGTTGCCATAATTACATCCTTTCTTGTTTTAAGGGCTAAATTATATTCAATTTCAGCTGTGGGATTTGCTAATGCAAAAACAATTGGGTTTTTGTTCATAGATAGTAGCATAGCTGGTGTTACGATGTCTGGCGCAGATAGCCCAACAAAAACATCGGCATTTTTCATTGCTTCCGCAAGGGTGTTTATATTTCTGGAGGTTGCAAATTCTTGTTTTTCTGAGGTAAGTTTTGTACGGTCTTTTCTAATAACCCCTTTGCTATCCAGCATCACAATATTTTCAGCTTTTGCTCCAAATTCTTTGTATAATTTTGTACAAGAGGTAGCTGCAGCACCTGCGCCACTGATAACAATTTTTACTTTTTCAATTTTCTTTTTTGCAATTTCTAAAGCATTTATTAATGCCGCTGATGATATAATTGCTGTTCCGTGTTGGTCATCATGCATTACAGGGATGTCTAACTCTTCTTTAAGTCTTCTTTCAATTTCAAATGCTTCAGGAGCTTTTATGTCTTCTAAATTAATACCGCCAAAGGTTGGGGCAATGTTTTTTACTGTGGCAATAAAGGATTCAATATCTTCTGTGCCTATTTCAATATCAAAAACATCGATATCTGCAAATATTTTAAACAGTAATCCTTTTCCTTCCATTACTGGTTTGGAAGCTTCAGCGCCAAGATTTCCAAGTCCTAATACTGCCGTTCCATTAGTAATTACAGCAACAAGATTTCCTTTTGTGGTATATTTATATACGTTCTTTACGTCCTTAACTATTTCTAAACAAGGTTCGGCAACTCCGGGAGAGTAGGCAAGTGCTAAATCTCTTTGCGTTGCATATTTTTTAGTGGGTACGACTTGAATTTTTCCTGGTCTAGGTTTTTCGTGATACTCTAATGCTTCACTTCTTCTGCTTTCTATACTCATTTTTTTAGTCGTTTATCTGACTAGCAAAGGTAAGAGTATCTAGCAAAAATGGGAAATTTATTCGTTAATCTTTCAAGAAGTTAACGTTTCGCTTCAACCCTTGATATTTAGTGCGTTTTACAGGAGATTTCTGAAATATTTTTAAAAAAACATCTTCCGTTATTTCTTCCCAATCTTTTTTGGACATGGAAAGCAGTTGTGCATTAGGTTGAAAAAGAGGTTCGTTGTGCGCTTTAGAAAATTTATTCCACGGGCAAACATCTTGACAAATATCACACCCAAACATCCAATCTTCAAATTGACCTTTTACGTGATTTGGAATTTCATTTTTCAACTCGATAGTAAAGTAAGAAATACATTTGCTGCCATCTACTATGTAGGGTTGAACAATTGCTTGAGTTGGACACGCATCTATACAAGCCGAGCAGGTTCCACAATGATCTGTAACAGGATTATCATATTCTAACTCTAAATCAATTATTACTTCTGCAATGAAATAAAAAGAGCCAACTTGCTGGGTTAATAAATTACTGTTTTTACCTATCCATCCAAGGCCACTTTTTGCTGCCCAAGCTTTATCTAAAACGGGAGCTGAATCTACAAAGGCACGTCCACCTACTTCTCCAATTTCTTCACTTATATATTGCAAAAGTTGTTTTAATTTATCTTTTATTACAAAATGATAATCAGTGCCATATGCATATTTTGATATATTATAGGTGTTTTCTATTTGCACTTCTGAAGGAAAATAATTCAGCAGTAATGAAACGACACTTTTTGCATCATCTACTAATTTAGTTGGGTCGAGTCGTTTGTCAAAATGATTTTCCATATACTGCATCTCGCCTTGCATATTATGCCTTAGCCAGTTTTCTAATCGAGGTGCTTCTTTTTCTAAAAATTGTGCTTTGCTTATCCCGCAAGACAAAAAACCGAGGCGTTTGGCTTCGGTTTTAATGCGTTGGGTGTTTGTTGATTTTAATGTCATTTTAAAAATACCGTAAAAGAAATAGTAACTTTCATGCCCTCTCTTTCGGGAAGGGTTAAATAAAGACTAAAATAATCCTCCTTGTGTTGGTCCTTTTATTTTGCCAAGATGTTTATATGCCGCTTCGGTTACTTCTCTTCCTCTAGGTGTTCGCATTATAAAACCCTGTTGGATTAAAAATGGTTCATACACTTCTTCAATAGTTTCAGCACTTTCGCTTACTGCGGTTGCTAAGGTTGTAATTCCTACCGGGCCGCCCTTAAATTTTTCAATGATGGTTGTCAATATTTTATTGTCCATTTCATCTAGTCCAAAAGCATCTACATTTAGAGCTTCTAGTGCATATTTTGCGATTTTTATATCAATTTTTCCATTGCCTTTTATTTGAGCAAAATCCCGTACCCTTCGTAATAAAGCATTTGCAATTCGCGGTGTTCCTCTGCTTCTACCGGCTATTTCTATTGCGGCTTCCATACCTATTTTTACTTTTAATATGTCTGCACTTCGTTGTACTATGGTGGTTAGTAGGTCGGTATTATAGTATTGTAATCTCGAGGCAATGCCAAACCTTGCGCGCATGGGAGCTGTTAATAAGCCTGAACGGGTTGTTGCACCTATTAAAGTGAAAGGGTTTAAATTTATTTGAACTGTGCGCGCATTTGGTCCAGATTCAATCATGATATCAATTTTATAGTCTTCCATTGCAGAATATAAATATTCTTCAACAACAGGACTTAAGCGATGGATTTCATCGATAAATAAAACATCGCGCTCCTCTAAATTAGTCAAAAGCCCAGCTAAATCTCCTGGTTTGTCTAAAACGGGTCCTGAAGTAACTTTTATGCCAACTTGTAATTCATTAGCAAGTATGTAAGCCAAAGTGGTTTTACCCAACCCCGGTGGTCCATGAAACAGAGTATGGTCTAGTGCTTCTCCCCTAAGATTTGCTGCTTGAACGAATATTTTAAGATTTTCTAAAACCTGATCTTGCCCGGTAAAATCAACAAAAGTAAGCGGCCGAAGGTTTTTTTCCACTTCTAATTCGTGGGAGGAAAGATGTTCGTTAGTTGGATTTAAGTTTTCGTTCATAAGAACAAATATACTATAATAGCAACTATTTTACTACAGATTTAGCAAAAGTGATTTGGTACTAATAGTTGTCGAAAAATAATATACGTTTTGTTTTATGCCCCTAGTTGAGGCAATTTTGAGATAAATAGCAACAAAAAAGCCACGCTTCCCCAAACGTGGCTAGTGCTAATCAATAAAAATGAATACATTTTTTTCTTATTCAAATATAGTTTGAAAATCTTCACTTTCCAACGAACAAAAAGCCAGAAATGGAGATTTAATCATACCTTAAACTTAAAGATATGTTTCAATAACATGGTGAAAACAAAAAAAACCTTTCCATTAAGGGGAAAGGTTTTCTTAAAGTGTAATACATATATTAGTGATTCATTTCTTCCTCATTTTCTTGAATAGGAATATTTTGAGGAATAAAATCTTGACCGGCAAGCACATAATCTGTTTCGTCTTTGTTCAATTTACTATAGTCATAGGACCAACGGTAAACGTGGGGTATATCGCCATCCCAGTTTCCGTGAATATGTTTTATCTCGGTTGTCCACTCTAAAGTATTTGATCTCCAAGGATTTTTTGTGGGTCTTTTTCCATAAAATATAGAAGAAATAAAATTATATAAGAACACCAATTGAGCAGCAGCAGTAATAATTGCAAAAATGGTTATCACTACATTTATATTTGCTAAATCATCAAAATATGGGAAAGCAGTATTGGTGTAATATCGTCTAGGTAATCCTGCCATACCAATAAAGTGCATAGGGAAGAAAATTCCGTAGGCGCCTATTACAGTTACCCAAAAGTGGATATATCCAAGGTTTTTGTTCATCATTTTACCAAACATTTTAGGAAACCAATGGTAAATACCTGCAAAAAAGCCATAAAGTGCAGAAATACCCATTACAAGGTGAAAGTGGGCTACTACAAAATAGGTGTCATGCACATTGATATCTAAAGCACTATCTCCTAAAATTATTCCTGTTAATCCACCTGAAATAAAGGTAGAAACTAAACCTATAGAAAATAACATGGCGGGATTAAATTGTAAATTTCCTTTCCAGAGTGTCGTTATATAGTTGAAAGCCTTAACCGCAGAGGGTATGGCTATTAAAAGCGTTGTAAATGTAAATACTGAACCCAAAAACGGATTCATCCCAGATACAAACATATGGTGCGCCCATACAATAGTAGATAAAAATGCAATAGCTAAAATGGACGCTATCATCGCACGATAGCCAAAGATGGGTTTTCGGGAGTTTGTTGCAATAATTTCGGAAGTTATTCCTAAAGCTGGTAATATTACAATATACACTTCAGGGTGTCCTAAAAACCAAAATAAATGTTCAAATAAAACAGGAGAGCCACCTTGGTTATGGAGTACTTCTCCGGCAATGTAAATATCGGAAAGGAAAAAGGAGGTTCCAAAACTTCTATCCATAATCAACATCAAAGCGGCAGAAAGTAATACCGGGAAAGAAACTACACCGATAATTGCTGTTAAAAAGAAAGCCCAAATAGTAAGTGGCAAGCGAGTCATAGACATCCCTTTAGTTCTTAAATTTATTACGGTAACAATGTAATTAAGAGAACCTAGTAATGAAGAAGCTATAAAAATAGCCATAGAGGTTAGCCATAATGTCATTCCTGCTCCTGAGCCGGGAATAGCTTGTGGAAGCGCACTTAATGGTGGGTAAATCGTCCAACCGGCATTAGCAGGTCCTGCTTCCACAAAAAGTGACAATAACATAATGATGCTGGAAAGAAAAAACATCCAATAGGAAATCATATTTAAAAACCCAGATGCCATATCGCGAGCACCTATTTGAAGTGGTATTAGAAGATTACTAAATGTTCCGCTAAGTCCGGCAGTTAGTACAAAAAACACCATAATCGTTCCATGAATAGTAACTAATGCTAAATATACATTTGGATCCATAACGCCGTCTGCGCCCCATTTTCCTAAAAATATTTCATAGATGGTAAAATGGGTATCTGGCCAAGCTAATTGCATTCGAAATAATAAAGACATTGCAATACCTATTATTCCCATAAACAGACCTGTAATAAGGTATTGTTTAGAAATCATTTTATGATCGGTACTAAAAATGTATTTATCTATAAAAGTCTGCTTGTGGTGATGATGCCCGTGATCGTCATGATGATCTACTGCGTGAACGTTTGCTTCTGTTGACATGTCTTTTATTCTTATCTATTAATCTTATGGATTCAGTGTTTGAGAAAGTGTTTTTTGTTCAGCAATCCAAGCGTCAAATTCTTCTTGGGTTTCTACAATTATTTTCATTTGCATATTGTAATGAGAAGCGCCACATATTTTGTTGCATAACAACAAATAATCAAATTCATAGGGGTCTAAAGCTTCAAATCCTTTTGCAACAAGACCTTTGCTTTTTTCTTCTCTTAATTTATTAATGTTAGCAACTTTTTTTATTATCTCATCACTTTGTCGCGCATCTGCAGTGGTAATATCCGGTGTTAAAGCAAATTGCGTAATCATACCGGGAACAACATTCATTTGTGCTCTAAAATGAGGCATGTATGCAGAGTGTAAAACATCTTGAGAACGCATTTTAAATAAAACTTTTCTTCCCACTGGAAGGTGTAACTCTCTAGCAGGAACGTCATCTGCAGCATAGGCATCGGAAACATCCACACCCATGGTATTCACCCCTTCAATAAAACGAACATTTGCTTGCCCTAGGGTATTATCCTGTCCAGAATAACGAGCCTCCCAAATAAATTGTTTAGCATATAACTCGACAATTATGGGGTCATCGTCTTCATGAATATTCATAATATCTGTCCAAGTAAATAAACCATAAATAATTAGGCCTGATAAAACAATAACGGGAATAATGGTCCAAACAAATTCTAGTTGGTCATTATCTGCAAAGAAAATTGCTTTTCGGTTTTTAATTCCTCGGTATTTAAAGGCAAAATAAAGCAATAAAAAGTGGGTGATAATTAAAACTGTAAAAATCAATATCATGGAAATAAGCATCAATTGATCGATGTCTTTTCCGTGTTCAGAACCGGATTCCGGCAATAAGACGCTAGTCCAATTCCAAAAACCAACGATAAGAAAAATATAGAAAAATACTAAAAACCCTAACATCAATTTCCCTTGATTGTTATTATCATTTTCAGTTGCTATTTGAGAATTATCTTGAGGTTTTAACCTCGATAAATTAAAAATCTTTTTCATTTGCCAAATGGTTATGGCAAAAAGAAATAGTACTGTTAAAACTAAAAATACAGTCATCTTTATTGGTGTAATTTACTGTTCTTAATTAATAATGAAAATGTTTGCTTTCTTCAATAAAAGGGCTTCCTTTTGCTATTAATGGCGCTTTTGTCAATGTTGAAAAGACCACATAAACAAACAATCCAAAGAAGAAAAGCAAAGCGCCAATTTCAGGAATTCCAATAAACCAGGATTTCCCAACTGTTGCCGGCATAACCATTACAAAAATATCCATATAATGGCCCGCTAAAATTACAATTCCTGATAAAATAACAAACCAATTTACACTTTTAAAATCGCTATTCATTAATAGAAGAATAGGGAAAACGAAATTCATGGCTACCATACCAAAGAATGGTAAGTTATAATCCTCAATTCTTGTAACAAAATAAGTTACCTCTTCAGGAATGTTTGCATACCAAATCAACATAAATTGTGAAAACCAAAGATAGGTCCAGAAAATACTAAAGCCAAACATATATTTTGCTAAATCGTGAATATGGCTATCGTTTACATACTCTAAATATCCTTGCGATTTTAAATAAACTGTTACCATGGCTATTACGGTGATGGCGCAAACAATCATTCCTGAAAATACATACCATCCAAACAAAGTGCTAAACCAATGTGGGTCAAAACCCATAATCCAGTCCCAAGACATCATAGATTCTGTAACGATAAAGAAAACTAAAAATCCTGCCGATAGCTTAAAGTTCTTTTTAAACCAATGTGCATCATTAGTTTCATCTAATTTTAAAGAATATTTTCTAGAAAAATATCTGTATACGTTCCATCC
>Ga0100379_10003234_pt1 | contig 14970 bp, 13 predicted proteins | sample CryGeymeta201503_FD_80418 | JGI IMG/M metagenome (GOLD analysis project Ga0100379, IMG submission 80418) | Groundwater microbial communities from Crystal Geyser aquifers in Utah, USA - Crystal Geyser metaG 2015-03 | ecosystem: Environmental > Aquatic > Deep subsurface > Groundwater | place...
ATCGAGAAGCCTACGCACAAATTTGGATGAAACCCTACCAACGCGGTCCGCTAATTCTTTTGCAGCTTTTGAGAGTAGCTATCGCTTTGTTCTTTATGGGGCTCTTATTTAGCCGATTGTATTCACCTTGGTGGGCTTTACTGGGGGTAATTATTGCCAGCGCTATCCTGTTTTTATTCCGGGCTAGGATTCGCAAATTTTATGGACGCATTGAGGAGCGCTTCCGTAGCAATATGAACCAGCGAGCCGCAATCAATAAAGGTAAAATCCCCGAACTCATGCCTTGGGACGCCCATTTTGCTCGATTCACGATGCACGCCCATTATCCTTTTGTTGGAAAAACTTTGCAGGAATCTTCCTTGCGTGAAGAGTTCGGAATCAATATCGCACGTATTCGACGCGAAGAAGACGTGCTCGATACCCCCACCCGCCACGAACGTATTTTTCCAGGTGATGAGTTGATGGTAATTGGAACTGACGACGACCTGAATCGCTTCAATAATTACCTAGAAACGGTTGAAGCCCAAATCAAAACCCCGAAAAAAGAGGTGGGTATGACCTTGCAACATTTTAAGATTACTCCGAGCTCCTCCCTGCTTGGAAAAACAATTCGTGAATCACGATTGCGTGAGAAGATCCATGGCTTGGTGGTTGGAATTGACCGCAACGACGAACATCTCTTAAATCCTGAGTCACGCATGAATTTCGAACTGGGAGATGTGGTGTGGGTCGTTGGAAGTGAGCGCCGTGTCCAGGTGTTTATCCGCGAGGCACGACGGGACCAAGATTAAGTCGACTTTGCGACATGATTACTCATCAACTTTACAAGCGGTCACTCTATAGCTGATGAAAGGAGACGATAAAACGGTGCAACTTTATGGATTAAAACCCGTGACAATATCATCTCCAATCCTGATTCAGGTCATAATTTCCACGTGATAAAAATGCCAATTTGCAGGTGCATCTAATTCACATTGAAATGATTAAAACTGTAGTAATTGGAGGAAGTTTTGCGGGAATGACAGCCGCGATGGAGTTGAAACGAAAGGGCAAAGAAAAACATGAGGTGGTGCTGATTGATAAATCACCCCTATTTCTCTTTATCCCTTCACTTATCTGGGTACCATTTCGCAGGAGAGAACTGAAGGATATTAGTTTTAAAAAAGAGGCCGTTCTCAAAAAACGGGGCGTCGATTTTGTGCTTGCTGAGGCCATTTCTGTCGACACTAAGTTAAACGTTGTAACAACCGACAAAGGCGATTTCCATTATGATCATTTAGTTATAGCCACCGGTCCTAAAGTACAATTTGACATTGCCCCTGGCGTAGCTGAATACTCCCATTATATCGGCACTCCAAATGGAGCAATGAAACTTCGAAGCGCGCTTGAAGAATTTGTGAAAAATCCAGGACCAATTGTTATCGGTGCAACACAAAATGCGGGCTGTATGGGTGCGGCTTATGAATTTCTCTTTAATGTTGAAAAATGGCTACGGGATCAAAAAGTTCGTAAAAAGGTCGACCTATATTGGGTTACGCCTGAAGATTATTTGGGCCATTTTGGAATAGATGGAATGCCCATGGGTGAAGCGATGCTCAAAGGATTTATGAGAATGTTCAATATACACTATCGCACGCAAGTAGCCATAAAAGAGGTGACTGCCGACAGTGTGATTCTTTCGACTGGAGAAGTGCTAAAAAGCAGTCTAACCCAACTCATGCCACCTTTTATTGGGGTTGACTTTGTACGCAATTCAAGCAGTCTGCCATCTACTCCAAATGGCTATATCCCAGTTGAAGACAGCTACCGCCACAAAGAAATCGCCAATGTATGGGCGGCAGGAATTGCCGTTCAGGTCGATCTCCCCTTTGAATGCAAAAATATTCCTTACTCCACACCGAAAACGGGATACCCATCAGATGAAACAGGGAAGGTTGTTGCTGAAAATATTTTTAGAATCAGTCAAGGTAGAACCGACCTTAAGGAAAAGCCTTGGGGTAAGATTCCCGGTCTCTGCGTTATGGATGCCGGAAAAAAAGAGGTGCTGATATTTTCCAATAGCCTTTTCAGACCTCGCGTCTTTGCTCTGATGCTTCCGAATGTTATTTACGATTTCACCAAAGTTTTCATTGAAAAGTATTTTTTATGGAAATCGAAACACGGCTATTCTTGGTTGCCATAGAAAGGAATGAACCACTTCCAATGATTTGATTTCTGCCGCCAATGTGAAGATTGAAGTATACGATCTCATGGGACGCAAACTTAAATCCGTGTCCAATGAGAAACAAACCGCTGGCACGTACACGCAAGTGTTCAATACAAGCGATATCGCTCCTCAAACCCTCATCATCCGATTGACAATCGATAGTATAGTCTATAACCAAAAAGTGACTTTAGTACATTAATCAATCACCTTAACTAATAAAAAGGACCACGCTGCATTGTGTGGTCCTTTTTTTTATATCGGCTACATGCCATTATGAAAATGAATCATTTAAGGAAATGAAAAGCTAAAATCCATTAGTTAGGAATAAGATGCAATTCGTCTTCGCCACCTTGTTCACGTAACCAAAGCTCCTTTTCTTTCAAGCGGAGAATTTGGTATTTTCGGTCGGCGTCATTGTTTTCAAAATCGAGGTTTAAGACTTCTTTGTCCGACTCTAATTTCCAAGTACCATCGGTTTCTGCTTCAAAAGTAAAATTACCCGATTTATAAATAGCAACTAGCCTGGCGTCGCCATCCTTGTTCATATAGAGGCTATATTGGTCGTAGTCGTTGGTAACATCATTGCCATTGCGGTACGCTTTATCGATTTTCCAGGTATTGGCGACACGTGCTTTTTTACTTCGTAAGCTTAGAGAAGGACCCTCTTCATATTTAGAACAAGAACCTAAAGTCCCCATGATCATGGCTATTGTGAATATTGAGATTAAATTTTTCATAATTATTGATTTTTAGTTGTTGTTTATTTTTCGAGTAAATGAATCTCTAGATTTTGAGAAACATCACGCATCCAAAGTTCATCGCTGGTTAAACGCAGTATTACGTATTCGCCATCTTGATCATCGTCTTCAAAATCGAGCTTTATATTTTCCTGATCATTGGTAAAGGACCAGGTACCATCGGTTGATGTTTCGTATGAATTTCCAAAAACGGTATACTTCGCATTTAATTCTGCATCGCCGTCTTTATTGAGGTATAATTCATACTGATCATATTGATCTGATACATTTTTTCCATCTTCTTCGGCATAAGCAAAAATCCAAGTATTGGCCACACGATCAGCGCGTGGAATGATACTTATTTCTGGTCCATCTTCATACTTGTTGCAGCCTGTGATTGCTGATAGGAGCAACACCAATCCAAGTGTCGCCCCACAAATTTTCATAATTGCTTTCATAGTAATTGATTTTACCAAAGGGGTCCCAGCATCATTCCAAATAGATTAAATACTGAATATCAATCAACTATATGATTACCCACATTAAAGATGTGAAATATCTTCTACAGATTTTGAGCGCTTTTGCCTCAATAGCTTCTCACTTTATCTCCTTACTACCTGAAACTGACGATCAAAACAAAGAGGCTTAAAGCATATAGGCGAATCAGTGGATTTTGAGAAAACCCTTCTTCTTCACATTTATTGGGGCAAAACCTACCCGAGAGTCGGGAACAATTTCCACACTTTTTCTTCAAAACCACCTGAAGACCCAGTAAAACGGCATTGGTATAGGGCTTGAACTTAAGAGGACAACCAACAAACTTATAAATATGAAAAAGTTAATCTATATCAGTAGTGCAGTATTCCTTTTCACCGCATTCACTTCTTGTGGCGACGCACAAAATAAGGAAGCAAAAAATAACACTTCCACGCTCGAAGAAGAACGTCAAGAAATGGAAGCTAAGTTCAAAAAAGAATATGAAGAACTCAATGAAAAGTACAAAGAGCAAGTAGAAAAAAATGAAGAGAAACTTGCCGAATTGAAGGAGGAAGCAAAAGACGCGAAAAATGACGCCCGCGAATCCATCAATAAGTCGATCGACGAACTCGAAAATGAAAACAATGATTTAAAAGCCCGTTGGAAAGATTTCCGCTATGAAAGCAAAGAAAACTGGAATTCTTTCAAAGACGAGTTTGAACACGACATGAACTCACTAAAACGAGCCCTCCAAGATTTTGGAGAAGACAACGAGTAATCTCAATCCATCAAAACTATTCTAATCCACTACACCTAAACATCAACATCATGAAAACTTTAAAAATAGCACCAATCCTTCTTGCTGCAGGATTATTCCTTAGCAGCCAATCGCAGGCTCAACATCAAAGTATTGGAATAAAAGCGGGGTTCCAATCTAGCACTTTGGACGGGAGTAAATTAACCAATACCATGAATGGTAAATCCCTTGGACTTCAGTATTTGTTCCATGTATCAGATGGTTTTGTGTTCGGTGCAGATCTCATCTATTCACAGGCCGGTGGTTATTATTCCTATCCGGTGCCAGAATATGGACACCAAAATTTCGAAATACGACTTCATCAATTGCGCTTTGTTCCTAAAGCCTATGTTTTCTTCAGAGATGAAAGCTATAAATTCCGTCCATTAATGGGTGTTGGATTGGCTGCTACCTATAACATGAAGGAACAGAACATGAAAGAAACAAGCATGAATGAGAATGGTCCATATGCATCGAATATTCTTCCATTTTCAATGGATGCAGTGATGGACCTTGGTTTTCAATATAGAATCCAAAACAATACAAAATTCACTTGTAACCTTGAATACTCTTCTGGTCTCACCATGATGCAAAAATCGCGTCCATCCACTCCTGAAACTTTGAGAAATCATATGCTTGGATTTAATGTTGGAATTGCTCAGATGTTTTAATGCCTATCGCTCAACCCATTAATTAAGGGAGGACTAAATTACCGGTCCTCCTTTTCCTTTTGATAAAATAAGCAATTAAACACACGCATGCTGTATTTGTCAAAAAATATGTAAGTTGAATACAGAGAAAAGAGAATGGATGAATACCTAATTTTAATTATTGAAGACGAAGTAGATATCGCCTCAATTCTAAAAAGGATGCTAAAAAAGCGCTTTTCTTGCCAGGTAGAGATTGTCCATAATTACGCACAGGCATTGGTTCAATTGCGTAAACTCAGACCAAATTTGCTCTTCATTGACATTAATTTAGGAGATGGAAACGGCTATGATTTGCTCGAACATATCGAACCTAAAAATCACCATAGTAGCTCAGTAGTGATGATGAGTGCTTATGGAAATGAAACCGATAGATTAAAAAATAATCCATCATTGCGTTTCATACCAAAACCCTTTGACAAGCAGAAGATGCTCGATATGGTTGCTGAAATAATCAATTTAGACGAGGGCGAATAAGTAGCGAAAACCCTAAATTCGTTAATCAACTATGGCCAGAATACTTTGCATTGATGATGACCTAGATTTGGTCACACTTTTAAAACGTTTTCTCAGCAAAAATGGATATTCTGTTGAATTTGCCTTGAGTGGATCCAAAGGATTAAAACTTTTTGAAGAAGAAAATTTTGATTTGGTACTTTGCGATTTCCGGTTGCCAGACAAAGACGGTCTGGAAATGATTCAAGAACTTCGCAAGCTCAAACCAGGTATTCCTATCATTCTTATTACTGCCTATTCTGATGTAAAAATCGCTGTAAAGGCTGTTAAAATGGGGGCTTATGAATATGTTTCAAAACCCATCTTACCGGATGAGATTCTCATCACTGTTGCCAATGCCCTTAATCAAAAGCCAGAGTATAATGATACACCAAGCGAAAAAAAGGCAGCCATTGGTAAAAGCCAATCATCCGCTTCCATCGACTACCTGATTGGTGAATCACCTGCATCTCAACAGGTTCAAAAACTCATAGAATTGGTTGCGCCTACAGAAATGACAGTAATTTTACTCGGTGAAAGCGGCACTGGGAAGGAATTCGCTGCGCGGGCCATCCATCGATACAGTGAACGAAATGCCCACGCCTTCGTTGCCGTAGATTGTGGTGCGCTTAGCAGGGAACTTGCAGGATCAGAATTGTTCGGACATTGTAAAGGTTCTTTCACAGGAGCTCTGAACGATAAAAAAGGATTCTTTGAATTGGCAAAAGGAGGAACGCTCTTCCTTGATGAAATTGGAAATCTCAGCTACGAAAATCAAATCAAACTCCTTCGTGTTCTGCAAGAAAGAAAAATTCGTCGTATTGGGGATGAAAAAGACATCGAAGTGGACGTTCGATTGGTCGTTGCAACAAATGATAATCTTAAGAAGAAGGTTCAAGAAGGCGTTTTCCGTCAAGACGTGTTCTACCGCCTTCAAGAATTTTCTATCAGCCTGAGTCCTTTGAACGAACGAAAAGAGGACATTCTCTTTTTTGCTGGTCATTTTCTTGAAAAAGCCAATAGCGAATTAGGAAAAGAAGTGAGAGGATTCGAGGAAGCTATCATACAAAAATTTACCGATTATTCATGGCCCGGAAATCTTAGAGAATTACGCAATACGATTCGACGTTGCGTTCTTTTTGCTGCCAAAGGAAATATCAAGCTGAAGGACCTACCAGAAGAAATTGTCCATCCAAACCGAATTGAATTAGAACAAGTAGATGACGAGAGTGGGGAGATTGTTGATCTCAAAAGTGCTACGGAAAGAGCAGAACGAAAAGCCATTCTAAATGCCCTGGTAGCTACCAATTTTAATAAAAGTGAAGCAGCTAACCTATTAAAAGTGGATCGCAAGACGCTGTACAATAAAATGAATCAGTTGGATATCGAGACCTAAAGCCCAGGTTTGGGGAATATTCACTACACCATAAGAAACAGAACTCCAATGCGAAAGAGACTAAACCCATCACTATCAATAAGATAAAGATATTAAGGAATTCGCTACATCATTTTCATTAGGCAAGGCAAAAGCTTTACTACTATGAACAATCTACTCTATCTCCTCGCAGTTATTCTCCTTATCGGTTGGGTAATCGGATTTTTTGGTTTCAGTCTGGGTGGCTTCATCCATATTTTATTGGTTATTGCTATAATCTCGCTTTTGCTGCAAGTGATTAAGGGAAGAAAACTCTAATCACGCAAAGTTCACTGCTCCAAGCATTCCCCTCAAGAGTGGAATCATCCAGGAACATGCGGCAAATTTAGCCTGTCCAAATGTTGCCTCGAATTGACTGCCTGCTCTTACTTACAATTCGACATCCTTGGATTAGATCGTTTATTTAGCATCCATAAATCTAAAATTATTATAAAAATTCTTCTTCTTTACCCAGCAAGTCTTAATTTGATACACAATGACGATGTCACGTTTGTCCATTTACGCCCTTATCTCTTTCCTACTTTTAGTTGGTATGATTGGCGTGTCAGTCTACTTTTTGAAAAACGTAAAAGATACCAGCGGATGGATTGAATATCGGAAGTATACCAAAGAAAGACTCGACGACGTATATGCCGGTTTACTTGAACTCGAAGCTACACAACGTGGTTATATTATTACCGGCAGCGATGAGGTTTATGAAACATTTAATCCCACTCTTGCACGCATTCAGTCCAATTTAGGCATCATTGATTCTTTGATTGGTGGAGTTCCAGAACAGCGAGAGAACCTCTATATCCTTGCAGACTTGATCGATGCCCGGATAGATTTACTTGTTATAATTTCCGGAATCGCCGAAAAGCAGGAAGAGTGGAATTCAGACACCTTAAAATCCTATGTCATTCAAGGTGATCATTTGATGGATAATATCCGTTTAGTGTTCAGTATCATAGATCAGCAAGAGGACTTAATACTCCAACATAGGACCATTGAAGTAAAAAATTCTCAAGCCAATGCAGTGCGCACCCTGACCCTATTTTCACTTGTGGTGCTCATACTCTTTGCTTTAATGTTCTATGCCATTATCCGCGAAAACAGGCAAAAAAACGAAGTCTATATAAAAGTTACGAAAAGCGAAAACCGTTTAAAAACGACACTTTCTGTCGTGGGCGATGCCATCATAAACTTAGATAGTAATGGGGAAGTTTGGGGGTATAATAGGGCAACTGAGAAAATATTTGGGATTCGAAACGACGAGGCAATTGGCCATTCTATAAGCCAATTCGTTAGTTATCCGCTCAGTGAGAAAAATAATGAAGGGCTTAAAACATCACCTAGCTTTAAAGACCTTCAAGAACGCTCAGGACAACATCTCGAATTAGATGGAATAAAATTTCATGGCGCCGTATTTCCAATTGATTTTATCATGGAACCGTATCACTTTGAAGATGAAACCTATTATGTGGCTACCTTAAGAGATATATCGGAGCTCAAAGAAAAAGAACTCGAGCTCCACAATACGCTTTACGATTTGCAGCGAAGTAATGCGGAATTAGAACAGTTCGCCTACGTAGCATCCCATGATTTACAAGAGCCATTGCGAAAAATTCAAGCTTTTGGAAACCGATTAATGGCGAAATATAATGACCCAAAAGAACCAGAGGCAACATTGACTTATGCCACAAAAATGGTAGATGCCGCTGAGCGCATGCAAAAATTAATATTAAGCTTATTGGATTTTTCGCGTATTTCTAGAAACTTAGAAAGTCAGAGCAATGTCGACCTCAATAAAATTCTAGCGAATGTGCTTGAAGACTTCGAATTCAGAATTCAGGAAGTAAATGCCCAGATACAGGTAGACCCATTGCCGACCTTAAAGGCAGGACGAGAAATGCAGCTTTTCCAACTGTTTATGAACCTCATTGGAAATGCCCTAAAGTTTATAGACTCAACGCGCCAACCAAAAATTGAAGTGCGCTGTGAGGAAGGAATGAAAGATAGCTGGCCGGCATTAAAAGGGAGCAAACATCCCTACCAGAATTATTACAGAATTTCCATCATAGATAACGGCATTGGCTTTGACATGAAGTACCTCGATAAGATTTTCACGATCTTTCAACGCTTACATGGACGCACAGAATATGAAGGCACAGGTATTGGTCTGGCTGTTTGTCAGCGCGTGGCTGAAAACCACCAAGGTCTTCTATTGGCTGAAAGTATCGAAGGAGAGGGCAGTCAGTTTTATTTATATTTACCGAAAGATTAATTATGCCTAAAAGAGAAGCTGTAATAATGATTGCAGATGATGATCCAGATGACCGACTTCTTGCGAAAGAAGCCTTTCTTGAAAATCATTTAGAAAACCAGCTCTATTTTACTGAAGATGGCGAAGATCTGATGGATTATCTGCACCGAAGAAATCAATACAAAGGAAAAACGCATCCTCTTCCTGACTTGATTTTGCTCGATCTCAATATGCCAAAAAAAGATGGCCGTGAAGTTTTAACAGAAATTAAGTCTGATCCGCAACTAAAAAGAATTCCCGTGGTTGTACTTACAACTTCTAAGTCGGAAGAAGACATAGTACGCACCTACGATCTAGGTGTAAATAGCTTTATTACCAAGCCGGTAACTTTTGAGGCCTTGGTAGAAGTGGTTAAAAACATGGGGAACTATTGGTTTCGCTTGGTTAGTCTCCCCAATCCAGAATAATGCCATTTAGTAAAGAGAAATATAGCATCTTGATGATTGATGATGATGAAGACGATTACTTCATCCTCTCCGACTTAGTAAAAGAACTCGGTGAACATCTCAGTATCGAATGGGTAAGCACCTATGATTTAGGATTAAAAACCCTTATTGAAAATCGGCATGACTTGTATATGATTGATAATCTGCTTGGCGCCGAAAATGGACTTGATCTTATTCGAGAGGGGGTTGAAAGAGGGAATTCCAAGCCGATGGTTTTGCTTACCGGCGCCGGAAATAGGCAATTAGACATTCAGGCATTACGCTATGGTGCCGCCGATTATTTGGTGAAGAGTGAATTAAATTTTGAAAGCTTGGAGCGTTGTATTCGCCATTGTTTGCAACGCTATGAATATGGCCAAATATTCTTAGACCAACAGCGGCAGTTCCGAGTATTTTTTGAAAGTAGCTTAGCCCCTACCTTTATTCTACGAAGCAACCTGAGTTTTGAAGAAGTCAACAGGGCCTTTATTGATAAATTCGGCATTATACAAGACAATGAAACCCTTTCCCGTCTTTTCGTCTCGTTAGAGGAAGCTATAAAGATTGAAAAACACCTTGTTAATGGAGCCTTAGATAATTATGCTACCCACATGCATAACAAGGAATTAAAAGTGATTGATGTGCTTCTCAGCGTGAGTCATTACCATTCTGATACTGGCGAAGGAATCCGTTATTTTGGGGTAATCAACGATCTTACTCAAATTAGAGAAGCGGAAAAACAATTGGCCTTAGCCGAACAAGTGAACATGACCGGGCGCATGGCACGCATCATGGCTCACGAAATCCGCAACCCGCTTACGAATATCAATCTAGCCGCTGATCAACTCCGCGAAGAGTTAGAGGAAAAAGGAAGCGATGAGGATGACTTGGCCTTTGTTGACCTCATTAAACGCAATAGCGAACGTATCAATAAACTTATAACCGACTTGCTCAATACCACCAAAGAAACCAAGCTCTCCAAAGAACCTTATGATTTGAAATTAGTGGTTGAAGAAGCTTGCGACCTTATTAAAGACCGCATTATTCTCAAAAAGATTGATCTTCAAATAGAAGGATTAGTTGAAGGAGTATACTTTCCTATGGATGCCGAGCGTATGCGCATCGCCATTTTAAATATCTTCACCAATGCCATTGAGGCCATGGAAGATAGCGAAAGTCGTCAATTGAAAATCATCTTGAAACAGGATGATGGAAATCAAATTCAATTGGACATCTGTGACACAGGAAGAGGCATGACAGATGATGTCCAACGCCGCATCTTTGAACCTTTTTATACGGGTCGGTCAGGTGGAATGGGACTAGGTATGACCGCCGTAATGAATATCCTCAATGCCCATGATACCCAAATCCATCTGGAGAGTAAATTGGGCGAAGGTTCCTGCTTCTCCATGCGCTTTCCTGAACAGTAAAAAGCCTCACCACTTTCGTAGCAAGACTTTCAACATCATATTAAAATGATTGGAGGTTCGATAATTAATATGAGTTATAAGTTAGAGCTTTAGTTCTTCTAGGAACTTATTCACGGATTCTTCGGATTCTCCCGTCTTTTTTTGAATAAAACCAGCAACTTGGTCCGCTTTGCCTTCCATTTCTAAAAGTTCATCGTCGGTAATTTGTCCCCAACGCGATTTAATTTTTCCAGATACAAGTTTCCAGTTACCGCTGATTTTGTCTTTTAAAGCTTCCATAGTCGTTTTTTTTACTTGTATAGTTAACAGAACCATGCCCACTTCTCAATACCCTGATTATCAATGAATTTTTTATTTAAGAGTCTGTTCAATGGGGAAAAAATGCTACAATAATTGGAAAAGAATTACCCTTTTCTGAATCAAATTGGAGCGGAGGTTTCAAGACAAATACCGGATCATTCGCCTTGCCTTCGCACGTTCATCCATAGCCGAAATACCAAGGCAAAGAGCACAAAAGCAAGCAATAAAAAAAGATTTCCAATCACAGAAAACATCCCAACAAGAATCGGATTCGGACCAGCCGTGTCAATAAAACCCAGTCCTTCTACATTCTTTCCGTTTTTAACCAAACGTTCAACATTGAAATGAGCATTCTCATATTCATAGGAAGTGCCAACTAAGGAGGTATAGAAGGCCGTAACTGAATCGCCTTCATGTAATTCGTTTTGCAATCGCTCTTTTGTCGAGCTGTCTAGCTGCGTTTTCAGCCAAAACCAAGTATTGATTCCTTCTAGTTTTATGGAGAAAATTTCACCCATTTTTGAAGATTTGGAGATATCGACTATAGAAATAATCCCCGCTCGTTCTAAAATAATTGGATCATTGCTGGCGTCGGCTTCACCAGGGGCGTACTTCAGAAGTAAAAAGCCAATGAAGAAAAAAAACAAACTGAGGCTAAATAAGACCTTTTGCATGGAGATTATTCAAGTCAAAATAATTTGGTTTTCGCAAAGATTCAAGCACGCGAAATAGCTACCGCTTCTTCTTCTCAGTGCTTTTCAAGTCGATGATATGCGTTGAATTTCGGGAAACGTATTTCTCTTCAAAATGGTCATACAAGGCAAAGGATAAGCCAGTCCACTTTAGTTTATAGCTTTTATTATTCTTTGTAATTTCTATTCTTCCACCGGAATCTTTGGTGTCTTTATACAACTCAAAAGTTCGAATAATCAGGGCTGAATCTAGTGGTGATATTGGACAAAATGCCCAATTATACAAGGATTGATACTGACCGCTACTTGTGTGACTATAGCTATAAAGTCTCTTACCACTATGAAGAAAAAACCGGATAATTTTGGGCCCAACCATTAAAGAGTCTCCAGCCTTAATCACCACGGCCCCGGCTGACAAACTAGTAGTCAAATCCGGATCATTCGAAGATTCAAACGGGTTCTCAGTCTTAAGCACCATATATACTACCAAGTCTTGTTTTGTCCAATTCACAAAAACCACGGGTCTTCTTTCAAATTTTAGATTCTTTAAATTGAGGTTACCCTTGAGTATAAATCCAGTAACAGCTTCTAAATCGGAAAGCTGAGGTTCCCCGTAACGCTTATGCCCACCTGTTTTTACCGAGTCACAATTTCCAAATACCTTAAGGGAGCTTAAATTCGCTTGGTAAGTAGAGAAATCCATCATCCTTTTGTTCTTGTGTTTTTGCGCACGCTTCCACTCCTGTATGTCGTGTTTATCATAGCTTGAGTTAGAATTACCCCTGTTTGAATCCATTCGGTTGCAGCTTCGTGCCAATGAAATCAATATAAACACGATAATACCGACCGTTTTCAAGACCGAACCAACGCCACCTGAGTCTGCATCCGCCTGTATTTCCTTGAGAATAGGAGACAAACTTACCGACTTCCTTATTTGATGGAACCGGGTATCATCTGGACGATAAAGACTCATTTTATCGAAAAAATTACTGTACTCATTTAGGTTGACTCCCTGTTGATAATAAGATTGAGAAGCATTGAAAAACTGATAGATCAAGGCCAATAGCTCTGAACTATCTAAGCGATTCATCACTTGATAAAAAATGATATCGCCAATAAAACTGAAGCGAGTTTTTTGTGCTCCATTCCAATTCGATACCGCTAGGCTCTGAATCAAATCATTCACCACATCCACCAGTTTGCGCTGAAGGGAAGTGAGCAAATCTTGAGAAAAAACGGGCGTCAATTTTAACCAATTGTAAAGCCCTGTCCATTCATTATTGCGCATCAAAGCAACAAGATGTTCGCGCAAATCATCTTCTAAGGCGCTACGAAACAAGGCTTTAACTTCATCTAGATCATTCCCAGTCGGAAATTCAATCTGGGCATTAAAAAGGTATTTAAACTCACCACGGTTTAAGGCTTGAATGGTTTGTTCTGATAAGACGAATAGCAGTGCATTCTTTCTTCTTCTTAGCACATCAATAGCCTGCACCACCAACTCTTGAGGATAGCTATCATTTAGTTTTTGTGTCGCTTTAATGCGTTTTTCTAAACGTATCAGCTCCTGTTCATCTGCTGATTGAAGTGAATCAATATTAATCCCGCTTGACGCCAGGAGATCGAATAAAGCTAGTCCCAATTATGTATGTTTGTTTGGCGTTTTACCTAAAAATACGCTTAGGCAAAATATCGCGTTTTCATCGAAATACCATGACTCGTAAAATTAACTATGGCATTGACTTGGGCACTACCAATTCTGCAATAGCCATTTATAAAGAAGGAAAAGTTAGTGTTTTAAGAAACCCTAGAGGATTCCGTGAAGTATTACCCTCCGCGATTGCCATGCGAAAAGGGCGCATTTTAATTGGCGATAAAGCCCGAGAATCTGGCGAATTTCTATTCACCGCCTTCAAACGGGATATGGGAAGCGATTTGCAGTATACCCTGGGTGAAGAAACCTATGACCCGCTTCAGTTTTCAAGTATGATTCTGGAACAACTCATTGGCTTTCAGGCAGAAGAAACCATTGAATCGGCAGTTATCACCATTCCGGCATCTTTTGATATTGTACAATCCAACGCGACCAAAAAAGCAGGCTACGCAGCTGGATTAAAGGAAGTGGTCTTATTGCAAGAACCTATTGCTGCCTGTTTGGCCTACGCCAATGAAAACAACCTCGATACCGAAACACAACAACGCTGGTTGGTCTATGATTTTGGTGGAGGCACTTTCGATTGCGCACTCGTTCAAATCAATCAACGAGAAATGACGGTCATCGACCATCAGGGAAATAACTTCCTGGGTGGTGTTGATATGGATGAATCCTTCCTGCAAGGGCATATTCTCCCTGAATTAAAGAAACTCAAAGACATCGACTGGTCTGAATTAATTCGCACAAATGAGACCCTAAAAAAGAGCCTATTGCTTTTTGTAGAAGAAGCGAAAATCGAACTTACCCAAAAGGAAGAAGCCCAAATTGAAATTGAACTGGACGAACCTGAGTTTTATGGAGAAATCAATGTAAGCAGGGCACAATTTAATGCCTGCATTGAGCCGCAGTTTAATGCTTCTTGGCAGCTTATTCAGCGCCTACTCGGACAAAATAATTTAGCTGTATCCGATGTGAACCGCATTGTATTAGTGGGCGGTACCACCTATGTCCCCTTCATACGAGAAGAACTAAAACGCCGCAGCGGCATTGAAGTAGATAGCAGCATCGACCCAGGTACAGCTATCGTTAAAGGAGCTGCTTATTTTGCGGGTTCCAAGGATAGTAGTCTAATTGATGAGGAGGAAAAAGAAAACACCTCCAAACTTCAAGTAACACTGAGCTATGAGCCAAGCACCCTCGACGATGAAGAGCTAATTGCCTTTAAGGTGCAAGGAGGACTAATCGGTAGCTACAAAATTCTCACGAATCACAATGCGGTTGTTGAACAGACCCCATTCCGGCATGAGGCCTCTG
>Ga0100379_10003242_pt1 | contig 14958 bp, 10 predicted proteins | sample CryGeymeta201503_FD_80418 | JGI IMG/M metagenome (GOLD analysis project Ga0100379, IMG submission 80418) | Groundwater microbial communities from Crystal Geyser aquifers in Utah, USA - Crystal Geyser metaG 2015-03 | ecosystem: Environmental > Aquatic > Deep subsurface > Groundwater | place...
TGATATCTGAAGCCTTTTTCAAATACTTTTTTAGCTCCCTTTTATTTAAAGCAATACTCATTGCAGCACCACTAAGGATATAACTTGATCTAATCATAACTGGGTAACCAACTCGGTTAGCGAATTTTTCTGCCTCTTCTAAGCTGGTTAGTTCTTCCCATATTGGTTGATCTATATTAAGATTATCCAGCAATTGAGAAAACTTATGCCGATCTTCAGCAATATCTATATTTACAGGATTAGTCCCCAATATTTTAACCCCCATTTTATGAAATTTTAGGGCTAAATTATTGGGTATTTGACCTCCCATTGATATTATTATTCCTAAAGGATTTTCTTTTTCGTATATATCCCATACCCTTTCAAAGGTAAGTTCATCAAAATATAGTTTATCACAGATATCATAATCAGTACTGACTGTCTCCGGATTATAATTTACCATTATAGCGTTATACTTTAAATCTTTTAAGGTTTTTACTGAATTAACACAGCACCAGTCAAATTCTACCGAAGAACCAATCTTATATGCCCCTCCACCTAAAACAATAACTTGTTTTTTATCTTTAAAATTAAAATCATCCTTGCAACCATTATAAGTTAAATACAAATAATTAGTCTTTGCGGGATACTCTGCAGCCAGGGTATCTATCTGTTTTACGTAAGGTACAATGCCTAATTTTTTCCTCTTTTCTCTCACTGCCAATTCATCAGTTTGAGTAAGCATTGCTATTTGAATATCAGAAAACCCTTTTTGCTTTGCTTCTTTTAGTAAATTTTCTGGCAATTCTTTTATTTGATATTGTTGCAACTTTCTTTCAATTTCTACAATATTTCTCATTTTATATAAAAACCAGGGGTCAACCTTAGAAAGCTGATAAATTTTTTCTATAGAATATCCTCTTTTTATTGCTTCCACGATAGCAAACATTCTTTTATCTGTTGGTTCTTTGAGTTCTGTGTTCAAATCTTTAAATTTAAGATTATTACCAACCAGACCATCTATCCCTATATCTAACATTCGAATTGCTTTTTGAAGCACCTCTTCATAACTCCTGCCAATAGCCATTATCTCCCCAACAGATTTCATCTCAGTATTTATATTCGAACTGACTTTTTTAAATTTTTGTAAATCCCATCTCGGATATTTAAGCACAATATAATCCAAAGCTGGTTCAAAACAAGCTGAAGTTTCCCTGGTAATAATATTATCTAATTCAGTTAAGCTATAACCTAAGGCTAATTTTGCCGCAATAAAGGCAAGAGGATAACCAGTAGCTTTAGAAGCTAAAGCAGAACTACGGCTTAACCTGGCATTAACCTCAATTATCCTATAATTTTGAGATTTTGGATTAAGAGCAAATTGCACATTACACTCACCAATAATACCTAAATGTCTTATTAATTTTATGGCAATAGATCTCAATTTAAAATTTTCAGCAGCAGTTAAAGTTTGTACCGGTGCAATTACTATACTTTCACCGGTATGAATCCCCATAGGGTCCACATTTTCCATAGAACAAACGGTTATGCAATTATTATAACCATCTCGGACAACTTCATATTCTATTTCTTTCCAACCATAAAGACATTTCTCAATTAAAATTTGTTTAGTAAAAGAAAATGCTTTTTCCGCAATCTTTTCTAATTGTTCCCTGCTATGTGCTATGCCAGAACCTAAGCCACCCAGGGCATAGGCTATTCTACACATAATTGGATAACCTATTTGTTCTGCCGCCTTTAATGCTTCTTCTACATTGGCCACTGAACTACTTAAAGGGGTTTTAAGATCTATTTCTTGTAATTTTTTTTTGAATAATTCTCTGTCCTCTGTGTTTTGAATTGCCTCCACAGAAGTCCCTAATACCTCTACTTTATATTTTTTAAATATATCCCTGGTAAATAATTCAACTCCTACATTTAAGGCAGTTTGACCTCCAAATCCCAATAATATTCCTTCGGGTCTTTCTTTTTCAATTATTTTCTCTACAAAGTAAGCATCAACAGGAAGAAAATATATTTTATTAGCCAAATATTCAGAAGTTTGAACAGTAGCAATATTTGGATTAACCAAGATTGTTTTAACTTCCTCTTCTTTTAAGGCCTTTATCGCCTGGCTTCCAGAATAATCAAATTCGCCGGCTTCTCCAATCTTTATTGCACCTGAACCTAAAATTAATACTTTTTTAAACTTTCTTTTTTTCATCATCATCTGATTGCCCTCAAAAATATATCAAAGATAAACTCTGCATCATCCGGTCCGGGAGAGGATTCAGGATGAAATTGTACTCCAAAAAATGGCTTAGAAATATGAATTATACCTTCATTGGTCTTATCATTATTATTATAAAACCACTCTCTCCAATCCTTAGGCAGCGTATCTGAATCAATAGCATAACTATGGTTTTGAGAAGTGATATAGCAGCGATTAGTTCCTACCTCCATACAAGGTTGATTTTGACTTCTATGACCATATTTTAATTTATAGGTATTTGCTCCAGCAGCAAGCCCTAAAATTTGAGAACCAAGACAGATCCCCAGAATAGGAATATTCTTTAAGAAAGCTTTTTTAACCAACTCTATCGTCTCCCTACATTTTTTTGGATCTCCTGGACCATTAGATAATATGATGCCATCTACCTTTTCTTCTAAAAAATTATAATTCCAGGGTACCCTAATAACAGTAATATTTCTCTTTAGAAATGATCTAATAATATTATTCTTTACCCCGCAATCCACAACCAACACTCTTCTCTTGCCCTTTTTATATATTATTGGCTTTTTTACACTAACTTCTGATGCCAAATTTCTTTGGTTTGAATCTTCAAATTCAATCTTCTCTTTATCGTAAACAATCTTTCCCAACATAGTTCCTTTTTTTCTAATCTTTTTGGTGAGTTCTCTAGTATCTATTCCGTATATTCCTGGAATATCATATTCCTTCATCCACTGAGCTAAAGATTTCTTTGCATTCCAATGGGAATAATTTTCTGAGCAATTTGTCACCACTAATCCTTGAACTTGTATTTTATCTGATTCAAAATATTTCAATAGACCATCTTTTTTTTCGTAACCTGGAACTCCATAATTTCCTATTAAAGGGTAAGTAAAAATTAATATTTGTCCACGATAAGAAGGGTCGGTTAAACTTTCCGGATAACCGATCATTCCCGTATTGAATACTACTTCTCCTGATACCTCTCTTTTACTTCCAAAGGCATAGCCTTGAAAAACAGAACCATCTTCTAATATAAGTTTAACAGCTTGCTTATTTTGATACACATCAAACCCACTTTTTATTTATAAAAAATCCCGCCCCTGATAATCTCTTTATCGATTATCATAAGGGACGAGATTGATAAAATTTCCCGTGGTGCCACACCGGTGTTGACTAAATAATAATCTCCCTCTTAAAATAAAAAATCCCGCCCCTTTGACAATTTTCACTATCATAAAAGGACGAGATGAAATCTCGCGGTACCACCTGGGATTGGATAAATTATTTACCCCACTCATTAGAAGTTTTTAAAGGTAACTATCCTATTATTATTGAGGCTCTATTTTTAGTTATTCTTTTTAAGATACTTTCACCAGTTGTATCTCTCTCTTTTTGACTAAGAAATAACTTACTTTCCTCGTTAAAATATTCTTTTTTAATATTTGGAAATTATGATACAGCTACATTCAACCGTGAAGTGCAACGCAAGAAGCGGCTACTTCATTAGGTGTTTTAAATCCAAGACATTTTCTTGGTCTGTTGTTTAACCTTTTTTCAATAAATTTCAGTTGTTGCTTAGTAATTTTACTAAAATCCGTGCCTTTAGGCAAGTAGTATCTGATCAAACCGTTCGTATTTTCATTAGTGCCTCGTTCCCAGGAGTGGTAGGGATGGGCAAAATAACATTTTATATCTGTTTTACGAGTGATCGACTCATGACCGGCATTTTCCGTACCATTGTCAAGAGTTAAAGTTAACCTGGCTTTCGGCGGCAGACCTTTTAGCCGTCGGGTAACCGCCCTGGTGGTATAACGGGCGCTCTTTTGCCGTAAGCCGGTTAAGCGTAACCATCGGCTTTTACGCTCGACTAAGGAGTTTAAGGCCGCTTTACTCTTTCGGGAGACTAAGCTGTCTGTTTCCCAATGGCCAAACTGCTTCCTGGCCTCTACCTGCACCGGCCGCTTTTCAATGGAGACCCGATTGGGAATCTTCGTCTTCTTCTGATGGCGGTAGAGTCCTTTATGCCGGCGTTTATCATGAGACCGTTTCAAAGAAGCGATTAACTCTTTGCGATTAGCAGTGTCTTTGGCATAGATATACTGGTAGATTGCTTCATGGCTGGACCTTAAACCAGGATGGTCTATCCCGATTCTACCGGCAATCTGTTCCGGGGACCAGTCTTCTTTGAGTTTGGCTAACACATAAGCTCGCACCAGGGGATTCCTTAACCTTTCCCTGTGGACAGCCTGGCTTCTCCTTTCCTTGGCTCTTTGGTTGGCTCGATGAGCCAGATAACAATGATATTCAGGGGAACTGTTGCGCTTCAGTTCCCGGGCAATCGTGCTTTTGTCTCGTTTCAACTTTTTCCCTATGGCGGCGCAGCTTTCTTCTTTACGGCTGAGCACATCAATTAGATCTCGTTCTCTTTGACTTAACTGGTTATATTTTTTCATGTCCTTGATGATAGCATATTCCTTTCTGCTACCTCAAGCGTTGCACTTCATTATTGAACTGGTGGGTTAAAAAATTCGCTTGATTTTTATAAATTGTTAATGTATACTAACAATTAATAGTTACTAATAATAGGTACTATTAAAGATTAATAAAATAGGTGACTGAAAAATGATGATTCAGAATTTAAATAAAATAGAAAGACAAAGAAGGATAAAAGAATATATTTTAAGAGATCCATTTTTGTCTGATAAGAAACTTGCTGAATTATTTAATTTTAGTGTGCAAACTATTCGATTAGATCGATTGGAAATGGGAATTCCCGAAATGAGAAAACGTATAATTAAAGTTGCTAAAGAAACTTCTTTAGCTGATCAAGTAAAGTCTTTAAAAAGAGATGAAATAATCGGAGAATTAATAGATATAGAGTTAGGGAAGAGTGGTATTGCCATTTTAAAAACTGTAAAAAGTATGGCCTTTAATAGAACGGGAATAATTAGAAGCCATTATATATTTTCTTTAGCTGATTCATTAGCAATTTCAATTATTGATGCGAAAGTAGCCTTAACCGGTATTGCTCGTTTAAGATATAAAATACCTGTATATACTGGGCAAACTTTAGTTGCCAAGGCAAGGGTTGCTCAAAAAAAAGGAAATAAGTATTTAGTATCGGTTCATGTAAAATCTAATCATGAAGAAGTGTTTACAGGGAAATTAGTAATTTTTTCATTTAACGATAAGGTAAAAAAGAAGGAGGTCTAAATGAAAATAGCTATTGATGCTATGGGAGGAGATTATGCTCCTGAAGAAATAGTAAAAGGTTCAATTTCATCTTTGAAAGAACGAAATTTAGAGATTATTTTATTAGGTGAGGAAAAAAGAATTTATGAAGAATTAAAAAAATATAATTTTAAAAATAATAATTTATCCATTATAAACTGCAAAGATACAATTACCACCGGAGAATTTCCCCTAAGTGCTTTACGCACCAAAAAAGAATCTTCTATTCTAGTAGGGATAGATCTATTAAAAACTGGTGCAGCTGATGCCTTTATTTCTGCTGGAAATAGCGGAGCGGTTATGGCTGCTGCCTTATTAAAGTTAGGATGCATTTCTAAAATACGTCGTCCTGCTATTGTTACTGTTTTACCTGCAATAAAAGGAAAAGTAGTAATATTAGATGTTGGTGCAAATGTGGATTGTAAGCCAGAACATCTACTTCAATTTGCTTTCATAGGAAGTAAATATGCTAAATATCTTTTAAACATAAAAGATCCAAAAATCGGCTTGCTAAATATAGGTGAAGAAGAAAGTAAAGGGAATAAATTTGCTCAAAGTGCTTATAAAATAATGAATAATGCTAATATCAATTTTATAGGGAATATTGAAGGTAAAGATGTTTTTGAGGGGGTTGTCGATGTAGTAGTTTGTGACGGATTTACCGGTAATATTCTATTAAAATTTTCTGAAGGATTAGCCAAGATGCTTTTAATAGAAATCAATAAGAAAGTTATTAGCCAACTCCCGCAAAATCAAGAAATGGATCAACTAAAGCAAAAATTTATGGAATTGGTAAAAAGGACTGATTATACAGAATATGGAGGATTACCACTATTAGGAGTAAATGGGTTGTGCTTTATATGCCACGGCCGATCTAAATCAAAGGCAATCTCCAATGCAATAATTAATGCTGGTAAATTTGTAGATTCTAATATACTTGAGCACCTGAAAGAGACCTAGATACAAAAATATACTGTTGATTAAATAAAAGAGGAGAATATAATAATTGATTAAAAATTGTAGAAATGTAAAAATAATTGGTACAGGTTCTTATATTCCAAAAAAAGTCTTGACTAATGATGATTTAGAAAAAATAGTAGATACAAGTAATGAATGGATTATCGCTCGTACTGGTATCTCTGAGCGTCATTTAGCTGAAGATAATGAAACTACCTCAGACTTATCTTCTAAAGCGGCTTTAAAAGCCTTAAAAGATGCAAATATTGAGCCTAAGGAAATTGATTTAATTATTGTAGCTACTAACTCACCAGATATGGTTTTCCCAGCTACTGCTTGTTTAGTACAAGAGAAAATCAAAGCTGTAAATGCTGCAACTTTTGATCTGCAAGCAGGTTGCACTGGTTTTGTTTATGCTTTAATTGTCGCTTGGCAATTCATTTCTGCCGGTTTTTATAATAATGCCCTAATAATCGGGGCAGAAACACTATCCAAATTTGTGGATTGGACGGATAGAAATACTTGCGTGCTTTTTGGCGATGGAGCAGGAGCAGTTATTTTAAAAGCTAAGGAAGAAAAAGGAATTCTTTCGGGTTATTTAGGAGGAGATGGTTCAAAAGCAGATATGATTATGTTGCCAGCAGGGCTTTCTAAAAATCCTGCTTCCCACGAGACTATAGAAAAGAGAATGCATTATGTTAAAATGAAAGGAAATGAAGTATTTAAAAATGCAGTTAAAAGTATGAAAAGGTCAACTATAAAAGCCTTAGAAAAATGCAATCTTTCAGTGAAAGATGTGGATTGCTTCATTCCACATCAAGCTAATATTAGGATTATTTTGGTTGTTTTAAAAGTTTTAGGAATAAAAAAAGATAAAGTTTTTATAAATTTAGATAAATACGGAAATACTTCTGCTGCATCTGTAGCCATAGCTCTTGATGAGGCAGTTAAAGAAGGCAAAATAAAAAATAACAATATTGTGGTATTAACTTCATTTGGCGCAGGTCTTACTTATGGATCTATTGTTTTTAGATGGAATAAATAAAATTTATTGAAGATTAAAAATATTTTCCCTAATATATATTCAAGGAGAAAACAATGGAAAAGATTGCTTTTGTTTTTCCAGGCCAAGGCTCTCAAAAAGTAGGAATGGGGAAAGATTTAATAGAAAATTATGAAGAAGCAAAAATATTTTTTAAAGAAGCTAATTTAGCTTTAAAAGAGGAAGAGGTTAACATTAGTAAATTATGTTTCGAAGGACCAGAAGAAGAATTAAAAAATACTATTAATGCTCAACCAGCAATTTTAACTGTTAGTACAATATTATTCGAATTACTAAAAAAATATGATATTAAACCTTCTGTAGTCGCAGGACATAGTTTGGGAGAATATACAGCCTTAGTAGCTAATCGTTCTATTAAGTTTAAAGAGGCAGTGAAATTAGTGAGAAAAAGAGGCGAATATATGCAGAGTGCCACTCCAATAGGAACTGGTTCAATGTTAGCTATTCTTGGCTTAAAGGAAGAGGAGATAAGTAAATTATTTAAAGAAATAAGTAATTTAGGAATAGTAGAAATTACCAATTATAATTCTCCAACTCAAATTGTAGTTTCGGGTGAAATTAAACCATTAGAAAAATTATCCCTATTAGTTAAACAAAAAGGGGCAAAAGCAATACCTCTAAAAGTGAGTGCTCCTTTTCATTCATCGTTAATGAAATTGGCAAAAGTAAATTTAGCAAAATATTTGGAAAGGATAGATATCCAAAATCCTCAAATACCGATAATTTGTAATGTTAATGCAGAGTATGCCAGAAAAAAAGAAGAAATTAAACTATCTTTAATTGAGCAAATGGATCATCCGGTAAGGTGGGTTGATTCCATAAAAAAAATGAATTCCGAAGGTATTAATTATTTTATAGAGGTAGGCCCAGGTAAAGTTTTAAAAGAATTAATTAAGCAAATTATTCCAGAAGCCAAAATATTTAATGTATTTGATTCAAATTCATTAAAAAATGTAGTTGAAAAAATGAAGGAGGTCATATAAAATGGAGCTATTCGGGAAGGTTGCTTTGATTACTGGATCAGCTCGGGGAATAGGGAAGGCCATTGCTTTAGAATTGGCCAATCACGGAGCGAAAATAGTTATTAATGATATTTTACCAAAAAATGAAATTGATAAAACTTTAGAGGAAATCAGAAAAAGTGGTGATCAGGCAATTGGGATAAGAGCCGATATAACTATATTTAAAGAAGTTGAGAGTATGGTAAAAGAGATTATAAATAAATTCGGGAAGATAGATATTTTAGTAAACAACGCTGGTATTATCCGCGACTCTCTCTTGATAAGAATGAAAGAAGAGGACTGGGATACGGTAATAAATATCAATCTAAAAGGTACTTTTAATTGTTCCAAGACGGTGGCAAAATATATGCTGAGACAAAAGAGCGGCGGTAAAATTGTAAATATATCATCAGTTATTGGATTGGTGGGAAATATTGGACAGGCTAATTATGCCGCTTCAAAAGCGGGAATAATAGGGCTTACTAAATCAATAGCCAAAGAACTTGCTTTAAGAAATATAAATGTAAATGCTATTGCTCCTGGATTTATTGAGACAGATATGACTAAAAGATTATCTGAAAAAGTTATAAAAGATCTTCAACAACAAATTCCTTTAAAAAGATTGGGTACTGTTAAAGACATTGCTAAAGTGGTATATTTTTTAGTTTCTGATAACGCAAATTATATTACAGGGCAAGTTATTAATGTCGATGGCGGTATGGTAATGTGAGAGGAGGTGAAAAATTTAAAATGGAAGTTATAGACAGAGTAAAAAAAATTATTATTGATCAATTAGGAATCGATGCCAGCAAAATTACTGAAGAGTCTTCCTTTGTTGATGATCTGGGAGCAGATTCCTTAGATATAGTTGAGTTGATAATGGCTTTTGAAGAAGAATTTGATGTTGAAATTCCAGATGAAGATGCGGAAAAAATTAAGACCGTTGGAGATGCAACAAAATACTTAAATAAATAATATGATTGTAACCCAAAAAGTAAACAAACCTGTCCTCGACCTGATCGGGGAATGGTAATGTAGGGGCACATTGTTTTTTAAATAAGGGTCGGTTTATCCCGACCCTTATTTAAAAAATACATTTTGATTAAAATTTTAAGGAAGGTAAATAATTTACGATGAATAGAGTAGTAATTACAGGCTTAGGTTTGGTTACACCTATAGGAATTGGGAAAGAAGAATTTTGGCAATCATTAATCCAGGGAAAATCCGGAATTACCAAGATAAGTTATTTTGATACCTCAGAGTATCCTACTAAAATAGCTGGAGAAATTAAAAATTTTGATCCTACAGGTTATATTTCCCAAAAAGAAGTAAATAGAATGGATAAAAGTACTCAATTTTCAATTGTTGCTACTAGGTTAGCTCTAGAAGACTCTAAATTAAAAATTACTGAAGAAAATCCTTATTTAATAGGAGTTATAATAGGTTCAGGTATAGGCGGTATAGAAACTTTTGAAGAGCAACATAAAATATTATTAGAAAAAGGACCCAAAAGAGTGAGCCCTTTCTTTATACCTATGATGATTTCTAGTATTTCTGCAGCTGAAATAGCTATAAAAATTGGAGCAAAAGGACCTAATGGAGTTATTACTACTGCTTGTGCCTCTGCAACTCATGCTCTTGGAATAGCCTTTAAGCTTTTACAACAAGGAAATGCTCAGGTAATTATTAGTGGAGGTACAGAAGCTGCAATTACACCAATGTCCTTAGCTGGATTTTGCAAAATGAGAGCATTATCTACTCAAAATGATCACCCAAATTATTCTTCTAAGCCTTTTGATAAAGAGAGAGATGGCTTCGTCATAGCAGAAGGTTCAGGAATTTTAGTCTTAGAAACTCTACAACATGCAAAAGAGAGAAATGCTAACATCTATGCTGAAATATTAGGTATTGGCATGACTGCTGATGCTTATCACATTACTGCTCCTGCACCTGATGCTGAAGGAGCTGCTAAGGCAATGGAAATTGCCTTAGCAGATGCAAAAATAGAGCCTTCCCAGATTGACTATATTAATGCTCATGGAACTTCAACACCATTAAATGATAAATTAGAAACATTAGCTATTAAAAAAGTATTTGGTAACCATGCTTATAACTTAAAAATTAGCTCTAATAAATCAATGATTGGTCATTTATTAGGAGCAAGTGGAGGAGTAGAAGCAATTGCTACTGCCCTTACTATAAAAGAGGATATTATTCCTCCCACCATAAATTATAACTCTCCAGATCCAGAATGTGACTTAGATTATGTTCCCAATAAGAGTGAAAGGAAAATTGTTAATTATGCTATCTCCAATTCATTTGGATTTGGTGGGCATAATGGTGTAATTGTTTTAGGCAAATATAAAAATAATATGCCATAATTAGTCGTTAAGGAATAGTGAATAGTATATAGCGAAAAACGAAAAGCGTAAAATGTAAAAACATAGCTTAAAAATTAAAATTTAAATATGTAGTATCATATATTAAGTTTCATCTATCTTATCTCGCATGCTATATTGCAAAAATGAAAAACTAAAGAAGTAAAAAAACAGAGCTTAGAATCTAATGCTGAGAAAAAAGTTTTGAGTTTTGAATTATAGTTTTTCGCTTTTAGCTTTAAGCTTTTAGCTGTATAGCGATAATTAAAACCAATAACTAAAAACTATTAACTCCAATAAACTATCACAGGTTTTGAGTGTTGAGTTACTATTAGATAGACGGATATCCAATTAATTATAGTTAAAAGGTAGTATAGTAATATTGAAAAAAGAAAAAGATTCTTTATTAACAGATTTTAAAAACAAATTAAGTTATAAATTTAAAAAGAAAACCATTCTTAAAGAAGCATTAACTCATTCTTCATTTAATAATAATAATTTAAATGATAAAATAACAAATAATGAAAGATTAGAATTTTTAGGTGATTCTGTTTTAGAATTAATTGTTACTGAATATCTTTATTTAAAATTATTATCTTTTTCGGAAGGTAAACTAACTAAAATTAAATCAATCATTGTAAGTAAGCCTACCCTGGCTAAGTGGGCTAATAGTATTTCTTTAGGAAAATATATTATCTTGGGAAAAGGGGAAGATTTAACTGGGGGAAGAAAGAAATCATCTATTCTTTCAAGTTGCTTTGAAGCTCTATTAGGAGCAATATTTTTAGATAGTGGCTTTAAAAAAGTTAAAAAATATATTTTATCATTTTTAAATGAAGAAATAAAAACTATTGAAAGTGGTAATTATATAGAAGATTACAAAACTTTATTACAAGAAATTTCTCAAAAAGAGATGAAGTGTTTACCCGAATACTACTTACTTAAAGAAAAAGGACCAGACCATAAGAAAAAATTTTGTATTGAAGTAAGGTTAAAGGAAATAGCTTATGGAATTGGTTTGGGTGATAATAAAAAAGAAGCAGAACAACAAGCAGCACAGAATGCTTTGAAAAAATTAAAGATAATGGATTAAGGAGAAAAATTGTTTCTTAAAGAACTTGAAATTTATGGATTTAAATCTTTTGCAAAAAGAACAAAATTATCATTTAATTCTGGTATCACCGCAATAGTTGGCCCAAATGGATGTGGAAAGAGCAATATTACCGATGCAATTAGATGGGTATTAGGTGAGCAAAATATTAGGTCTTTACGAGGAAAGCAGTTAATAGATATTGTTTTTTCGGGAAACCATAAAGAAAAACCTTTAAATATGGCAGAAGTTTCTTTAACTTTAAATAATTCAGAAAAGATTCTTCCGGTGGTTTGGGAAGAAATAAATATTAAAAGAAGGATTTATCGTTCTGGTGAAACTGAAAATTTTATAAATGGATTTCCTTGTAAATTAAAAGATATTCAAGAAATATTTATGAACACCGGGTTAAGTAAAAATGCTTATTCTATTGTTGCTCAAGGAGAAATTGATTTTATTTTAAGTGCAAAACCATCTGATCGAGGTTATTTATTTGAAGAAGCTGCGTCTATTTCCAAATACAAATATGAGAAGGAAAAAATATTAAAAAATATTGAGGAAATTCATAACAATTTGGATAAAGTTTTTAATATAATTTCAGAAATTAAAAATCAATTAGTAATTTTAGAAGAGGAAGCGAAACATTTAAAAAACTATAAAATAGGTCAAGAAAAGATTAGAGATTTAGAACTTTTTTTAATCTATCAAAAATATGATTTATATAGAACAAATCTATCCAAAATTAATAAAATAATAGAGAAATACAAACAAGATAAATGTGAAATTATAAAGAAAATTGAAGAAAAAGAATTAGCGATTAATGCCTTAAATATAGATTTAATGAAATTAAATAGAGAACAAGAAAAGTATAAAGATGAAAATTATGAAATAAATAATAGAAACAAATTATATCAAAATAAATTAGATTTAATAGCTCAAAAAAAGATTGATCTTGAAAAAAGATTAATATATTTAAAGAAAGAAGTTAAAAATATTAGCCAAAAAATATCTACTAGTAATCAAAATAAAGAAAAAGTAAATTTAAGTGTTTTGGAAATAAACCAAAAATTAGAAGATTTTAATAATAAATTAAATTATTTAAATAGAGAATATATAAAGAAAACGAAATTTATTAATTCAATTAATTTATTAAATAACAATTTTAAAAAAATATTAAAAAATTTATCTGAAAAAGAATCATTTTTAAAGGAAAAAAAAATAAAATATGAAACTACTTTAAAGGTTATAAATATAAATTTAGAAAAAATTAAGGAAAAAAAGAAATTTTTAGAAAACCAATTAAAAGTTCTAATAATGAAGGAAAATGATTTTAGAAATGTAACCATAAAGAAAAGTAGAAATATAAAGGGAATTCAACAGAAATTAAACGAGGATAAAATAAAAGAAATTGAAAATAATTTAAAAAAAATACAATTAGATCTGGAAAAGGATAAACAATCTGTTAAATTAAAAGAAGAAAGAAGGGATATTTTAAAAAAAATACTGGATAATAATATATTAAAAAATGATAATAAAATTGAAATGTTTTGTTTCAAATACAGTCAAGAATATCCAAATAATATTTGTAAGAAACTTATAAAAATTATTGATCAGATACCCTCTAAATACGAGAAAGTAATAGAGATTGCTTTAAAGGAGAGCTTAAACTCTATTGTAGTAAGTAATATATCTACAGCCCTTAATACTATCAGTTTATTATCCAAAAATGAATTAAATGAAATTAAGCTAATTTCATTAGATTTAATAAAAAAGATAAAAATATTTTCTAATAACCAAATAAAAATTAGCGATGAAAATATTTATGGTTTTGCTGATCAAATAATAACTTATTCTCAAGAATATCAAGAACTATTTAAAGTTTTATTAGGCCACGTTTTAATAGTTAAAGATATCCAGAGCGCTCTTAATTTTTCTAAAGAATATTTAGGGATTTATAAAATAATTTCCTTAGACGGTATGGTAATAGATTTGGATGGATCAGTAAGTATTTACTTAAATTCGATGAATGGTCAAGAAAATATTTTCTATCTAGAAAAAGAGATCAAAAAATTAGATGAAGAGATAGAAGATCTCCATACTCAAATTATAAAAAATAAAAATTATATAGAAAAATATAATAATATTTATAATTCTTGGTTAGAAGAAAATAATAAAATTAAAAAGTTATTACAACAAAATGAAAAAGAAAATGCTGATAGTATAAACAATTTGAATGAAATAGTATTGGCTATCCATAAATTGAAAGATAATTTAAAAGATATTTTAAATGAGGAAAAAAATATTTTAGAAGAAAAAAGAAATATTATTAAGAAGTGTTATACCTTTAAAAAAGATCATAATACTATTTCTGAATATAAAATAAATATTAAAAATGTGATGCAAAATATTAGTATAATTATTAATAAAAGAGATAATCATATAAACAATATTATAAAAAATATTAATGATGTAAAAAGCCTTATTTTAATAAATAAAGAAAAATTAATTAACCTAAGTGAAAAAAAAGAAGATGTTTCTTCTTATAAGAATGAATATCTACTCGAATGGGAAGAAAAGAAAAATCTTATAGAAGAATATACCAAAAACCTAATTAAAATGTCAAAAAATATAGAAGAATTTAGTGTACAAATAGATAATCAAAGCAAAAGTAATACTTTAAGTCTAAAAAAAATAGAACAGATAAAAATAACCGTACAAAATAAATCTAATTTATTAAAAAGTACCTTACCAGAAAAAAATAACCAACAGAAACTGAATGAACTAATTAAGGATAAACAGCATAAAGAAGAAATATTAAAAGTTCAATATCAAGAAAAATACGATAATCTAGAAAAAGAAGTAAATAAAAATTACAATTTACCCCTGGAAAAATTGCAATTCTATAAAAATGTATCCACTTCCCAAAAAGAAGCTAACCAACAGGTAGATATTTTAAGGGAAGATATATTAAAAATGGGTCAAATAAATTTTGATGCCGAAAGTAAATATAATAATCAATTGCA
>Ga0100379_10003288_pt1 | contig 14817 bp, 23 predicted proteins | sample CryGeymeta201503_FD_80418 | JGI IMG/M metagenome (GOLD analysis project Ga0100379, IMG submission 80418) | Groundwater microbial communities from Crystal Geyser aquifers in Utah, USA - Crystal Geyser metaG 2015-03 | ecosystem: Environmental > Aquatic > Deep subsurface > Groundwater | place...
ATGACGGACACCGACAACACGGGGGAGCAGGCGGTCGCGTGGTACGGCGCGATCCGGTTCCTCCCGCCCGGCCCGTAGAGTACATCCCTCCCTACTTGACTTCCGGAGGCTTTCCGTCTGAAATGGCGACCTTATGACAAGAAACCTGCGATCCGAAATCGCCCGCCGCCGCACCTTCGGCATCATCAGCCACCCCGACGCGGGAAAGACGACCTTGACCGAGAAACTGCTTCTCTTCGGCGGGGCGATCCAGATGGCCGGGGCGGTCAAGGCCCGCAAGGCGAGTCGCCACGCCACCAGCGACTGGATGGCCATCGAGCGGGAGCGGGGCATCTCGGTGACCAGCTCGGTGATGAAGTTCGACTACCGCGGCTACGAGATCAACCTCCTCGACACTCCCGGCCACCAGGATTTTTCCGAGGACACCTACCGCGTGCTGACCGCGGTGGACAGCGCGGTCATGGTCATCGACAGCGTCAAGGGGGTCGAGCCGCAGACACGCAAGCTGATGGAGGTCTGCCGGATGCGGAACACGCCGATCCTGACCTTCATCAACAAGCTCGACCGCGAGGGGATGCCGCCCCTCGACATCCTGGCCGACATCGAAGAGACCTTGCAGATCGAGTGCGCCCCCCTGTCGTGGCCGATCGGAATGGGGAAGCGCTTCAAGGGGACGTACAACCGCTACAGGAAGGAGCTGAATCTTTTCACGCCGGGGGAGGAGCGCCTGACGGACGGGATGGTCACCATCCGGGACCTTGACGATCCCCTCCTCGACGAACGGCTGGGCAGCCAGGCGGAGGAACTGCGCAACGACATGGCCCTGCTCGAAGGGGCGTCCAACCCCTTCGTTCCGAAGGAGTACCTCAAAGGAAACCAGACCCCGGTATTTTTCGGGAGCGCGATCAACAATTTCGGCGTGCGCGAGATGCTCGACGCCTTCGTCGAGATCGCCCCCGCGCCGGTCCCCCGCGCGACCACCACCCGCCTGGTGTCGCCCGACGAAGACGCCTTCTCCGGCTTCGTCTTCAAGATCCAGGCGAACATGGACCCGGCGCACCGGGACCGCATCGCCTTCCTGCGCATCTGCTCGGGCCGCTTCCTGCGGGGGATGAAGGCGCGTCATCACCGTATCGGAAAAGGCGTCACGCTCTCCAATCCGATCATCTTCATGGCGCAGGACCGGACCCTGGTGGAAGAGGCGTATGCGGGGGACATCATCGGGATCCACAACCACGGAACGATCCGGATCGGCGACACGTTTTCCGAAAAGGAGCCGCTCAAGTTCATCGGCATCCCGAATTTCGCCCCGGAGCACTTCCGCCGGGTGCGGACGACGTCGGCCGCCGGGTCGAAGCATCTGAAGAAGGGGTTGGCCCAGTTGGCCGAGGAAGGGGCGGTGCAGATCTTCCGTCCGCTCCTCGGGAACGAGATCATCCTCGGGGCGGTCGGGGTGCTCCAGTTCGACGTGACGCTGGCGCGGCTCCAGGCCGAGTACAACGTCGACGTCGTCGACGAGAGCGTCGATTACGCCACCGCCCGCTGGGTGAGTTGCAAGGATCCGAACCGGCTGGAAGCCTTCCGGAAGGCGAACCAGGACAACCTGGCGCTCGACGCGGAGGGGAACCTGACCTACCTGGCCGCGAGCGAATGGCGGCTGCAGTTCGCCATGGAGAAGTGGCCGGAGATCGCCTTCCTGAAGACCCGCGAGCACGACTGAATTTCCCGGGGTATTTCGTCGCGGACGTGCCGGAGTTGCCGGGGCGCCACACCCAGGCGAAATCCCTCGATGCTCTGATGAACCGGGTGAAGGAAGCGATCGCCTTGTGCATGATGCCCGGCCCCGCTTGACCTGCGACGGACTCTTACTTACAATACGGAGTAAGGAATTCGATGGAGGTAAGAGTATGCCATACGCAGTCACCAGCAAAGGCCAGGTAACGATTCCAAAGAATATCCGGGAGCTTTTGGACATCCGCGCGAACGATCGGGTGGAATTCTTGAGGGATGGAATGCGGGTTTTCCTTGTCCCGGTCAAGACGTTGAAGGATTTGCGGGGCGTGGTTTCCTCGAAGAGAAAGATTGATTTCGACGAGGAACGCCGCCGCGCAAAATCCGCCGTAGCGCGTCGCGTCCTCGAGGAAATGGAGTGAAGACCGCCTTCGTCGACGCGAACGTTTTCCTGCGGTACCTGACCAACGACGATCCCGGGAAGGCCAACCGGGTGGGAACGTTGCTGGATCGCGCGGCGGCGGGAGAGATACGGTTGCTGACCACGGAGATGGTGCTTGCCGAAGTGGTTTGGGTCCTCGAGTCAGGCTATGGGCTGAAAAATCACCAGATCGCCTACATGGTCAAGGCGATCCTCGCTTCCCCCGGCATCGAGGTGATCAACGGCAACTTCGTGGCGCGGGCCCTCGATTACTATATTTCCAACAACATCGATTTTAACGACGGGTACATGGCGGCCGTCATGGAGAAGCGGAAGGTAACCGACATCTTTTCCTTCGACAGGAAACATCTTGGAAGAATCAAGACCATCACCCGAAAGGAGCCGTAAGCGTCTGCGATGCCCACGCTGAACTGGCTGACACGCGAGGCGGACCTGCGGAAGACCCGCGAACACGACTGAATTCCGCTTCCCTGATTTCCCTTCCCCTCTTGACACCGTAGTACGGTACGGGGTGCATCTTATTATCAGACAACCACGGGAGGGTCCTCGATGACGTCGTTGTTGACGATCGGGCAGGTAGCCAAGCAGTGCGGGGTTGGCGTCGAGACGATCCGTTTTTACGAGCGGGAGGGCCTGATCGCACAGCCCTCGCGTCCGGAATCGGGGTTTCGTAAGTACCCGCCCGACGCCGTCCGGTGGGTCCGTTTCATCCAGCGGTCGAAGGCGCTCGGGTTTTCGCTTCGGGAGATCAGGGAACTGCTCTCCCTGCGCGTCGATTCGGCGACGACCTGCGACGCGGTGAAGGGGCGTTCCGAGGCAAAAATCGCCGACATCGAGAAAAAGATCAGGCGCCTGCAGGAGATGAAACGCGCCTTGGTGAAGTTGACGGTGGCGTGCCGGGGAAGAAGGCCCACCGCCGAATGCCCCATCCTGGAGGCCCTCGGAGGCGAGGACTGAATTAGTGCCGTAAGCGTAAGGGCGACGAAACAATCACGGGGGATGGAAGGTATGGAAACGACCGAAGGAGAACATGGACGAGCAACCCCGAAGTGGGGTCTGGTCGGGGCGGTTGCCGCGGCCGTCGGAGCCTCTGTGTGCTGCTTGGGGCCTCTCCTGCTCTTGGCCTTGGGCGTCGGAGGCGCTTGGGTCGGGAACCTGACGGCGATGGAACGGTACCGGCCCTACTGGATGACGGCCGTGCTGGTCTTCCTCGGCTTAGCCTTCTTCAAGGTCTATCGGAAGCCCAGGGAGATCGCATGCACTCCAGGAAGCGCCTGCTCCTCCGGTGCAGGGCGAAGGAACAAGGTCCTCCTCTGGATCGTCACGGCGCTCGTTCTCGGGCTTCTCGCCCTTCCCCACGCGATTTTCTAAGGAGAGAAGCCATGAACGTGGAGATTCTCTATTTCGAAGGATGTCCCAACCACGCCCCCGCGTTGGAGATGGGCGAACGCATGCTGAAGCAGGAGGGGATACGAGCGGAAGTGCGAACCATTGAAGTACGAGACATCGAGACCTCACAAGCCTTGCGGTTCCTCGGGTCCCCCTCGGTGCGCGTGGACAGCGTGGACATCGAGCCGGGCAGGGAGGAAGACCCACCGTTTTTCGGGTGCCGCACCTACACAGTCGCCGGGGAAACGGTCGGGGTCCCCCCCGAGAAGTGGCTGGTGGATGCCCTGCGCCGCGGAGTGGAATAGGTACCAGCCCTCAACCGAGAGGAGAACGAACATGAAAAGCGTCCGGATTCTTGCCGCGACCCTGTTCCTGGCCTTCCTGGCCCTCCCCGCCCTCGCGGGTCAGGGAAACGGGAAGAACTTCCTCATCCACGCCAAGACCTCCCTGAAGCTGGACGACGCCCAGATCTGCGCCGTCCCCAACGTCGCATTGACGGCGTTGCAGGAGGGCTACAAGGTCACCATCCTGTTCGACGCCAGCGGCGTCACGGCCCTGAAAAAAGGCGGCCTGCTCGGCGGGGACAAGAGCCCCCTGGACAAGGCCCCGCTCCCGGAACGGGAGCGCCGGTCCCTCTCGACCCAGCTCGGCGTGCCCCTGGAGAGCGTTCCTCATGATTACGGGGAATACATCCGCTTCCTCAAATCGAAGGGGGTGGAACTCTATGCGAACCGGACGATGATGCTCCTCTACAAGATCGGGGAGAACGAGATCGAGAAGGCGGCAACCCCGGTGGGATTGAAGCAGATGGTCGAGATCTTCAAGAGCGCGGATGTGTACGTGGCGTATTGATGGAATCGGAGCAACCGGTTCAGGATGCAATACTAGCCGAAAGGGGGGCGACCCTTTGTTGGCCTGGAAGGAAAACCGCGGGTCGTGCTATGCGTTTTCCATCGTCAGAGAGACGGGCACCGGGTTCCGGACGATGTCGAGAACGGGCGACGTCCGCTGCACGTATGCCCAAAGTTCCTCCAGCTTTTCCCGCGGGGCATCGCTTTTGATCCTGCAACCCAGACGAATGTTCTGGTACCCGGGGCGGACCCGATCGGATAACCCGAGGAATCCATGCAAATCGATATCGCCTTCCAGGGTGAAGCTGAGCGACTCGACCTTGATGTCCCGGGCGGCCGCGTTGTATGCGATTCCCACCGTAAGGCACGAGGCCAACGCGGAGAGAACGGTCTCAACGGCATTCGGTCCCACGTTTGAGCCAAGCAGGACGGGCGGCTCATCACCTTCAAGGACGAACGGAGAGTTCCGCGACGCATCCTCCGCTCCGGCCCCGTAGAAGCCCTGGATCTTCGTTCGCGAGTGACCGCCATCGACCCATTCCGAAGAAGCACGGAACCGAAAGCGGGCCAGGTCCGGGTTCTCCTTGATTGCCTTTATCGTGCCGACCAGTTGATCGACATTAATGCCGTGCAGCATCGTGCCCATGATATTCCTCCCCTTTGCCGGATCTGCTATCCGCCACGCCTTGTTAGATTATGAACCGGTAGAATGGTTTCCCCGCAGGTCATCTCTTCCCCGTCCCGTCCTCATTGATGAGTTGGCTGTCTTTCGACCGCCAGGATCAGGATTCGATTCGCGGACAGATCGGTGGCGTAGACGGTCTCCCCGTCCCGGGAAACGGCGACCTGTTCGGGGGAGAAGACATTCGGGTCCGAATCCGGTATGGACCGGTCCGCCACGTATTCTCCCTTCGCCGAGAGCATCACGATTCGGTGGTTCCCGCTGTCCGCCACATGAATCAGTCCGTTCGTTCCGGTAGCCACCCCGGTCGGAACCTTGAATCCCCGCTTCGATGAGGTGCGTAGCGGCCACAGCCAAAACAGGTGATCGCCGACCCGCCGGATCGGGTTCCCCTCGGCGTCGAACCACTGGATCTGGTAGTTGTAGGCGTCGGCCACCAGGAGCTTCCCATCGGGGGTGACCGCCACCCCTGTGGGGTAATGGAGGGCGCCGGCGCCCATTCGGCCCGGGTGACCGAATATATTTTCGAAGGAGCCGTCGGACCGGAATTTCTGGACCCGGTGGTTGTAGAAATCCGCGACGTACAGGGAACCCGAGGAATCCACGGCCAGGCCGGCGGGGGCGGTGAATCGCCCCGGATCTTTTCCGGAAGCGCCGAACGAGAGTAGGAACCGGCCATCGGACGTAAACTTCCGGATCCGGTCCTGGTCGTAATCGGAGACGAACACCGACCCGTCGGATGCTACTGTGATCCCCACGGGGTTGCCGAACTCTCCGTGCCCCTTTTCTTCGCGTCCCCACTCGCCCTTGAATTCCCCGGAAGAGGCCAGCCGTACGACGCGGATGCGCGCGTCGGTGACGTACACGTCTCCGTTCGGCGCCACCGCGATGCCGATGGGACGAAGGAGTTTCCCCGAAGGGGAACCGGCGCCGTCCCAATACCCGAGGAACTTATACCTGATCGGAGTCCCGCTATCGGCGGGGACCGTCCAGGCCGTCCCCCAATTCCAAAGGCCACAGGCGGCAAGAACGACGACCGTCAGCAGGAATACGACGATCAGCCGGGACCGTCCGGATGACGCAGGAACCTTGTTCACTTGGTCATTTCCATTCGATCTTCCCGGGGGTAAAGCCTGCCGCGCGCACCGCCCTCTGGATCTGCTCATCGGTTACCTCGGTTTCCGGGGCAAACTCGACGATCGCTTCTCCCTTGGCCATCTCGACCTGAACGCTTTTCACCCCCGGCAGGGCCGACAGGTGTTTCTTCACCCCGTAGGCGCAGAAGGGACAGGACATCCCGTTCACGGCAACCACGGCTTGCCTGGATGCGCCGGACGCAGGGCCGGACCTTGCCGCGGGCGGTGCGGCGAGAGATGCCAAGGCGGTTGCAGCGAGTACAAGGCCGATCCATCGCCCGAATGGGCGGTTTATGTGAACCGGTTTGAAGGTCATTTTTCGGCCACCTCCTGTTATTATTATGAGGACAGGAACGAGAATTCCCAACGGACCCCGACACTGAGCGAATGGTCGGTCTCCACGGCGTTCCCGTTCAACCGCTGGACGGCGGGAACCTGGTAAATTCCCTCGATGACGAAGCGCTCCGTCACGTACTGGAGCCCCAGGCCGACGATCCACCGGGCCCCCCCGGAATCGGGATCCGGAACCCCTCCGACCCGATCCCGTCCCTGTAGAAAGAGGTTGCTCTCGGCCACGGCGAAAACATACGCAGGCACTCCGGCCCCGAGTCGGCGGGGCCAGACCCGGTACTGGAAAGATGCATCGGTGAACGCCTGATCCCCGAACCGGAAACCGTCCGCCGCGGTATTCTTGCGGTAGCCCGCATCGGCGTCGAATTCCCACCCGAGGGTCTGCCACGTGAAGACGACCCCTCCGAGCCCGTCCCAAGACCCGGAGCCCGGTTGCAGGGGCCGCGGAAGGCGGCCCGGACCGTCAGAGACGTCATCCCTGCCGGTGGGAATCTTGACCCCCGCAAAGGGTGCGAGACGGATCGTCGATCCGGGCCGGTCCAACGCGTAGGCGGTATATCGTCCGAGGAAGAGGAGGTCGCCGAATCCGGAAGCGCTGCGCTTGATCCGGCCTGAGGGTGTGTTCATCTTCAGTGACTTGTCGAAGTACGGAACGATCCCGAACAGGGCAAGGCGCGGTGTGACCCCGTACGCCAGAGCCACCGGCGCGGCATGAACGGTGATGCTGCGACCGAGGGAGGTCGGGTCGCCGGTCGCACGGACCAGGACATACTGCCCGCGGAGGATTCCCTCCCGGCTTGCCACCGGCAGGGCCGTATCGAAGGTGATCGGTCCAGCCAAAGCGTCCCCATGGAGGAAAAGGCCCAACAAAACGGACAGGCAGAGAAGTGCATATCGTCCCGGCAAGGAACTCACTTTCATCGTGCACCCCCCCTTCGCTTTCGATTTTCAGCTTAAACCCCGTACCTTGGTGCGGAGTCAATAGGTTAGTAACGATAAAAAATCGAATCTCCCTTGACACCGTAGTATGGTACGGGGTGCATCGTATAATCAGGGCTCGAGGAGGAAACGATGGCGATGTACACCATCGGACAGGTGGCCAGGCATTCCGGGGTCGACGACGATTGAAGGCCGCAGTTCCGGAAACGCAAAGGAGGACGTCCATGACGGACCTGTCGAGGAAACACGCTGACGGAAACACGAAATGGAGCCTGGCCGGGGCCGTCGCCGCGGCCGTGGGGGTGTCCGTGTGCTGCGTGGGGCCGCTCCTGCTCCTGGCCCTGGGGGTGACCGGCGCCTGGATCGGGAGCCTGACGGCGATGGGAAAATACCGCCCGATCTGGATGGCGGCCACTCTAATGTTTCTCGGGATAGCGTTCGTCCGGGTGTACCGGAAACCGAAGGAGGATGCCTGCGCGTCGGGGTCCACGTGTCCGCCGAACGCCGGTCGAAGGAACAAGGTCCTCCTCTGGATCGTGACGGCACTCGTTCTCGGGCTTCTCGCCCTTCCCTACGCGACCCCCTACGCCTTCGCCGGAGGAACCATCCGATGAAGGTGGAGATCCTTTACTTCGAAGGCTGCCCCAACCACGCCCCCGCGTTGGAGATGGTGCGACGCGTCCTCGACCGGGAAAAGATCGAAGCCGAGATCCGATCGATCGAGGTGCCGGACGAAAAGGCCGCCGAAACCGTCCGGTTTCTTGGATCCCCCTCGGTCCGCGTAAACGGGGTGGACATCGAGCCGGGCAGGAAGAACGATCCCCCCTTTTACGGGTGCCGCACCTACACGCTCGGTGGAAAAATGACCGGAGTGCCGCCGGTGCAGTGGCTGGTGGATGCCCTGCGCCGCGGAGTGGAGTAGGCCACCAAAAGGAGAACGTAGCGGATATGTACGTGGCGTATTGATGGAATCGGAGGTACCGGTCTCCTCGCGGGATTTTATTCCGGCGGAGTATTGGCCCCGTCCTGCTAAACCGCCATTACGGACAGGTGTTTCGCTTTTCCGTAGGAAAGAATTTTTTCATCCCGCGTGAGGAAGATTGCACCTTGCCGACGGGCCGTGGCGACAAGAATCCGATCCGCCGGATCTCCGTGGAATACGCCCGGCAGGCGGCTGCTATCCACGGCGATCTCGGGGGTCAGGGGGATCAATCCAAGTCCTGGCGCGCGCAATGCCTCGTTGACCCACGACAGGCAATCCTTGGACAGCCGGATTCGTCCCTTGGCTTCAAGCATCGCCACTTCCCAAACCGATATTGCCGACACCCCGACAAGACCAAAACGCGCCGCTTCCTCCACGACCCTGATGGCGGAAGGCTTCATGTTTCCTTCCCTGCTCATGAGCCATAGCCATACGTGAGTGTCGAGAAGCAGGGCCCTCTCAGGATCCGACATCCCACTTCTCCCCGGTCGGGGAGACGACGTCCCCGATGATCATGACCGTGTTTTTCATGTACCCATGGATCGGAACCGACGTTTCCTCATAAGGGACAAGTCTTGCGACCGGTTTGCCCCTCTTCGTGATGACGACTTCTTCGTGGCGGAGCTTTACATCGTCCATCAATTTAAGACACTGCGCCTTGAACTGGCCCGCGGAGATCTTCATCCCGCTTCTCCTAAAAGGTCATATAACCATGGTCATATTACCAACATCGGGGCCGGCATGTCAATCCTCGCTTCCCAACATCTCGCTTCCCACCTCCATATCCGGGGACCTTCTCCCGCTGTGCGTCGACCAGGCCACGACCTGCAACGATGCCAGAAAACGCGCCGCACCTTCACGCGCCGGACTGCTTCCGGACGGTCTCCTTCAACTGTTTCGTCATCTCCTCGAAGGAGGATTTCTGGAGGATGCCCGCGAACTGGGACCGGTAGTTGTTCACGAGGCTCACCCCCTCGATGACGATGTCGTAGACCCGCCACCGTTTTCCGTCCGCAAGGAGGCGATAGTCCACGGAGAATTCCTGCCCCTGCGGGGTGACGATCGTGGTCTTGACCTCCGCGTACGGCAGGTCCAGCGTCTCTTTTCCGAACCGGATCTTCTCCCCCTTGTATCCTTCGATCTTCCCGGCGTAGGCGTTCTCGAGGAGATCCGTGAACAGCTTCACGAACTCCTGCCGCTCCCGGGGGGATCGGTTTTTCCATTGGATTCCGAGAGACCGCCTGGCCATTTCATCGAAGTTGAAGTAAGGGAAGAGCTCTTTCCGGAGCAGGCCCCTGCGCTCCGCCTTCTTCCCGTTCCCCTGAAGGTCGGCGCGCTGGACGATCGCCACCCCCCGATCGATCGCCCCGCGGATCTGCTCCGTGGGCTCCCCGCCGACGGCGGCCACGGGGTTGGACAAGCCGATCGCCAGCAGCAACGCGAACCCCCCGACCCATCCCCGTCTCGCGCCCCGTCTCCCGGTCGTCATTTCGCGCTCCCGTGGACGAACTGGCCGATGAGCCCCTCGAGGTCCACCGTGGACTCGGTCTCGCGGATCTTCCCCCCGGGCGGGATCAGGAGGTCCGAGGCCCCCGGCGAGAGGCTGATGTACTTGTCGCCGATCAGGCCGCGGGTGCGGACCGAGGCGATCGTGTCCTCCTGCAGGGCGATCCCCTTCCGGATCCGCATCCGCACGACCGCCCTGTAGTCCCGGATCGTGATGGAGTCGATCTCCCCGACTTCGACCCCCGCGATCTCGACGCCGGCGCCGGTTCGCAGCCCGGCGACGGAGCTGAACTCCGCCACCATGGGCACGTGGTCGTCCCCCACGATCTCAAGTTTTCCCAGCCGGAGGGAAAGGTACGCGAGACAGGCGATGCCTGCCAACAGGAAAAGCCCCACCGTCATTTCCAGGTTCTTCCGTTTCATCCCGGCGCTCCCTTCTTCTCTCACATCAGCTGTACGGGGCCGGCGATATCCCCGTCTACCAGCTGCCGCACGAAGGGATCGACGGAGTGTTGTATCTCCTCCGCGGTCCCCACTTCGACCACCCTCCCGTCCTGGACCACGGCGAAGTGCTGGCACCGTTGGAAGATGTCCGGGAGGTCATGACTGATCATCACCATCGTGAAATGATGTTCGTGGTACGTCCGGCAGATGAGATTGAGGATGGAATTCCGGGTGATGGGGTCCAGCCCCGTGGTGGGCTCGTCGAAGAGGATGATCTCGGGGTCCATCACCACCGCCCGCGCCAGGGCCGCCCGGCGCACCATCCCGCCGGAGAGCTCGTCGGGGAACTTCTCCTCCGTTTTTTCCAGCCCCACCTTCCGCAGGATCCCGCGGACCTTCTCCCGGATCTCTCCTTCGGGCAGGTCCGTCTTCTCCCGGAGGGGGAACGCGACGTTTTCGAACACGGTCAGGGAGTCGAAGAGCGCCCCGCCCTGGAAGAGCATCCCGAACCGCTTCCGGGCCTCGTAGAGCCCCTGGCGTGTCAACCGGTTGATGTCGACCCCGTCGAGGAGCACCTGGCCCCGGTCCGGCTTCATCAGCCCGATCATGTGCTTCAGCAACAGGCTCTTCCCGGCGCCGGAGAGGCCGATGATCGCCGTGATCTGCCCGCGGGGGATCTCGAGGGTGACCTCGTTGAGCACCTTCCTCCCGTCGAGGGTCTTTTCTACGTCGATCAACCGAAGGACCGGCTCGTGTTTCGGGCCGGTGTACGGCCCGATTTGGCACGGCTTGCAGACCCATTCTTTCCCGTCGGACGCTTGCGGCTCGAGTCCTGTCCGGGCCCCGTCGTTTCCGTCCTGCATATGCTTCTCCTCTTGACCGTTCACAGGAGCACCGAGGTGATGAAATAGTCGCAGACCAGCACCAGTACCGAGGAGACGACGACCGCCGACGTGGTCGCGTGGCTTACCCCCTCGGCCCCGTGGCGCGCGAAGTACCCCTTGAATGTGCAGACCCAGGCGATCAGAAGGGCGAAGGCGAGCGATTTCCAGATCCCGTTGGTGACGTCGCCCAGGACCACGCTCGCCTCCATCTGCCCGAGGTAGACCCCCGCATTCACACCCAATAACTTCACGCCGACCAGGTACCCGCCGAAGATCCCGACGACGTCGAAGATCGCCGTCAGCAGGGGGACGGACAACAGGAACCCGAGAAGGCGGGGCGCCACGAGGAACTGCATCGGGTCGATCCCCATCGTCTCGAGCGAATCGATCTGCTCCCCGATGCGCATGATGCCGATCTCCGCGGTGAGCGCGGAACCGGCGCGCCCGGTCACCATCAGGGCGGAGAGGACCGGCCCCAGCTCCCGGATGAGGGAGAGAGCCACCGCGGAGCCGAGCAACCCTTCCGAGCCGAACTTGCGGAGAGTGTAAAATCCCTGGAGCGCGAGGACCATCCCGGTGAAGGCGGCCGTCAGGACGATGACGAACACCGACTTCACGCCGATGAAGTGGACCTGCTTCACGATGTTGCGCACCCGGTACGGCGGGATCGCCGCGCGGGCCAGGGAGGCTCCGAGAAACATCCCCATCTTCCCGAGGGAGCGGGTGGCGCGAATCGCCCGGGAGCCGAGCGCCTCCGCAATGGAAAGAACCATCCCGCTCTCCTTTGCAATAAAATGTTCCGTACTGCCCGGGCCCATCCGCACAAGATCCCCTCATGTTATCTTTAGATACACCTCGGCATGCCGAAGTTTTTATCTTTCTGTTCGTTTGTAAGGAATCGCGCCGAAACCTTACAAATGAAAAAGGAGAACATCGTGGAACCTCGAAGCGTTCGCCATCTTGCCGTGTTTCTCGCCTCCGCCGTCCTTCTTGCGGCCGCGGCGGATTGCCGCGGGGATGATCTCGCCGGACCCCCGGACGTATCCGGTACCTCGCGCGTTTCGGAGAACGTGGCGGATCCATCCGACTCTCCCGACAACGCGGTCGTGCAGGACAACACCGCCGTGGAAGACAACACCGCGACAGTCTCCCCGGTCCCCCTCGCAGGCGCGGCGGAAGACCCGGCGGTGACCGCCGACGACGCCGGAGAGGAGGCGGACCTTCGGGAGCCCTCCTTCGGGGAAGATTCCACCCCGGTTTCGGTTCACGACCCGATCGAACCGGTCAACCGTGGGATCTTCTACGTGAACGAAAAGCTGTATCACTGGGTCTTCAAGCCGGTGGCGAAGGGGTACAGGTACGTCGTGCCGGAGGGAGTACGCGTTGCCGTGCACAACTTCTTTCTCAACCTTGGAACCCCGATCCGGGTCGCGAACACTCTCCTGCAGGGAAAGTTCAAGGCGACCGGGACCGAGTTGGCTCGTTTTACCATCAACTCCACCATCGGCATCGCGGGTCTGTTCGACCCCGCGAAGAAGTGGAACCTCTACCGGAAGGACGAGGATACCGGGCAGACGCTCGGGGTGTACGGCCTCGGCCACGGGATGTACGTCGTCCTCCCGGTTCTTGGCCCTTCGAGCGCCCGGGACGCCGTCGGGTTCGTCGGCGACACGTTCCTCGATCCAATGACGTACATTCCGAACACGGAGGCGGCCATCGGCGCGTATGCCGTCCGTTCGGAGACCAACCTCTCCTTCAAGATCGAGGAAATCGACGATCTGATCGACGCTTCCGTCGACCCGTACGTCGCCGTCCGCGACGCCTATCTCCAGAACCGGGAAAAACGTGTTAAGGAGTAACCCGGACGAATCCTTTCGCTCGGGACGTGATCAAACGGTAGGTATAGTTCGGGGCGGGAACGGGAAACGGTTTCGGAAATCGGAGACAATCGAAAGGAGGGTTCGTTCCATGGCGGAGATCCAGGCGGCGCCTTCGGCGCAAGAGGTTCGTCCATTGCTCGTCGGTTCTTCCATTCCGGCCTTGACGTACGCGACTCCGGATGGAGCGTCATTCGACTTCAACGCCGCGGTGTCCCTGCGGCCGACGGTCCTCGTATGTTTTCGGGGAGGATGGTGACCGCACTGCAACACGCAACTGGGCCAGTTGCGAACGATCGTACCGGAGCTGGAAAAGATGGGGTACCAGGTGATCGCGGTTTCCACCGATTCCCCGCAGCAGGTTGACGCACACGGGAAGAAGAACGATTTTCCGTTTCCCCTGCTGTCGGACAGCAAGATGTCCGGCGCCCGGGCGCTGGGGATCGCGTTCCACCTGGACGACCCGACCGTGGCGCAGTACGGGAAATTCGGGATCGACGTGGAGGCCGCCTCGGGGGAAACCCATCACGAGCTCCCGGTACCCGCCGTCTTCGTCATCGGCACGGACGGGAAGATCCGGTTCGAGTACGTGAACCCGGACTACAAATCGCGACTGGATTCCGACGTACTCCTCGCGATGGCGAAAGCGGCGCTGAAAAAGTAGGCTGCCGGCGAGGTTTCCGGCAGTCCGACAGGAGGTAGCGATATGAGTCGAATCCTTGGGGAAGTACTCGATGCCAACAAGCGGTACGCGGAGCGGTTCGGCGACAAGGGGAAGCTGCCGATGCCTCCCGGAAGGCGGTTCGCCATCCTGACCTGCATGGATGCAAGGCTCGACCCGGCGAAGTTCGCCGGACTGGTCGAAGGCGACGCCCACGTGGTGCGCAACGCGGGGGGCCGGGCAAGCGACGATGCCATCCGTTCGCTGGTGATTTCATACAAACTCCTCGGGACGCGGGAGTGGTTCGTCATCCACCACACCGACTGCGGGATGCAGGCGTTCAACGACGAGGTCATGCGCGGTCTGCTTTCGCGCAGCCTTGCGACGGCGACGTTCGATGGCAAGGGGTGGCGGGACACGGGCAAGGGGCCTGGTTCCACGGAGGGGGAGTTCGTGAACTGGCTCACCATTCGCGACCAGGGAAAGAGCGTCTGCGAAGACGTGCAGCGCCTTAGGTCGCACCCGCTGGTGCCGCGTGACGTGGCCCTCTACGGTTATATCTATGATGTGAAGACGGGGAAGCTACAGGAAGTTCCGGAGGCGACAAGGCTCGGGAAGGCGGCGTGATCCGGGCTACAGCCCGAGGTCCTCGTTCACGACCAGCACCCGGGCGACCCCGTTTTTCCCCAGGGAGAGCACCGCCTTCTCGCACTTCATTTTGGTGGGACCACGCCACGAGCTCCCGGGTCGTCGTCATTGCGGCATTCTTTTCGCTTGCACGCACCACGAGATTTGCGGAGACCTCAAAAGTCCAATTCCACTTCAAGGGAATCGAGAAACTTGTTGAACGCGGTGAAGAGTTCCATCACTCCAAGAGCCTCCACGATCTCGGCGTCGGTCGCTCCGGCGCCGCGGAGCGACGCGAATTCCTCGGCGGGAATC
>Ga0100379_10003300_pt1 | contig 14800 bp, 17 predicted proteins | sample CryGeymeta201503_FD_80418 | JGI IMG/M metagenome (GOLD analysis project Ga0100379, IMG submission 80418) | Groundwater microbial communities from Crystal Geyser aquifers in Utah, USA - Crystal Geyser metaG 2015-03 | ecosystem: Environmental > Aquatic > Deep subsurface > Groundwater | place...
CCACTGGCTTAACTCACTTTTATTGATTTTCCAAAGGCGATTGTACTGTGCATCGGTTGAGTCATAAACCTCAGCAAATGGCCCAGCGTCAAAATCTCGACCTGTCTGGAGAAAGCGCTCAGCTGCCAAATGCAACTGCCCTGCCTGATCAATGCCTCCTATCCAGAGAGTAGATGTAAAAATCGTTCCAGGACCAGTTGTATCGCCTGGTGCACTTGGCACATACATGCGCATTTGATTATAATCCCAAAAGTGATTGCCCTTGGCACTTAAAAGAACGTTGTATGCGTTACCATCAAAATATTCGGTGGCATCCTGCGCTTGAACATGACCAAGAGCCATGGCAAGCATCATTATTAGTGTAGTTGATTTTTTCATGATTCGTTGTTTTAGCGATTGGAGCTAACCTAGTCATGAATAATGGCTTTTTGTGCTTGAAATCAAGCGTTAGGAGCGCTAGATCAAGAGTTTGGTGAAAGGCATAAGTGAACGAGAAAAACCTAATTCTAACTACATTCCACCGCAATAAGATTGAATCACACCGATCAACCTCTCTTGGCCATCATAGCACCGATGCCAGCCGAAATTGGACCGATCATGATGATGACAGAATCACCACCGCTATAAACCAACGAACCAATGGTCATTGCTATGCCAACTCCCGCAATGATAAATCCAACATTTCGGTACGACAATCTAATTTCGTCACTCGCTTTTTTTACTTCGCTTCGGATAACAATTCTGTCTGCGATTTTTATTATCTCCATGATTTCTGCGTGATCTACACCTTTAGATGCTAATTCATTTTTCAGTTCTGAATAAGATTTCCCATTCAGTTTTTGCTCCACGCAATAATCAACAAGTGCCGCTCTCATTGGTCAAAAATAATGAGAACCAACGTAGTTCAAGAAGCGCGCGTCTCAACATCAAACCCATTGATCATGAAATCTTTATACACCACACTTTTTGTACTTTCCATTCTTTTTGTAAATGCATCAGAAGTTGTTCCTTTTCAACAAAAAGCGCCAAAAGCACAGCATTTAAAAGAAGTAAATAAGTTTTGGGAAGGGAAACCTGCAAGCCAAGAACAGATCGCTTTTGCTTCCGAATCAGATCGTATTCAAGCCCACCTTTTTGGTGTTTATGATTATTTAAAGTCTAATACTCCCAAGGGTTTTAGCAATGATCAGCTCGAAAAAAGAGCTGGACTTTTAGCAGAATTGAAGCTTTATGCGCAAGCACGAAGTTTTCCTAGAAACACGGGGCACACCGAGCGCACACCTTATTTTATTGATCAATTCAATACAGCATGTGCGGTCGGAAACTTGATGCTGAAAGCAGGCAATGAAGACTTAGCATTGTACCTAAAAGAAAATTTCAACTTCAATTACATAGCTGAAATGCCACAAAAAGAAGTGGCGCTTTGGGCCAGCAATCATGGTTTTGAAGTTTGGGAATTGGAATGGATTCAGCCCGCATATCCGTTTTACCCAAGCACCCGTTTTCAACAGAAAAACAACCAGTTAATGTCGCCTGTAAACAAGGTGCAGTATATCGCTGACTTGGAAATGACGTGCTATGCAACGAAAGGAGAAAACATCTATGCTTCGTCATTTAACTGTGTGAAAGATGACGGCACCTTTATGGATTATGGGTATAATTTGAACGGAAACCCAATGGATTTTGAATTTGGATTTGATGGCAATATGGTAGTTGGTGGCGAATTCATTTATGGTGACTCTACCTATGGTTTAGCCATCTTAGCAGATCCGGATACACGCACTTTTTGGAAAATGCCAAGTCAAGAAAAGTACATCACCCGAGCCGTAGCGATTGACGGAAATACGCTCTATTTTTCGGCCGAGATTTCTGATTCAGACACCAAAATTTATAAATGGGTGGCCGGACAAAATTCACCTACTGAAATTGCTACCGTAAACGGCCGAGTAAACGCTTTAGAAAATCGAGTTTCTCAACTTTTTATCGCAGGAGAATTCACCACGGCCACCAATGGAAATGGAACTGTTTCTAATTGTAACAACATTGTTTGGCTTCAAAGCAATATTTTAAATCCAATGGCCGAAGGTTTTGATGGTTATGTGAATCAAATGAGGGTGATTGATTTTGAAGTGTATGCAGTTGGGTTTTGTAACAACCAAGACTATTCTGAAAAAGGTTCTTGCATAAAAAAATGGTCTATTGCTAATTGGGAAAGTTTGAGTGCTGACACTTTTGGGTTTTATTCTGGAAATGATAGCGCTCAAATCTTTGATATTGTCAAGTATGGCGATACACTTGTTTTTGGTGGAAATTTTAGAATAGATGATGGAGGAATAATGTATACTAATGTTGGCTACTCTTTGGGAACAATCAGTGACAGCATGGTTTTTGAACCAAAATCATATATAAATGGATCGGTAACATCACTTACCGTAAATGGTGATAACAAACTCGAAATTGCAGGCGATTTTACATCTTACACTTATCACATGCCAGGGTCAGCTTCTTGGATTCAATATGCAGATGAAGCCGTAATGTATTCAGGGCAAATCGCCTATGGTTTAGTTGGGACAGAAGAAATTTTGAATTCAAACAATTTGACCTTATATCCAAATCCCACAAATGGAATCTTAAACCTCAGGTCGACAGAAAACATCCTAAAAGTGAATGTTTACGACCTTAAAGGAAGTTTGATCTTAGAAAGAAACACCTCGCAACTGAATGCACAAACATTAGATGTTTCTTCCTTAAAGTCAGGCATATATGTGATTGAATTGGTGGATCAAAAAGGAAGCAAACTGCGCAATGAGTTTGTGGTAAACTAACGCAGCTGGTTCAGCACATTGCTTGCTTGCCACAAATGACGGTCGTTGTGGTAAATCACAAACTTGAACGTGCTTCCCAAATTGAATTTGATCACGGGCAAAGTGATCTTGCATTTCACTTTTGAGATGTTCACGCTTTCAGCTTTTTCTAGCATGGTTAGCATTTGATGCTGCTGTTTCAAAAAGCGATCGAGAATGGTGATCGTGAGTTTTGAATGATCAGGATTCATATTCTTGAACGTGTTCATGCTGTTGCTAAGTTTATTGTCTTTTGGCAACATGCCGTTTGCCGTTTTCTCTGCAAACCAGCCGCCTTTAAATTCAGGATCGCTATTGATTTGAGTAGCCGCTAAAATTCTCTTTTCAAACTCTGGCAAATAAAAATCTCCATACAGATTCAAATGTTCCAAGCATTGTAATACACTCCACTTTTCTGAGCCTTCTCGCCAGTTGAGTTCATCTTGCGTTAAAGATTTCCACTTTTCAGCTTGCTCAATAAATCGCTCGGTTCGCTGCTTTAAATCGTTCAATACTTGGCTTTGTTTCATGCGTTTGAAATTTGAAGCGAAGTAAGAATAGTCTGAAAAGATGAGTATTGATTGAAATCAAGATTTCGGGGTTACCGGAATAGCGGAAAGATTCTTTACCTCAGAGAGCGCGGAGGAGGCACGGAGGATTTTGAGAGGTCCAGCCACGAATTACACGAATTGCACGAATGCTCTGGATCAGCAATCCTGACAGGTTTTTGAAACCTGTCAGGATTAATACGAACAACCAATCTTCCGAAGCTCTCAGCATTCTAAAACAACGCTACATTTTTAACTCTTGAATTGCGAATTATAAATTCTGAATTTCAAATCATGAATGGCATCGCTACGAATTCATTATCCTACTCAGCGTCTCAGGCGTCATGCGCAAATACGAGGCAATGTACTTTGCCGGTATTTCTTGAAAAAGCCGTGGACTGCGGGCTTGCACACGCTTCAATCTTTCGATTGGTGAAACGGTAAGCAAGTCAATTTCACGCTCCATTTGTTGCTTAGCTAAGTTTTCTAAAGCAGAAACATAAAGCTGCTGTAAAAACTCATTGGACTCTTTTACTTTATAAAAACTAGATCGTGTATAAGCTCTGACTTTGGTTTTTCTGATGGCTTGAAAATATAACTCTGATCCTGATTGATTTATAAAACTATTGATCGAATTCATCATTGAGCCTTCATACCCAAAACGAATGGTATGTTCCTCATGTTCAGAAACATAAAACGCATGCACTGCGCCTGAAAGAATGTGATACAATCGTTTTTCCACCTCACCTTCTCTGATCAGAAAATCTCCTCGATCGAGGGTCAAATCTTCAAATTCTAACCCTTCAATTTGTTCTAGAATTTGGATAAAGGAATCGGTGGTAGACATCTGTCAAAAATATATTTACTTGTTATAGAGCATGATGCTTTTGGCAATGGCTTCTGCCATTTGCTCTAGGTATTCGGCAGAATTCATTTGCTGTAGATCTTCTGCGTTGGTCATGAAACCCAGTTCTACAAGTATGGCCGGAACTTCACTCTCCGTCAACACAAAATATGGTGCTTGTTGTATTGCCCTTATTTTCAAATTTTGACTTTTAAGCTCAATTTCAGTCAATTGCGCTAATTTTTGACTCTCAACAGCGCGTTCGTCTTCGCCCTTTGGAATATAGATATCAATGCCAGAGGCAGATTCAGTTGCCGAATTAGCATTGGCATGCAGAGAAACAAACACTGCGTTTGGATGAAACATGGTGAAGTCTACGCGCTTTTTAAGTGACATGGTTTCATCTGCCGAACGTGTTAAAACAACATTCACTTTTTGTGCTTCTAATTTCTGCTTCAGCATCATCACTGCTTTCAAGTTGATGTCTTTTTCTAAGTGATCAGCTTCCACATTTCCACCATCATCACCACCATGGCCAGCATCTAAAATCACAGTGAATACGGTAGAGTTTTCAACGGTTTTTTCCCGTCCTAAATTCATCAATTCTCCTACAAAATAAGATTTAGGATCTTGTACTTCTTGGTTTAAAACCACCTCAAAATGAAGGTGCGGACCTGTGCTTCGACCTGTGCTGCCACACGTAGCAATTTGCTCACCAACAAGCACCTCTTGTCCTTGTTTCACAAAGGTTTTTTGCAAGTGAGAATAAGTCGTAGAAATACTATCGTTATGATCAATAATAATCCTGTTTCCATAGCCTGATTGGTCAGCTACTACACTGCGCACCTTGCCACTTTGTGCCGCCAATATTGGTGTGCCAAGCGGAGCAACTAAATCAACGCCTTTGTGCAAATGGCGGGTTTTGTTTAAAGGATTTACTCTCGGTCCAAAAGGCTTAACGCTCGTAATGCTTTCTTTGGCCAAGGGCAATTGAAACAGAAACAAGTTTGACGATTCTGTTGGCTCACTCGTGAATTTGTATTCAACCGAATGTTGGTATGAAAAAGCATAACCCAAACTCGCTACAAGCGGCAAAAACATTAAGTATTTCACTTTGTGAACCGTGCTAGAATGATGGTGATTCATCGTCTTTATCCTTCGCCCCAAGGCGTGCATAGAAAACGATTGATAAAATGGATTTTGATTTGGAGACTTCACGGTCAGCTCTATCAATAATTTACTGTATTGCGCAGAAGGCATGCGGGTTTGAATCCATTGATCAACCTGAAACTCATGAATGGTTTTCAGCTCTTTTTGTAAAAACCAATACAGCGGATTATACCAAAACAATGGTTTTAAAATTTCCGTGAAAACGGTGTCGAAACTGTGTTTCAAAGTCAAATGCTTTTGCTCATGATCAATTACTGTTTCCAGTTTTTCTGGCGAAAGCTGCAAATAACTTTTCGGAATATAAATGCGATTAACGAACGAAAAAGCCGCGCTAACGTTTTCGCCTACATATACATTTCCAAGATGTTTTTCAGTCGATTTTATTTGATGATATAACGAAACACACGCCAATGCAAACCTTGCCAATGTAAATGCACAACCGCTAGCAATAACGATGAAAACAAGCCCAAAAAAGTCGTCCATAGAAGATCGTTGGTTCGTATCATCTGCTGCGATTGGCACTTCAGCAATGGAGTCCATTTTTTCTACTTCCGCTATTTCTGAAGTTTCAACTTGCGGTAAATCGATTGCTATTACTGAAATGTGTTCGTAATTGATGGTTCCGATCAAAATGCTGGTAATTACTGCCGAAAGCAGCAAATAGCGGTTCAACGAAAAATGAGTCAATTTTTTGAAAAACAATAGGTAGGCGAGCACAAATGCTGCAAGCACGGCATTGGCTTCGAGCAGCATTATAAGGATTGGGTTGATGGTGGTCATAGTATGTGCAAATTAGGGATTTGACTTGTTTGTGGCTTGCTCGGCAATCAAAGCTTGCAGCTCTTCGATTTCTTTTTTAGACAATTTTTCTTCGTTTACAATGAAAGAAACCAGCGACTTATAAGATCCTTCAAAGTAATTACCGAGCATTTTTCTGAAAGTTACTTTTGAGTAATCAGCTTTTGCAATGGCTGGAAAATACTCATACGTTTTGCCATAAGCCTTGTGAGAAACATAGCCCTTTTTTTCGAGTAGCCGCACCACACTTGAGATGGTGTTGTAGGGCGGTTTTGGTTCTGGCATTTGCTCAATAATGTCTTTTACAAAAGCAGATTTAAGTTCCCAGATAATCTGCATAATGCGCTCTTCGGCCTGCGTTAATTGTTCCATGACGCAAACATAAACTGTTCTTTCAGTTTATCAACTGTTTTTTCAGTTTTAAAACTTATTTAACAGTTTTCACTATTGGAAATACTTCTCGTTAACCAATTGAATATCGAGAATAAACGTGGTGTCGGCTAAGGTAAACACCGCTGATTCTTGCATGATATTTACATGAAAAGGAATTTCGCCAAAACGTTCAGTGTTAACCGTTCCGGTAATTGTTCTGTCTTTTATGATGGCTGTTCCGGCAGAAACATCCTCTTTTATGTCTCTAAAAAAACATTCGCCATTGCTTTCTAACCTAAAAGAAGCATAAGGTGGTTCGGTATTAGCCGCCCAAAACACACGCGCTGGTAGCACGAGATTAAAGTTAATAAGTAACCACGCAATAATGAATGCTCCATACCTTCTCAGGCCTCGATCTGTTAATAAAGCTGACTTATCTGCATTGATAAAACTAACGATGAATGCTGCACTCAACAGAATGATTCCGTTCATCATCATGACACTTGCACCAGGATAATGTTGAATTTTAAATAATAACCCAACAAAGGCAACGCTGCCACCAAGAGAGCCAACAGTGTTGGCAATTTTACTGAGTTTACTTTTTGTGCCAATTGGAATTGCAGTTCGCAACAAGCTCATCATAGAAAGGCACGAAAGGCTAATCACCAGCATTATACCAGCACCCGGATAATGCTGAATTTTGAAGAGAATACCGAAAAGGGCAATTCCTATTAGTACACGCTCAATCTTCCACAACAATGAAAAATTGCTGCTTGGCGCAGGCTTATCTGCAAAATCGTCTAGTTCACTCATGTGCTAAAAATAGCACTTTAAGCAAATAGACGTAATGCTTCTTAGTCTGCATCAAGCACTTCGTGCACACGACCAATCTGTCCGTCTTCTAGTCGCACTTTTATACCGCGATGATGTTTTGGCACTTTGGTCAAAAAATCTTTGATAAACCCGTGGGTTAGCGTTCCGCTGCGTTGATCCTTTTTCAACACAATATTTACTTCAGAACCCACTTGCATGTTTGCTCTCAGCGTTCCGTCTGTCATTGTATGGTGATTTCAGTTCCTTCAAAAACCATCACGTCACCTTTGCGGAGTTTTTTGCGTTTTTGAAGTTCTACTTCGCCATTTACGGTAACCAATCCTTCTTCTATTACCGAATGTGCCTCGCCACCTGAGCCAACCAAACTTATCAATTTCAATAATTTATCTAGGGCTATAAATTCATGTTCAGTGCCCAACTCAAAGGTGTCTTTTGTCATGCTGCAAAGTTGACCATATTCTGCGTTTCCATTATTGCAAAAACCTTAGGAATTTTCTTTTTTCTTAATTTTCAAAAACAAGAAACATTCGTAGATTGCAGCACGCCAACAAATCCAAATAATTCTCGTACATCTTTCTCCATCTTACTAGCACCCCAATCCAGTGAGCAGCATCTTAAAACAACCTTATCAGAAGTTAAAGGCATACTTCATTGGCGACTTGCTTAAAAATGAACCTGATCATTTGCGTCAGGCTAATTTTAAAGTGATTTTTTTTGCGTGTATTCTTTCTTTGGCGCTTTTGCTTCCGCTACAGGTGCTTTATCTTTTAAAAACAAAGATAGAATGGGATCAAGTGATAGTAGGTTGGTTGAGTGTGTCCTTCTATTTGAGCGGACTTTTTGTGTTAAAATATCGAAAAACGATAAATGGTGTGGCGCACATTCTTGTGGCTTTTAGCACTGTTATCTTCACTTATAACTTGTGGCTATACCCTTCTTATTCGCTCATTAGCGGTCTACATATGGCTGTAAATTTGGTTTTTGCAATAAACTTGCTACAACAGCGGTGGCAAACCGTATTTATATTACTACACATTGCTGCTTTATCTGGCTTTTGGTATGCTTCGGATACTGGAATTGAATTATCATTTATTCAGCCGATTGCACAATCTACTTTTGAAAAATCTATCTCTTCTATTATCATCATATTGATTTTGGTGATGTTGATTTATCATTATAAGACTTCGCACATTCTTGCTTCAAAAACGTTAAAAAAATCGCTTATCGATCTTCAAGAAGCTAAAAAAGCAGCAGAAGAGATGAATCAGCTTAAATCGCGGTTTTTGGCAAATATGAGCCATGAAATAAGAACTCCTTTGAATGGAATGCTAGGCATCAACGAGATTTTGAAAGAGACTATCACCGATAATGAAACGCGCGAATTTCTTGAAATACAGCATAAGAGCGGCTACCGTCTGTTGAATACAATAGACGGAATTCTCAACCTTTCAAGACTTGAAGTAAACAAGGACTATTTCAAACTCCAAACCATTGATTTACTGGAAGTAATAAGAGAAGTGCTTGACAATCAAAAGGTAATTGCAGAAATGCAAAACATCAATTTGATTCAAAACATAAAAACCGAATATGCTCGTGTAAATGTAGATGAAGCCATTACTTACCAAGCCATCAGCAATATTGTGAACAACGCTATCAAATTTACCAACAGCGGTGGCACGGTCGAAATACAAGTGGAAAAAATACCACCAAGTAAAATTGTTCTTTCAGTGATTGATACTGGAATTGGAATTTCTCCCGATTATCTGAATCGAATATTTGAACCTTTTGAGCGAGAAACTACGCACCATACTTCAAAGCATACGGGCACTGGTTTAGGGTTATCTATCACACAAAAATTTGTGGAATTAATGGGTGGAAACATAACTGTAGCATCAACTTTGGGCAAAGGCACAGTCTTTAAAATGACTTTGCCTTGCGCTGACGGCAATGAACCATTGAACCCAAAAAGGAATGGTTAAATACTACGTTTCTAGAGAGAAAAGATTAGTACTAGAGAAATTTGAAGATGAAGTAACCTTCGATTTGATTGAGCGTGCTGCATTAGCTATATGGGCAAATCCTGATTATGACAAAAAACACAAAGCACTAATTGACATAAGGAACTGCGAAGTGAAAATCGGATACAAAGACGTACCGAGAATAGCCAATTTTTTCCTTCGCAACGCTAACAGTGCCATCGGCTATGTAATCGTTTTGGCGAATAGTAATCAGAGCATCGCAAAAAGCTTCATGTTCAAATCGAATGTTATAAAACTTATGAATATTCATGTGATGAGTGATTTCGAGGAAGCCCTTAATGCACTGCAAATAGATGAGTCTTTTTATAATTTGATCAATTCTAACCAAGCATTTAAGATTCCGTTTGAAAGTAATTCATACGTTGAAGTCTGATTGAACTGAATTAACCCTAAGAATAAGCAAGAGCATGGTTGAGTTCATCGTTTCTTCAGAAAAAAAGCTTGTCATTGAACGCTTCCACAATAAAGTCTCTCTCGACCTTTTAGTAAATGCATCACACGCTATTTGGAACCATTTAGACTATGATATCTACCTAAAAGGATTAGCAGACATAAGAGGTTGCAAAATAGAAATAGGAATAAAAGATATTCCTCAACTCACAGCATTCTTTTTCAATAATGCTAAAACTGCCAAAGGCTTCATGGTTATTTTGGCCGATAGTCAACAAGGCATTGCAAAAAGCTTCATTTTCAAGTCTAAAATGAGCAAACTGATGAACATACATATCACCAGTAGCTTAGAAGATGCATTTAGAAATTTAGGCATAGATGAAAGCGTCTACGATTTGATTAACTCAGAAAAGGCGCAACAAATTCAAGCCAAGACTACTGTAGCATAATGAGTTCAATGGTGTGTAAATCAATTACTCTGAACTCACCTTGTGCGCTTGATGCTGGCAAGAGTACTTGCTGAAAAGACTCCCGCAAATTTTCCGGAATGATTAAATCTACTTTGTCAAAATAGCGATAGGTGCTATCGTTGATCAACGCAAACGTGCTTTTCTGTTCGCCAGGCCCGAGGTAAAAGTCGCTTTCAAGGGTGAGCTTAAAAGTGTAATTTGAATCTGTAGGCTCTTTTGAAACAACTTTCAAAAGCTTGTAGGTTAAGCTGCTTCCATCCATCGGTGGGTTTTCCAAAATAGTTTCTTGTACTTTAATCTCATACTGATATCCCCACTCAAAGGGAAAATCAGATAAATGCTCCATGGAGCAATGAGGCGAACTAAGCACAAGCGATTTGAAAAAAGCGCCATAGCTCAATTTCATAAACGGCTCAATAGAAATGATTTTGGTGGTAACCACATCTTGAGCTTTGGTTGAAAAACTCAATAAAATGCCTATTAAAAAGGCTTGTAATCTTAGGCGCATAGGTTTTTTTTAAGATGAGTAAAAGTAAAATACGGCCCACAAAGGAAATACCGCATCAATCATCTTCGGCAAAGGCGAGAAATGCAAACTGCCATTAACGAAAATTCACACAAACCTGATAAAAGTCAGATTGGCTGCAAACCTGAGTCATTCTGCCGCCCAACCGCCAAGGTCACCTTTGTCAACATAATTCAAAGAGCCAAATGAGTGTAATGATCATACACATTGTAGTTAGCTTAATAATAGCCTTGGGGTTTTTGGGGGCTTTTATCTGGGCCATCAAAACCAATCAATACGAAGACGACTACAGTCCTGCAGTGCGCATACTGTTTGACGATGAAAAAAAAGAAAAATCTCAACCTATAACCTCTAAATAAACATGGAACTAGACAAGTTTAGTTATGACAACGGCATTGTACGCAAGTTTTTAATTGCGAGCGTTGTCTTCGGCATTATTGGTATGTTAGTAGGGCTCACGGCTGCTTTGCAACTGGTGTTTCCCGAACTTAATGCTGGCATCGAATTCATCACCTTTGGTAGAATACGTCCGCTACACACCAATGCAATCATTTTTGCATTTGTAGGAAACGGAATTTTTGCCGGGGTTTATTATTCATTGCAACGCCTGCTCAAAACGCGTATGTGGAGCGACTTGCTCTCCAACATTAACTTTTGGGGCTGGCAGCTCATCATTCTCTCGGCAGCCATTACATTGCCACTTGGTATCACTACCAGTAAAGAATATGCTGAACTTGAATGGCCAATAGACATTGCCATTGCTTTGATTTGGGTGGTTTTTGGTTTGAACATGATCATGACCATTATCAAACGAAGAGAGCGTCATATTTATGTGGCAATTTGGTTTTATATCGCAACGTTTGTTACGGTTGCTATTCTTCACATTTTCAACTCATTCGAACTTCCTGTTACTTTATTTAAAAGCTACAGCTGGTATGCTGGTGTGCAAGATGCATTGGTGCAATGGTGGTATGGACACAACGCAGTAGCGTTTTTCTTAACCACACCTTATTTAGGTTTGATGTACTACTTCGTACCAAAGGCAGCCAATAGACCTGTTTATTCTTACCGCCTTTCAATCATCCACTTTTGGGCGTTGATCTTTATTTATATCTGGGCTGGTCCACACCACTTGCTTTACACTGCTTTGCCTGATTGGGCTCAGAGTTTAGGAACAGTATTCTCCATCATGCTTATTGCGCCAAGCTGGGGTGGTATGCTAAACGGCTTGCTTACACTGCGCGGTGCGTGGGACAAAGTAAGAGACAATGCTGTATTGAAATTTATGGTGGTAGCCATCACATGCTACGGTATGTCTACGTTTGAAGGGCCAATGATGTCGTTGAAAAACGTAAACGCCATCAGTCACTTTACCGATTGGACTATTGCTCACGTGCACATTGGTGGTTTGGGTTGGAATGGTTTCTTAACCTTCGGTATGCTTTACTTCTTGATCCCTAAAATGTGGAACACCAAATTGTATTCAACCAAATTGGCCAACTTCCACTTCTGGATCGGAACATTGGGAATCATTTTCTACGCTATTCCATTGTATTGGGCTGGTTTCACTCAAAGTTTGATGTGGAAAGAATTTACTACAGAAGGCATGTTAGCCTATCCTAACTTCTTAGAAACTGTAACTCAAATTTTACCCATGTATGCTATGCGTGCCTTTGGTGGTGCACTGTATATCATTGGTGTGTTTGTGATGGTTTACAACTTGATTGCTACTGCCAAAACAGGCGTGTTTGTGAAAAACGAAGACGCAGAAGCAGCGCCACTAACAAGCACCTACAAAGCACATGCTGGCGAATACTGGCACCGTGTGCTTGAGCGCAAACCTCTAGTGATGACTGTGCTTGCTGTGGTAGCAGTTTCTATAGGTGGTTTAGTAGAAATTGTACCTACCGCCTTGGTAAAAAGCAATATCCCGACCATCAGCAGTGTAAAGCCTTATACGCCACTTGAGCTTGAAGGCAGAGACTTGTATATCCGCGAAGGTTGTAACAATTGCCACTCGCAAATGGTGCGTCCTTTCCGCAGCGAAACCGCTCGCTATGGCGAATACAGCAAAGCTGGCGAATTTGTATACGATCACCCATTCTTGTGGGGAAGCAAGCGTACAGGACCAGATTTGGCGCGTGAGGGTAGTTCTAAACTTCGCAAATCAGACAGCTGGCATTATAACCACATGTTAGATCCGCGCACCATGAGTCCAGGCTCTATCATGCCTCCATATCCATGGATGTTTGAAGATGATTTGGATGTAGAAAACACCAATGCAAAAATTGCTGCAATGCGCACCATGGGTGTTCCCTATCCTGATGGTTATGAAGAAGGACAAGCAATGGCAGATTTGGACGCACAACGTCAGCAAATTGCTGATGGACTTGCCGCTGAAAAATACACCATCAGCAAAGAGAAAGAAATCATTGCCTTGATTGCCTACTTGCAACGCTTAGGTAAAGACATTGAAACTGAACCCGTAGCTCAACAATAACCACTAAAAAAGTAAAAGTCATGTTGAAACTAATAGGACATCACCTAGAAACAATAGCTGGCATTGAGATCTATCCTTTGATTTCATTCATCATATTCTTCAGCTTTTTTATCGGGCTTTTGGCTTGGGTAATATTTATGAAGAAGAGCTATGTAGCAGAATTAGAACAACTTCCATTAACCGAAAATGAATAATACCGCCATGAAAACCAACACATTTTTCAGAAAGAGCGCGGTTGCTTTTATGGCGCTTTTGATCACCGCTGCGCCTCAAGCTGCTTGGGCAAATACTACGCTTGTAAAATCAATAGGAATTTCAGACGAGTCGCTTTTAGTAGTGCTCACCGTTTTTGCAGGCTTTCAGCTATTGGCAATCTTAATTATTGCCAACGTAATAAAAGGCATTGCTGCCAACAAGCAAATATGGCAAGCACGCTGGAACAAAACCGCTACTGCTATTGCTACCTTGATTTTGTTAGGTGCTTCTGGCCAATTAATGGCTGCTGATGCAAAGTTTGATGAGCTAGTGAGCCTCAACGACACGGCTTTTTTAGCCTTGATCACGCTTAACTTATTCTTGTTTTTAGCATTCATTTACTTAGTAGTAAAGTTGAACAGCTTGTTCAAAATGCTGATTCAAGACGAAGAAGGAAAAGTGCCACAAACTTGGATAGACAAGGTGAATGTTTTGCTTACCGATGCGGTGCCTTTAGATCAAGAAGAAGATGTAATGACTGATCACGAATACGATGGCATTAAAGAATTGGATAACAACCTTCCACCTTGGTGGCTCTATGGTTTTTATCTATCAATCGTGTTTGCATTTGTTTATTCAGGATACTATTTCATTGGCGATGGTCCGTCATCAGCCCAAGAATACCTTGCCGAAATGGCTGAGGCTGAAACAGCAAAAACAGCGTTTATGGCTACCCAAACCAACACGGTAGACGAAAACAATGTTGAGCTGCTAACCGATGCATCTTCTCTTGCCGCTGGCGCAAAAATCTTCAAGCTCAACTGTATGCCTTGCCATGGCGAAAGTGGTGGAAGTATGCCAGGTGGTGTAGGACCAAATCTTACCGATGATTATTGGATACACGGTGGTGCAGTTACTGATATTTTCAAAACCATCAAGTATGGTGTGCCAGCCAAAGGAATGGTAAGCTGGGAAGCTCAACTTTCTCCTTCAAAAATTCAAGAAGTAACCAGCTACATCAAGAGTTTGAGAGGCAGCAACCCTGCTAACGCCAAAGAACCACAAGGCGATCTGTATGAAGAAGAAACCGCGACTAGCGAAGAAACTCCAGCAGACAGCACTGCCGCCACAACCAGCGAAGCCGCTACTGGCGAAGTAACAATGGTTGACTAAAAATTCAATTCACCCCAAAATTGAGGGTCAACTTAAGCCCCAACTTAATTGAAGTTGACCCTCTTTTTTTTCCGCCAAAGTTTCTAAGGTATGGATTA
>Ga0100379_10003301_pt1 | contig 14789 bp, 8 predicted proteins | sample CryGeymeta201503_FD_80418 | JGI IMG/M metagenome (GOLD analysis project Ga0100379, IMG submission 80418) | Groundwater microbial communities from Crystal Geyser aquifers in Utah, USA - Crystal Geyser metaG 2015-03 | ecosystem: Environmental > Aquatic > Deep subsurface > Groundwater | place: USA...
ATAATCTTCCCTGTCTCCTTTTGGCAGTATAATCAAGATCTTATCTCGTTTCATATTTATTCTTTCAAAAAGAGCAAAAGAGGTATAATATTTTAGATAAGATATTGCAACCAATCTTTTTACCAATATAGGCTCTGGTCCAAATCTATCTTTTATCTCTTCTTTCAGTTCTTCAATTTCTTCGGTTGATTTAACAGAATAAAATTCGGTGTAATAATTAAGTCTGTCTTTTTGTTCGGGCATATATGTTTTTGGAATTCCAATTTCAAAAAAAGCATCAATTTTTGGGTCTGTTTTTTCTTGTGACTGAGGAAGTTCTTTAAATATTTCTTTAAACTCCTGATATTTTAATTCTTCAACCGCTTCGTTGATAAGTTTTAAATACAGATCAAAACCAACTTCATTTATAAACCCTGTTTGTTCGGTTCCCAATAAATTTCCCGTTCCTCTTATTTCCAAATCTCTCATTGAAAGATTAAATCCCGCACCAACATCTGTGTGTTCTTCAATAGCCTGCAGTCTTCTTAGAGCTTTTTTTGTAATACCCGAAAGAGAGGGGACCAAAAAATATGCGTATGCCTGTCGGTTTGATCTGCCCACCCTTCCTCTAAGTTGATGAAGCTCTGCCAGTCCGAAACGGTCGGCTCTGTTCACGATTATTGTATTCACATTCGGTATGTCAATTCCCGACTCAATTATTTTTGTGGATATAAGCACATCATATTTTTTATTCATAAATCCGTGAATAACATCTTCAAGTTGTTTGGGTATCATTTGTCCGTGCGCAATTGCAATTTTTACTTCGGGCATATATTTTCTGAAATAATCTGCCAGCTTATCTATAGAATTTACTCGGTCGTGTACCAAATAAATTTGTCCGTTCCTTTTTACTTCTTCAAAAATCCATTCCTTCATTTTTAGTATATCGAATGTAAAAACCTTTGTGTATATCGGTTGTCTGTTGGGCGGCGGAGTTGCAATAATTGATAAATCTCTTGCGCCCAATAAAGAAAGATTTAAAGTTCTTGGAATAGGAGTAGCAGTCATTGTAAGTGTGTCTACATTAACTTTTATAGAACGAAGTTTTTCTTTTGCCTTTACACCAAACCTATGTTCTTCATCAATAATTAAAAGCCCTAAGTTTTTAAATTCAACATCTTTTGAAATTAGCCTGTGAGTCCCGATTATAATATCAACCTTACCTTTTACTAATTCTTTTAGTATTTCAGTTTGTTTTTTCTTTGTTTGAAACCTTGAAAGAGCTTCAACAACAACAGGAAATTGACTAAGTCTGTCTCTAAAAGTATTATAATGTTGTTCGGCAAGAATAGTTGTTGGAACTAGAACAGCAGCTTGTTTACCGTCCTGTACTGCTTTAAATGCAGCTCTAAGTGCTACCTCAGTTTTACCAAAACCCACATCACCGCAGACAAGTCTATCCATAGGGTTTTCTGCTTCCATATCTTTTTTTATTTCTTCTGTAACCTTGGTTTGGTCAGGTGTATCTTCATACATAAAAGATGCTTCAAGTTCCTTTTGCCAAATGGTATCTTGATTAAAACTAAATCCCTTTGTTGCTTTTCTTTTAGCGTATAGTTCTATTAATTCTCTGGCGGCTTCTTTAATTTTCTTTTTGGTTTTCTTTTTTGTGTTTAACCACTCCCCTGTTCCCAATGCTGAAAGAGCTGGTTTTAACTCTCCGTTTTGAGTTTTGTTTGTTGAATATTTTTTTACAAGCATTAAATAATTTAAGTTTACAAATACTATTCCCCCCTCACTATAAAGTAGTTTCATTGACTCCTGTTTTACTTCACCTATATTTATTGTTTCCAATCCAAGGTATTGGCCAATGCCATAATCTTCGTGAACAATGTAATCCCCTTTTTCTATTGAAGAAATTTTGTTGGTATTAGATCTTTTGTATTTTCTGCCGCCGGAGAGTTTGGTTCTGTAGGGTTTATTGAAAATTTGGTAATCCGTTAAAAGTAAAAATTTTTCTTCTTTTATTAAATATCCTTCTTTAACTGCGAGGGAAATAAATTTTATTTTACCTTCAGTAATTAATGAAGCAAGATTTGTATCTAGTTCTGAAAGTAGATCTTTTAATCTTTGAGTTTGTAATTCATTTTCTGATGTAATAATTATTTTGTAGCTTGACGAAGCCAACTCTATTAATGAATGCGAAAGGATTTTATAATTTCCATTTATTACAAAGGGTTCAGATATTCCCAAATCAATTAATTTTTCAGATGATTTTATTTCCTGTTCAATCAACCACCGCACATTATTAAATTCATTAGTGTTAAAGCCTTCCTCTATTTCAACCTCATTTTTTTTAATGTCTTTTTTTGATGAATCATCAAACAAATTAATTTTTTCATTGGAGGTGTTGTTTAAATTATATTCAGAAACCAGAACAAGCGGGTTTATTAAATAATCAAAAATATTTGAAGTGTTTGCAGTTTGAATTTTTTCTTTTGTTTCAGAGTTTCCGTCAGCCTTCGTCGACGAGACAAGGGTTTCAGTAAAAGATCCTGCAAGTGTAACTTCATTTACTACATCAATTGAGCGCTGGCTATCTGGATCAAAATATCTTATTGATTCTAAAAAATCACCATCAAATTCAAGCCTTACCGGGCTGTGTTCACTGAATGACCAAAAATCAATAATAGAACCTCTCTGCGAATAACTTCCCTGCACTTCCACAAATTTTTCTTTTTGATAATTAAGCAAGTTTAGGTATTCAACTATCTCCTCAAAAGAAAGCTCGCTGCCGATTTGAATTTTTGTGGTAGAGTTTTCAACTGTTTCTGGTAAAGGTAGTTCAAGCCTTAAAATATCATAAGTTGAAATAATTATTTGAGCATCACCCTTAATTATCTGTGTTAATTTTTCCTGAATAGATCCGGAATTAAAATCATCTATTAATATTATTTTCTTTGAAACACCAAGAATATTTAACTCTACATTTAATTCATTTATAGAGTTATTGTGAGGTAACAAAACTAAAATCTGTTTTGTCTTTTTTGACACTTGCGAAACAAACATAGCCTTGGTAGAGCCGTAAAGAGGAGAAGTAAAAACCGGATATAAAGTTGAAGGATCTTTTAATTTTTTATTTAATAAATTTATAAAACCTGTATTAATAAAATTAGATTCTAAATTAAATGTGGGCATATTTAAGGAACTGATTTATGGTTAAAATGAATAACCAAAATTTAAAGAATATATGGGTTGATTGTTAAAGTATTTTAACCCTAAAGAATATGAGGTTTTATTTTGCTTTGTTTCACTCATAAGTTCTTTATCATCTTCTTGATTATTCAATACAAATCTGCCGACAAAATAACCAATAGCACCTCCCAACACAACATCAGAAACCCAATGTTTATCGTTGTATACCCTACTTATTCCCACAACAGATGCTGCACCATACCAACCTACCTTCCAAAAGATATTATCTATTTTGTCAGCCATTACCGTTGAAAATGCAAAAGCGAGTGTAGAATGGCCTGAAGGTAAAGATGTTTGATTAAACGAAAATTTAAATGGATCAAAATTTTTATGCCCATCGTTCACTAATGGTCTTGTTCTTCCAATTAAAGATTTAAATAAAAAATTTATACCACCTGCATAAAATGTTGCTTCAGCAAGTTGCAAGCCAATAGTTCTAATTTTATTATTTTTATTAATAAGCCCATAACCGTATGTTCCCATAACTGCGGCACCTACAAAAACAGTAGTTGAATTATCGATACTAAATAAGTCATCTTTAAAATTACTATTATTGTGCAGAGCCCATTGTCGGCCTGTATTATCTAAAAAGAAAGAACCAAAAGTTGCTGCAGTAACTAAAGAAAGATTTAAAATGTCATTTGAATCAAAATTAAAAGGAGAAGAAACTATTTTGCCGCCCATATTAATGAACTTTGATAAATCGTCACCGACTTGGGCATGAATATTAACATTATATAATGTTGTTAAGAGTAAAAAGATAAGTGTTTTTGTTTTCATAAATATTATAATAATTAAAAAGAAGAAATTTATAAAATAATAGGGATGGGATATTATCGTAAAAACGACAATAACTATTTATTATTCTATAGCTCTGCGAACAAAACCATCAGATTTTTTTAATCTTTGTTTTGCTTCTTCCAGATCTGCATTTGCTTTAATCATAACCAAAGCAGTTTTAACATGACCACCGGCTTTCTGCAAAAAGTCAGATGCTTTTTCATAACTCAAGCCTGTTATTATCATTACAATTTTTTTTGATCTTTCAACAAGTTTATTGTTTGTCATTTGCAGATCTATCATCATATTTTCATATACTTTCCCCAACCTAATCATAGCTGCAGTTGTAAGCATATTTAAAACTAACTTCTGAGCTGTACCACTTTTCATTCTTGTAGAACCCATTATCACTTCCGGACCAACAAAAGGACAAATTGCAATATCAACCTCTTTAATGTTGAATTCTTTTCTTGGGTTGCACGAAATAAAAATTGTTTTTGCACCGAGTTGATTTGCTCTTTTAACTGCACCTACCGAATAAGGTGTTCTTCTGCTCGCTGCAATTCCGCAAACAATATCTTTTGCTGTAACCAATGCTTCATCAACAGCCTTTCCTCCATTTTCCTCTAAGTCCTCGGCGCCCTCTTGTGCTTTAAACATTGCTTCCCTTCCACCTGCTATAAAACCTTCTATTAAACCAGATGGTGTTCCAAATGTAGGCGGACATTCAACAGCATCCAGCACTCCAAGTCTGCCGCTAGTTCCAGCTCCAAAATATAGAAGTCTTCCCTCAAGCTTAATTGCATTAACTATTAAATCAACTGCTTTTTCTATATAGGGTAATTCTTTTTCAATAGCAGCAGGTACTAACTTATCTTCATTGTTAATAATTTTTAGAATCTCAGCAGTGGGTGCTGAGTCAATATTCATAGAGTTCTGATTTCTATTTTCGGTACTTAAATTATTTAGTTCTTCAAACAAATTTTTTGAGTATTCAGAACTCATTTTAGTAGCTCCAAAAGGACTAGCTTTTTCCCCTTTTGGTTTCTTACATTTGATGGTTTGTAAGATAAATCATAAATAGTAGATTTTTTTATGTAAGCTTTATATTTCATTTCAGCTTTTTTATACTCATCTGCCAAATCACCGCCCTTAATGCAAACAATAAAAGATTTTTCTTTAACAAGTGGTAATGCATATCTAAAAAGAATAATTAAAGGTACGCTTGACCGACTGACAACCAAATCAAATTTATTAGAATACTTTGCAATAAATTCATTGCTTTCAACTCTGTCATTTTCAACTTTTAGATTACCTAACTTAAGTTTATTAACAAACTCTTTTACCGCATCAATTTTTTTGCCTGTGGAATCTACAAGAACACCGTTTAATTCTGGCCTTGATATTGCCAACGGAATTCCGGGGAAGCCGCCGCCCGTACCTATATCAACAAAGTTTCTGCATTTATTCGGTACATAAGCAGCTATAAAAGAAGAAATAAAAATGTGGTTTTCAATTATATTATCTATGTCTTTGCGGGAAATTAAATTCACCTGTTTATTCTTTTCAACAACAAGTTCGGCAAAAAATGAGAGCTGCTGTACTCTCATAATATCACTGTTAATTCTATTTTCCCAGAATAGATTTTGTAATTCTTTTTGATATTTATTTTGCCTGTTTATCATAGCCAAAATTTATTTTTTTACTTTTTTAAATATACTAATAATATAGAAATATCTGAAGGTGTTACACCTGAAATGCGCGATGCCTGACCAATTGAACGAGGTTTAATTTTATTTAACTTTTCTTTGCCTTCGGCAGATAATGCTTTTAATGTTAAATAATTTAAGCTTAAAGGAATATCTGTTAATTCATATTTTTCAAACTTATTTACTAATTCATATTGTCGCTTAATATACCCTTCATACTTTAGGGCAATCTCTACTTGATCAAATGCAATTTTGTCATTTATTAAATTTTTTAATAGCTCATTTTCCACAATGTTTATAAAGGTTATAAGCTCCTCTAAATTTAAATCTGCTCTTTTACTTAGCTTTGCTATTGTTTCTGTTGAATCTATTAAGGGTGAATTTTTTTCAACAAGTAAACTATTAATATCTCTAGCGTGAATTTTTGTTTTGTGCAATAACTTTATTGAGTCATTAATTAATTTTTCTCTTTCTCCAATTTTTTTATTGTTGTTTTCGGTTATTAGATTAAAATTATATCCATATTTTGAAAGCCTTATATCTGCATTATCTTGTCTTAAAAGTAATCTGTGTTCAGCTCTTGATGTAAACATTCTGTAAGGTTCATCTGTAGATTTATTTACCAAATCATCTATTAAAACCCCAATGTAAGCTTCGCTTCTTTTTAAAACGAAATCAGGTTTTCCTTGAATTTTATTTGCTGCATTTATACCGGCAACCAATCCTTGAGCTGCAGCTTCCTCATAACCTGAAGTCCCATTAATTTGCCCTGCAAAATAAAGTCCTTCAATTATTTTTGTTTCTAAAGTAAGATCCACTTGGTGAGGAGGAAAAAAATCATATTCAACAGCGTATCCAGGTCTAATCATTTTACATTCTTCAAGTCCTTTAATATTATGCAGTGCCTCAAGCTGAACTTCAGCCGGAAGGGAAGACGAAAATCCGTTAACATATATTTCATCAGTATCTAATCCCTCTGGTTCTAAGAAAAGCTGATGTTTTTCTTTATCAGCAAACCGAACTATTTTATCTTCAATTGAAGGACAATATCTTGGTCCTATACCCTTAATTCTTCCAGTAAACATTGGAGATTGTTCAAACCCCTTTTCTAAAATTTTATGAACAATAGGATCAGTATAAGTTATATGACAATTTAATTGTGGTAAGAAAGGGAAGTGAGATAAATCAGTTTCAAAAGAAAATGGTTGGGGATTTTCATCACCCGGTTGTTCTTCTAATATCTTCCAGTTAATTGAATCTTTATTTAATCTTGGGGGTGTTCCGGTTTTTAATCTTCCAGACTCAAAACCAAAGTCAATTAAAGATTGTGTTATTCCTGTCGCAGGTTGTTCTCCAAATCTTCCACCGGTTGTTGTAGTTAAACCAGTATGCATTTTTCCGTTAAGAAAAGTACCGGAAGAAAGAATTAAAGCATTGCAGGTATATGTCACATTATCAATGGTTAAAACACCAACAATTTTCTTATCTTCAACAAGTAACCGGTTAACATTTGCTTTTACTATTGATAAATTATTTATACTATTAGCTATATTATATGCTTCTTCAGAATATAATTTTCTATCAGATTGGCATCTTGGGGACCAAACAGCCGGTCCTTTTGATTTATTCAACATTCTAAATTGAACACCGGTCTTATCAGCAATTTTTCCCATTATACCACCCAAAGCATCAATTTCTCTAACTAAATGTCCCTTTGCTGTTCCACCAATTGCAGGATTACATGACATACGCCCAATAGCATGTTCATCCATTGTAAGCAAACCAACATAGCAACCCATCCTAGCAGAAGATACCGCAGCTTCTAAACCAGCATGCCCGCCACCAATAACTATTATATCAAAATGTTTCATTTTTAAGCTTTTTGTTCAGTTTCACGTGAAACTTACTCATCTGATTGTGAGTAATTAATAATTGAAAATTAAGAATCATGTTTCACATGAAACCAAGGGTTTTATTTACCTATGCAAAATTTTGTAAATATATTGTTCAAAATATCATCCGATGTTACTTCACCAATTATTTCACCAAGATTATTTAGAGCATTTCTTAGATCCACAGCAATAAATTCCCCACTCATTTGATTAGTTATAGAGTTTATTACATTGTTTAATACTTCTTTTGTTTTTAATAGACAATTATAGTGTCTTTCATTTGTAACCATAGCGTTTTTTTCGCTATAATTTGAATTGCCAAAAATTTTAGATTTCATTAAATCAAATAAATCAGTTATTCCGTCTCCTGTTAAAGCAGATATTTTTATATCAGTTTTTATTTTAGTTTTTTTATATAGGTCTGTTTTATTCAAAACATTTATAATATTTTCTTCTTTATTTAATGATTTTAATTCATTGTACAAATCTGGGGGAAAATTTTGTTCAACATCATTTATAAAAAGTATTAAATCTGAATTCTTTACCACCTCACGACTTCTTAAAACACCTTCTTTTTCTATTTCATTTTCTGAAATTCTAATTCCTGCAGTATCGAACAATCTAAATAAAATTCCGTCAATTGATACTTCCTCACGAATTACATCACGGGTTGTTCCGGGAATATTGCTTACTATTGCTCTAGCTTCTTTAAGGATATAATTCAAAAGTGAAGACTTGCCTACATTTGGTAATCCTACCAATGCAACATTTATTCCATCCCTAATAACTTTTCCGAAAGTATAAGATTTTAAAAGAAATTCAATTTCATTTAGTATTAAATCAATTCTTTTTTTTAGTTCGTCAAATTGAATAAATTCTACATCTTCTTCAGCAAAATCTAATTCCAGTTCAACTAATGACGAAGAATTAATCAGCATTTCTCTTAATGAGTTAACTTTTTTTGAAAGTAAACCATCTAATTGATCTCGGGCACCTTTTAATGAAACTTCCGTCCTCGAATTTATAACATCAGCAACAGCTTCAGCCTGAGCAAGATCTATTTTATCATTTAAAAATGCTCTCTTAGTAAACTCACCTGGCTCTGCAGGTCGCACATCATTTTTAATTAATAATTTTAAAATCCTTTGTGAAATAAATGAACTTCCATGAGTGCTAATTTCAATACTATCTTCACCGGTATATGAGTTTGGTGCCCTAAAAATCAATACCAAAACATCATCAATTATATTTTTATTATCGATGATCTTACCATAATGAATGGTGTGACTTTTAGATTCAGATAATTTTGATTTGCCAAAAAAAATTTTTTCAACAGAATTAATTGCCTCCGGTCCACTTACTCTAATTATAGAAATTGCACCCGTTCCCGTTGGGGTTGCTATAGCTGCAATTGTATCGTCCATTTGCATTTTGTTTGACATATAAAAAATGAAATTATAAGATTGCAAAAATATCGATTAAGAAATGTAGTTACAAGGAATTGGGTAAACTAATATTATTGTAAATAAATTAAATTGTAATACTGTCAGATAAATTGGAAAGATTGTAATAAGAAATGAAAAAAATTATTTTGTCTGTGACACAATGTCACAACAAGCACAACACATATAATTTCCCACAAATAATTTTATTATAATAAGTTACAGTAATTATTGTAGGTTGGCACATTAGTTGATTATACACAAATGTCAAACAAAATTTATAAAAAAATATAAGGAGATCAATCATGACACTAGTAAAATGGAACCCAACCAGAGATTTATTTAATCTTGAAAAAGAGTTCAATAAAATCTTTAGTACTTTTGGCGATAAATTTGGAATTAACAGAGCAGACGAAGAAGCATATGAAAATGCTATCTGGTCACCTCTTGCTGATATTACAGAAGACGAAGACAAGTACACTGTAAAATTAGATTTGCCGGGCATAGATAAAAAAGATGTTAAACTTTCATTTACTGAAGGACAAATTTCTATTAGCGGTGAAAGAAAACAAGAGGACGAAGAGAAAAACACTAAATACCACAGAGTAGAAAGAATGTATGGAAAATACTTCCGTTCATTTACTCTTCCTAACAAAATTAAAGAAGACAAAATTGATGCTCAGTTCAAGAATGGTCAGTTAACCATTGTTATCCCAAAAGCTGATGAAGTTAAACCTAAAGAAATAGAAATAAAGGTTAACTAAAATATTTTTGAAAATGGTTCATAATAAAAAAGGGTAACTTAATAAGTTGCCCTTTATTTTATTTTAAAAAAATGGAGAAACAAAAAATGAGTTCAGCAGAGACAACAGCAAAAAAACCCGTCAACAAGTCTGGCAAGTATAATTTTAAAGCGGAAGTAAAACAGCTGCTTGATATTTTAGTCCATTCACTTTATACAAGTAGAGAAATATTTTTAAGAGAATTAATATCAAACGCTTCTGATGCTTTAGATAAATTAAGATTTGAATCAACCAAAGGCACTGATTTTATTGACAAAAAGGCTGCTCTTGAAATTAGAGTTAGTTTTGATGAAAAGAAAAACACACTTACAATTTCCGATACCGGGATTGGTATGAACAAAGAAGAGTTGATGCAAAATATCGGAACTATTGCCAAGTCAGGTTCTGCAGAATTTTTAAAACAAATTACCGAGAGCAAAAAAGATGCAAACAATATAATCGGTAAATTTGGTGTTGGCTTTTATTCAGTATTTATGGTTGCTAAAGAAGTAATAATTAAAACCAGATCCTTCAGAAAAGAAGATGCAGCTGTTGAGTGGAACTCAAACGGTTTGGGAACATATCAAATAAAAGTGGTAGATGAAAAGTTGGGTAGGGGAACAACAATTGAAATTCATTTAAAAGAAGATGCTAAAGAATTTGCAGAGAAATATAGAATTGAATCAGTAATAAAAAAGCATTCTAACTTTATCCAGTTCCCAATCTATATTGATAAAGAAAAAATAAACACAATGACCGCTTTGTGGAGAGAAAGAAAAAGCAGTGTAAAACCAAAACAATACAACGAATTTTATAAATCATTAACTTATGACAATGATGAACCTTGGGAAATAATCCACAGCAATGTTGATGCACCAATTCAGTATGATACACTTCTTTTTATTCCACAAAAAAACACAGATTTTTTTGGTTTTAACAGAGAAAATTACGGATTAGATCTGTATGTAAGGAGGGTATTGATACAGCACCAAAATAAAGAATTGCTGCCGGAATATTTAAGTTTTGTAAAAGGTGTTGTGGACTCAGAAGATCTTCCTTTAAATATTTCAAGAGAAACACTTCAAGAGAATGTTGTATTTAATAAAATAGCCAGCAATGTAACCATACAGATATTAAATCATTTGAATAAAATTGCAGAAAAAAAACCCGAACAATATGTAGAATTTTGGAAAGAGCATAACAGAGTTTTTAAAATGGGTTATATGGATTTTGCCAATCAGGAAAAATATTTGAAGCTGCTTAGATTTAATTCATCCAGCAGTAAAGACGACAAGGAATTAATTTCTTTTGAAGATTACACAAAAAAAATGAAAGAGGATCAAAGAGAAATTTATTATGTAATCGGTAACAGCAGAGATTCAGTTGAAGTTGATCCACACCTTGAAATATTTAGAAGCAAAGGGCTTGAAGTTTTATACTTGTTTGACCCGATTGATGAATTTGTAATTAACTCTGTAAGGAAATATAAAGACTTTGATCTTAAATCAGTTGATACAGTTGATTTAGAAAAGATAAATAAATTTAAAGATCTGGAAGAGAAAAAAGAAAAGACAGAAGAATTAAGTAAAGATGATGAAAAACATTTTGATAGTCTTCTAGCAAGAATTAAAAAAATATTGGGTGATAAAGTTACAGAAGTAAGGGAATCAAAAAGATTATCCGGAAGTCCGTCGCTGCTTGTAAATCCAGATGATGCTATGTCATCACAAATGCAAAAAATTATGAGAATGACAAATCAACAAGTCGGCAACCAAAAGAAAATATTAGAAATAAATAAAAACCATGCTTTAATAAGAAATTTATTAAAAGCATTTAAAGTAAATTCAAATGATGATTATATAACAAATGTTGTTGAAAATATGTTTGAATCAGCACTGTTGTTGGAAGGCAATTTAGTTGATCCGCATCAACTGGTAAGCAATGTAAATAAACTGCTTGTCAACTCAAGCGAGTGGTATTTAAAAGCAAAAGATATTAAATAAATAAAAAAGGAAAACAGGTCAATAAAAAATGGGGTTTAATTTTAACAAGTTAACAGTAAAAGCTCAAGAAGTAGTTCAGGAAGCAATTGAGATCGCACAAAACTATAATAATCAAATTATAGAACCCGAGCATTTGCTTGCATCTTTTTTACAAAAGAAAGGTAACATTGCTCTTTCTATTTTAGAAAAAACGGGCGGTAATGTTAACAACATAAAAATAAAGATAAATGAACTTCTTGAAAAACTGCCAAAAGTTTCAGGTTCTGGGTTTGGCAATCAGCAAATGTCAAATTCAACATCAAAACTTTTTGATTCTGCCGCAGAAGAAGCAAGATCACTAAAAGATGAATATGTTTCAAACGAACACATTTTGCTTGCTTTATCGGATGAAAAAGGAAAAGCGGGACAATTATTAAGAGACAACGGTGTTTCAAGAAATATAATTTTGAGTGCTCTAAAGGATGTAAGGGGAATTCAACGAGTTACTTCACAGAATCCCGAGGACACATACAAAGCATTAGAAAAATACGGAAGAAATTTAAACGAAGCTGCAACACATGGAAAGCTTGATCCCGTTATAGGCAGAGATGAAGAAATAAGAAGAGTTCTGCAGGTGCTTTCAAGAAGAACAAAAAACAATCCCGTGTTAATAGGTGAACCAGGAGTTGGTAAAACAGCTATTGCAGAAGGACTGGCTCACAGAATTATTTCAGGTGATGTACCTGAAAATTTAAAGACAAAACAAATTGTTGCTCTTGATATTGGATCTCTTGTTGCCGGCACTCAATTCCGCGGACAATTTGAAGAAAGAATGAAAGCGGTATTAAAAGAAGTTCAAACATCAAACGGAGAAATAATTTTATTTATTGATGAACTTCACACACTTGTCGGTGCCGGTGCAGTTTCCGGTTCAATGGATGCAGCAAATATTTTAAAACCAGCTCTTGCAAGAGGAGAACTTCATGCAATTGGTGCAACCACACTCGACGAATATAAAAAACATATTGAAAAAGATGCCGCACTCGAAAGAAGATTTCAACCGGTAATGATAAACGAACCTTCAGAAGAAGACACAATTTCTATCTTAAGAGGATTAAAAGAAAGATACGAAGTGCATCACGGTGTAAGAATTACTGACGGTGCTATAATTGCAGCTTCACATCTTTCCGAAAGATATATAGCCGACAGATTTTTACCCGACAAAGCAATTGACCTTGTGGACGAAGCCGCTTCTAAATTAAGAATTGAAATTGATTCAATGCCTGAAGAGTTGGATACAATTGAAAGAACAATTCAAAAATTAGAAATAGAAAGGGAAGCATTAAAAAAAGAAAAAGATGAAGCATCTAAAAAAAGATTAAAAGATATTTCAAAAGAATTAGGCAGATACGAAGAACAGCGAAACGAATTAAAGATGCATTGGATTCTCGAAAAGGAAAAGATACAAAACATCAGAAAAATGAAATACGAGATTGAAAACGCAAAAACCGAAGCTGATAAATATGAAAGGGAGGGTAATTTAGGCAAGGTTGCCGAAATAAGATATGGTAAAATTACAGAGTTTGAAAAAAATCTTAAATCTGAAACCGAACGCCTTCTAAAAATTCAGAAAGATAAAAAGATGCTTAAAGAAGAAGTGGATGCTGAGGATATTGCAGAAGTAGTTGCAAAGTGGACAGGAATACCTGTAAGTAAAATGCTTGAGAGTGAAAAATCTAAATTATTAAAACTTGAAGACGAACTTCACAAAAGAATTATTGGGCAGAATGATGCAGTGTTTGCAATTGCAAATGCAATTAGAAGATCGAGAACAGGATTACAGGATGTAAACAGACCTATCGGTTCTTTTATTTTTTTAGGTACTACAGGTGTCGGGAAAACAGAACTTGCAAGAGCGTTAGCTGAGTTTTTGTTTGACAACGAAAAAGCAATGATACGAATTGATATGTCTGAATATATGGAAAAATTTTCAGTGTCCAGACTTATCGGGGCGCCTCCGGGATATGTAGGCTACGAAGAAGGCGGACAATTAACCGAAGCAGTAAGAAGAAGACCTTATTCCGTTGTGCTGCTGGATGAAATTGAAAAAGCACACTCTGATGTTTTTAATGTCCTTCTGCAGGTTCTAGATGATGGAAGATTAACCGATAACCAGGGCAGAACCGTGAACTTTAAAAACACAATAATTATTATGACATCCAATCTCGGTTCAAATTTAATTCAGAAAAAACTACAAATAGTTACTGACGATAAATTTGAGGATGTTGTAAATAATTTAAGACAAGAATTAACTCATCTATTAAGAAAAACCATCCGTCCTGAATTTTTAAACAGAATTGACGAAGTTGTTCTATTTAAACCGCTAACCAAAAAAGAGATAAGAAAAATTGTTGATATACAATTAAAGAATTTGCAAAATATACTTGTACAAAAACAAATTACACTTGATGTGAATAACGAAGCAAAAGACTGGCTGGCAAAATTGGGCTATGATGTAACCTTTGGAGCGAGACCTGTTAAGCGTACAATTCAAAAACACCTTACAAATCCACTCTCACAGGAATTACTCGCCGGTAATTTTTATGATGGAGACACCATTATTGTAGAATTAGGCTTGAAAGGGAGGTTGGTGTTTAAGAAAAAATAAAATAAACCAACAAATTGAAGAGTGTTAATTTTTTATTTTATTTTTTAAAATTATTTTAATTTTGAATTGTCAACCAAATTAAATTAATACCAATTTCGATAGGAAAATGTTATTAATTTATCCCAAAAAATTCATTGGAAATGAATTTTTTGCCGAAGGCCGCTCATAAAATGTTTTATAAAAACATTTTATATAGCGGGGTTAACCCCTGGCAATTTGTAAGAAAAACATATTATTCAAATAACGAATTCCGAGATTTTTATATAACTAAGTATATGATCTTTATTTACTTACAAATTG
>Ga0100379_10003310_pt1 | contig 14751 bp, 7 predicted proteins | sample CryGeymeta201503_FD_80418 | JGI IMG/M metagenome (GOLD analysis project Ga0100379, IMG submission 80418) | Groundwater microbial communities from Crystal Geyser aquifers in Utah, USA - Crystal Geyser metaG 2015-03 | ecosystem: Environmental > Aquatic > Deep subsurface > Groundwater | place: USA...
AAGTTTCCAGAAGCATCTTCAAATGTTATGGTTCCTGAACCTGCTGTTCTAGTGACATTGTATGTAGGGCCAACGCCAAAAGTAACATTATCAGCTGTTATTCCAACAATTGTTAATCCTGTTAAGTTTAAATATTGAGTACCAGTTCCTGAATTAAATGATCCATTACTGAAATTATTTGTAGCATCTATATTACCACCAGAAAGCGTAACACCGTTTGTTATCGTATTATAAAATTCATAATACTGAGCATGAAATGTTCCGGAAGTTTGTGTAATTGTGTACCCCCCAGTTGCTCCATTTCGTTCAATTCTAGCTGGATTTCCTGCTAAACCTACAACTCTAACTACACCACCATTATTGGTTAAAGATGAATTATTTGGAAGTCGTAAAATGGCATTATCATCGATATCGAACGTTCCTCCATTCACTGTTACAACGCCTGTACCCAAAAGCGTCATCAATTTTTGATTTAATGAAAATGTTCCAGCTGTTAGAGTAAAACTGTGATTTGTGTTTAGAGCAAGATTATCTGTTAGTTCATAGGTAGCACCAGGAGCATTTACAACAACATTTCTAAGAATTGAACCATTTGTTTCAATTTGATGTGTTCCACTTGTTGCTAAGAAATTAATATCTGATGCTGCATTATTTACGTTCAATAAAGATCCAGAAAGAACAGATAGAGAACCACTTAGGTTTAAGTCATAAGTTGAGGTTCTTAACTCACCAGTGGTGATAGTCATATCAGAGCTAACATTTAAATCACCAACAATATCTATTCGCTGACCTGCATTTTTATTGAAGTTTAAATTATAAAATGTAGTTCCTCCTGTTGTGAATACACCAAAATTTCCATTAAATGTGATCGTTCCGTTTCTTGCTGTGAATGTTCCATTTACTGTGAAATCATCACCAATTGTTAATGGGTAATTTGATGCTGAAACATCGAATGTAACACCCGGGTCAATGATTAAATCATCCGTAATGGTAACACCACCGCCTAATGTTTTTGTACCTGAATTAGTAGCAAGAATTCTGTTAAATGAGGAAGCATTTATCGTTTGATTCGTTCCATCAAAATTAACAGCACCAGTCTGTAAAAAAGAACCATTATTTGTCCAGTCACCAGAGACTGTTATGGTAAAACCTTGTGAATTAAATGTACTTCCAAGTTCTATAGTCACATTTCCGTTTATATCAATAGGATTATTTTCATTTCTTTTAGTACCACTATTTTGGAATACAATATTTCTAAACGAAATAGGCTCAACAAGTCTAAGTTGTTGCAAATCAGTTCCATTGAAATACACTGTAGATGCAACATTTTGAGTCCAAATAGAAGTTGCTTCAACTAAAAAATCATCGCCAATGTAAATGTCAAAATTGCCCGTTCTAAAATCATTCAGAGCCCTTACAGTTAACGATCTAGAAATTGTGATAGGCGAGGTCATAGTAACTCTTCGAACCCCAGCAGTTTTTGTAACATCAACGGCTCCGAAATAACCATTTGTCATAAAAATGTTTTGGTTCCCTGCAGTTCCATCAAAGTAGAACTCACCAGATGTTTGATTAAACGTACCGTTGTTTGTCCAGTTTCTAGCGACATAAAAATCAACATCATTAGACGATGCATCAACAAAAACGCCTACATTAATAATGACATTTCCATTTATATCGAAATTGTCATCTAAGGTTTTAGTACCTGTTCCTCCAAATGTAACATTATTGAATAGAAGCGTTCCTGCTCCACCAATTTCACGAATTGTTTGATCACCTCCATCAAACACAACAGTCGATGTGCCTATTGTAGTATTTGCATTATCAAACACGAAATCTCCAGCTACAGTGTGTGTGAACGATGAATAATTAACAAAATAGTTGCCACCACCATCAGTCCAATCACCATCAACATTTAACGCGGCAGCGGGTGTTTTTGTACTTGCATTTCCCCAAAATGAAATATTTCCATAAGGATTAATCAAGTTCGTAATTGTTTGATTAACGCCAGTTCCATTATAATAGACCGTACTTGTTAAATCGAATGAATTGGAAGCAAATGTATTTAAGGATGTTTGCAAGTTATTCGTTCCCGCATTTCCTAAAATCATATTTGGCCCTACGGAGAAAACATCTCCAAAATCATTTTGAACAGTAAATGTATTCAAATCGAATCGCGCTTGATTTGTAGCATCTCCACCATTATTTAATAAAGTAAAATTACCATTTATTATTAAATTGGAATTGATATCATACACATAATTACCAGTTTGTGTATCTGTATCAATCGTCAAATTGTTAAATGTGTAAGTCCCTGCTTCAATAATTGAATAATTTGCTCCGTCTGAAGCATAAATAGTTACAGAACCTGTTCCTGTACTTGAAAAAGAAGACCCCGTATTATTATAAATTCGATCTCTAAAAACGTGATTAAATGTTCCAGCGTTTACAATAACTCCATTATTTAAGTCTAACACTAGTGCAACGGTGATATCACCATCAATTGTTTTTACTCCACCACCTGCTAATTCAAGTTCGCCGTAGTCTAAATTACCTCTAACTACTTGGGGACCATTTAAATAATATCGAACTCTTGAGGTTGCACCTAAGGTGTTTGATGCAAATCCAGTTGGAAATCCATCTGTATCTCCAATATTCAGCGTTGCTGCATCAAGAACGTTTAAAGCATTTCCTGCACCCGTTATTGATGCACCACTATATATACTGAACGTGCCTGAATTAACAGTAAAATTACCACTCATTGTCATAGCGACATTTGTGTTTATGTAGCCACCATTCACTGTTAAATCTGCAGAACCTAAATCAAAGGCCTGATTATCATTATCTGAAATATATCCTGTTGTTGTTACAGAACCCTGAAAATCAACTGAACCATCGACTCTTAAATTTGCAAACGAGTGATTTTGACCAGGTGCCGCATCGGTTACTGAAGCATCTGTATAAACATAAAACAAGTTTGAACTGACAGCATCACCTGAAAGAGTTTTTAGTGCAGGAGAACCATTATCGAAATACACATTTGGTAGCAGAGCATTAGATAAATTTACAGCCTGTGCACCTGTACCATTAAAACTTAAAAGGCCTGCGGTTTGATTGTAATTACTTCCAGAATTAACCAAATAATCCCCTTGAACATACACATTCGCTGCAGTTGATAACGTGGTATTGTTATCAACCTCAAAATTACCATAAACATATAAATTATTAGATGTGTTAAAGCTAACTACTCCACCGCCGTTAAAAATCACATTATTAAACTCAATCGGATCGGTATTAATTGGATTGTTTATTTGTTGAAAACCATTTCCATCGAATGTAACTGTTGAGTTTCCAGCTACATAAGCTATACTTCCATTTTGAACCCAACTTCCACCAAGCGTATGTGAAAAAGCGCCTAAATCAATTTGATTATTTGCTTCAACTGTTACAGTTCCGTTTATATCTGTATTGCCACCAAAGGTTTTTGTATAGTTTCCTGATGGATTTTCGATAAAAATAAGATTATTATAGATTAACACACCACCATCAGACTCTTGATGAGCCACTGTTTGATTAGTTCCGACATATTCTACGGTTCCGCCACTCAAAGTAATCGTTTCAAAACCAGATGGAAACGTATTTGTGCCATCAATTTGAATGGTGCCAGAAGTCATGGTAAACGTATCTGCTGCACCAGCTCCAGAAATTACTTGAGTTCCAAGATTAACCGTACTTGTATTACCTACGACAAAGCTATTTTGAATTGTAAATCCTGCATTTACTGTAGTTGTACCGGTATGATTAAACGTTACTGTGTTAAATTCTATAGAACCCGAACCAGAAATTACCGATGTATTTCCAGTGAACGTTGTATTTACGGCTTGTGTGCCACTAGTTTGTCCATCAAATGTACCATTTACGGTTAAATCATCTCCAATTGAAAGCGTATGCAATGCATTCGTATTTGCAGAAAGATTTCCACCAACAGCAATGGTCACTGTGTTTGAAATGGTTAAAGAACGAATAGTTAAATCATTTCCATAAACTAAACTTCCTGATCCACCTTCACCAATGGTTAAAGCGCCAATTGCATTAGCAGGAGTTATATCTAATGTTATTGCATCTGCATCGCGCACTAATACAGATGTTGGAATTCCTAATTCTCCCGGATAGCCTTGTGCTCCAATTGCTCCGTATGGTGCAACATTATCAACTGAGTATTCCCATGATGCAATATCAGACCAAACACCAGAACCCGCAACCACACTTCTATAATAACCTGTTTGTGCAGAAGCGGTTAGGGATGTAAATAAAACGAATACTAAACTAAGGTATTTAAGCATTTTTAAATCTAGATGAACACATTTAAAAAAATACAGCCAAACGATTTTGGGATGTTAATTTATGAGAAATAATCTAATTATTTATTAGTTACATCACTATTTCTCATGACTTTAGGATATTTTAACAAATTAGAGAAATAATATTTTCTAACATCATGTATCGTCTTATCCTACAAACTTTTAAATCTTGCAGATTCGTTATCCGAAACTTTAAACAAATTTATTTAAACTCGAACATTAAATAAAATCATTCGTCAATATTTTCGACTCATTTATCGATTATTCTCTCTTTTTGATGTAAGACAAACTCCTACACAATAAAAGCCACTCTAGTCTTTTTATTGTGCAAATTTCTTTGTTACTTACAAAGACTCTAATAATAAATGTTGCAATTTCAAATTGTTACGTACAGATAAGACTGGTAAAATATTATGTATGGATTTAGCAACAGCTTTGGCATTAAGAATATAAATGAAGCCTATTTTAATGCTTTTACGTATAAAAAACGGGGTGATTTATCTAAGAGCCAAGTAACCATTCCATCGATTGAATCTCAGAATACTTCTTCAACTCAGGCTATATCATTAAATATTATTGATAATCTGAGCCCAACAATGCCAATAGCTATTTTGCTTAGCGATTTAGATTACAAAGTACAATTCATTAGCAAATCTATTGAAAACGTATTGGGCTATTCAAAAGAAGAATTTTATCAACTTAGCCTAAGTCAACAATTTGAAGAGTTTACTGTTGATGCCATTAAAAACTATCATGAAGTTTTTTTAAAAGAGAAAAAACAAGCTGTGGCTAAAGGTTTGGAAAAAGCCATTCAAATGAGACATAAAAATGGGAGTTTCATTTGGGCAAAAACCTGGGTCAATGCTACAATCGACAAAAATGGAAATCCAACAGGATTTATTGGAATCTTGCACCGCGTTAACGATTCTATTGCCAATGAAACCGAACTTAACTCCTATGTTCATTTCCAAAAAACGTTACTCTCTTTGGCGCAACGATTTATCAATATTGACAAAAACGATTATCATCAAGCGTTTCAATCTTTACTTGAAGAGCTCGGCAAAACGATTAATGCAGACCGTTCTCATATCTTCATTCATAATAGAGAAGCTGAATTCACTTGCAACTCCTATGAATGGACAAATAGTAGTACATCTGCAGAAATTCAAAATCTACAAGAAGTTCCATTTCAATTATACCAACCGATTCTTGACACACATAAAGAGGGAAAACCCTATATCTGCACTGATACTGAGCTTTTAAAAAGTTCTCACCCTGAACTTTATGAGCATTTAATTGAACAAGATATCAGGGCATTTATCAAGATCCCCCTTCTTAAAAACGACATACCAATTGGTACCATTGGATTTGATAGAACACAAAAAGTCGAATCCTTTTCCGATTTTGAAATTGAATTATTGCAAATTGCTGCTGAAATTGTAACGAATGCCATAGCAAAACAAGATTATCTTAAACGACTTGAACACGAAGAAATTCAGAAACAACAATACATCACCGAAATTGAGCATCAAAAACAAAAATTGGAGAACATTATAAATGCCATAAACGCAGGAACTTGGGAGTGCAATATTCAAACTGGGAAAACAATTTTGAATGAAAATTGGGCTAATATAATTGGGTATAAATGGGCAGACTTGGGAGAAACTTCTATTTCATCTTGGGAAAAACTTGTCCATCCAGACGATCTTGCTAATGTTAACGCTGCATTAAGCAATTACTTTGCAGGTCGGAACCCTATTTTTGATGTAATTTATCGACTTAAACATAAAAATGGTTCTTGGGTTTGGATTAATGCTATTGGTCAATTATTAAATCGAGATGAGTTTGGCAATCCAAAAACCATGTTTGGTATACATTTAGACGTAACAATTAGAGAACAAGCAATACAAAAACTTACTCAATCTGAAGAACGATTTCGTTTTGCTTTTCACAACTCTTTAGCAACAATGTATATTATTGACCCGAGAACGCAACAATTTGAAGATGTTAATAATACTGCATTAGAGTTCTATGGCTACACTCGTGAGGAGTTTTTTAAATTATGTCTCACGGATATTAATATTACGTCTAAGGAAGAAATTGTTTTTGAAATACAACATCTTATTCGTGATGGGAAACGAAAATTTGAGTTCAAACATCGGTTGGCTAATGGTGAAATACGAGATGTTGAGGTTTATTCGAGTGTAATTTTTACAGACAATCTACCGTACTTACACTCCATTATTATCGATGTAACCTTGAGAAAGCGAGTACAAGAGACGTTAACAACTAGTCTTAAGGAGGTTTCTTCTTACAAGTTTGCTTTAGACCAAGCTGCCCTTGTTAGTATGACAGATGTTAAAGGCAAAATTATCTTTGCTAATGAGCGCTTTTGTTCACTTGTTGGGTACACACAAGAAGAACTTATTGGTAATAATCACAGAATTATTCAATCAGGTTATCATTCTTCTGAATTCTACAAAGAACTTTGGGTTACTGTTCTTCAAGGCAATGTTTGGATGGGGCATGTTAAAAACCAAACAAAAAATGGTGATTTTTGGTGGGCAGACACAACAATTATCCCTTTTAAAAAGGATAATGGAAAGGTGCATCAATTAATGGCTATTCGATTTGATATTACAAAACAGAAAGAGAATGAATTAGAATTGTTTGAACGTAATCAATTCATTGAATCGACCATAATCAATATACCTATTGGAATTTGTGTTTTTCAATTAAGTACTGGTCTTGTTACTCTTTTAAATCCAACTTTATATAACATTTTAGGTTGGTCAAATAAAACATTCAATGTTATAGACGATATATTTGATGTTGCATTCCCAAATGATACTATAAAAAATGAAATTAAAACTAGAGTATTAAACGACATAAGTTCTGGCATACATGAAAACATGCAATGGAACGAGATTGAGATTCAAACTGAGATTGGTGAAAAGCGTATTATTAACGCAAAAAGTTTCCCCCTTATAAATCAAGATTTAGTAATAACCGCTATTACAGATATTACTGAAACTTTTAATGCCTATGAGTCGGTTAGAAAAAGCAACGAACGCTTTACCTATATAAACAAAGCAACAAATGATGCTATTTTCGATTGGGATATTGAAAGTGGATTCATTTTCAGAGGCGAGGGTTATTCTCGACTTTTTGGTTTTGATCATACAAAAAATAAACTCTCAGATTGGTTAGATCGCATTCATCCCGACGATATTCAAAAAGTAAATAAGAAATTACATGAAGTTTTAGCCAATAAGGATCTGTCAATTTGGACTAAGGAATATCGTTTTTTAGTATATGATACTACTTATGCAGAAGTAATGGAGACCGGGTATATTATTCGCAATTTGCATGGAAAAGCTATTAGAATGATTGGAGCGATTCGAGATATAACAGAATTAAAACAAGCTGAATCTGAGCTTCAAGAAACGAATACTAAACTCAAAGAACAAACTAGAGAGCTAACTCTTTCGAATCAAGAATTAGAGCAGTTTGCATATATAGCTTCACATGATTTACAAGAGCCTCTTAGAATGGTAAGTAGCTTTTTGAGTTTGTTAGAAAAGAAATATGACGACAAAATAGATGAACAAGGTAAACGATATATTCATTTTGCAACAGATGGAGCAAAACGAATGCGCCAAATTATTCTCGACTTGTTAAGTTTTTCTCGTGTTGGAAGAATTCAATCAGAAGTTGTTGAATTAAATTTAAATGAACTTATTTATGAGATTAACCAATTAAACCAAAGTCTACTCTTCGAAACAAAAGCAGAAATTCATGTCGGAAACTTACCTACTCTTCATATTCCGAAATCACCTATGTTACAATTGTTCCAAAATTTGATTTCAAATGCTATTAAATACAGAAATCATGAAACTACACCTATTATTCACATTAATGCCATTGAATTAGACAAAGAATGGCAATTTAGTGTTCAGGACAATGGTATTGGGATAGAAAAAGAATTTTATGACAAAATATTTATTTTATTCCAACGACTTCACACACGTGACAAATATGAAGGAACAGGAGTTGGGCTCGCAATCTGTAAAAAAATTGTTGAACAGTTTGGTGGAAAAATCTGGCTTGAATCTGAACAGAATATAGGAACTACCTTCTTTTTCACACTTGCAAAAACGATAAAAAATTAAAAAAACTCAGTAGATTGAGTGATTCTATAATCTACTGATCCAGAAAAACAGAATGAAAAAAAAGAATATTTTAATTATTGAAGACAACGAAGGTGATGTATTTCTTATTGAAGAAGCATTGGCAGATATGATCGATAATTTATCTCTAACGGTTATTAATGATGGGCGAAAGGCCATTGATTATTTAATTTCAAAAGAAAAAAATATCACAGAACAACCGATTGATTTAATTACTCTCGATATTAATTTGCCACGTTGTACCGGATTTGAAATACTTCAGTATGTAAAAACACATCCTGTTTTAGCTAGTATTCCGGTAATATTATTAACGAGTTCATCTAATAATAATGACATAGAAACCGCAATGAAGCTTCATGCAAATGCATTTATTACTAAACCCATCATTCTCGATGAGTTTATGAAATTCATTCATGATGCCGTTTATTTTTTCACTCAAGTTCATTCTAAATTGAATTATCATGGAAACTAATTCTAATTTTGAAAAAGCAAAACCTAGTCATTTGCTTGTTATTGAAGATAATGAGGGCGACTATATTCTAATTACAGAATATTTATCTGAAGTACTCCCTACAACCCGCGTGCAATGGTGCAGCACCTTTGCCGAAACAGCAGCTTATTTTTTAACAGAAGAAGCTAAACACATAGATGTAATTCTTCTCGATTTAATTTTACCCGATAAAAGTTCAGATGATTTATTAACTTCTGTTATTGATTTAAGTGGTGATACCATCCCAATTATTATTCTAACCGGACTAAACGACATTAACAAAAGTGTTAAATCGCTTACACTCGGTGCGAGTGATTATCTAATAAAAGATGAATTATCACCTGCAATTTTAAATAAAAGCATTCTTTACAGTCGTGAACGAAAAAAAGCGTTTGAAACCATAAAAGAGATGCACAATCAATCGAATCAACGACTTGAAGAAGAGCGGAAGCGTATTGGCAGAGAGATTCATGATGAATTAGGTCAACATTTGGTTCGTCTCAAAATGGATTTATTTACGGTTAAAAACAGAATAACGGAAATTAATCCCGAAGTCGCAACAACCATTGAAACTTCTATTGAAATGGTTAATGACCTAGTTTATATCGTAAAACGAATTGTAAGTGATTTACGACCACCCTTATTAGATGAATTTGGTTTAGTATCTGCAATGGAATCGTACTTAACAACACTTAACGAAAAGACGCTACCTACAATTATCTTCGATTTTGATTACAAAGAAATCAATTTTGACGATACTTGGTCAATTGATGTATATAGAGTTATGCAAGAAGCTGTAAATAATGCTATAAAACATGCCAATGCAGAACTGATTACCGTTTCCTGCGCATTCAAACAGAATAAACATTTTGAATTAAAAGTTGAAGATAATGGAAATGGTTTGTATACCTCTGAGACACACAAAAACCGCTGGGGCATTATTGGAATGAAAGAACGAGCAGCACGCTGGACAGGCAGTCTAAAAATAGATTCTGAACCTCAAAAAGGAACTTGTCTTACCCTTCTTTTACCCATTGCAACTCATAATCAATTAGGAGTATGATTAAGATTTTAATTGCAGACGACCATTCTCTTGTACGAGAAGGAATTAAACACATGCTTAATGCTCAAGCCGGCATGCAAGTAATTGCCGAGGCAAAAGATGGACATGAAGCATACAGTTTAGCTTTGAAAACAGAACCCGATGTGGCTGTATTAGATATCAATATGCCCGGTATAAATGGAATTGATTTACTAAAACAACTTAAAACAAGTCTTCCGAAATTACCCATTTTAATTTTGAGCATGCATCCTGAAGATCAATATGGATATCGTGCCATTATGAGCGGTGCAAGTGGATATTTATCAAAAGAAAGTGCTCCAGAATTACTAATTACTGCAATAAAACGCATTGCTTCAGGCGGGAAATACATAAGTGCTGAAATTGCAGAGCGACTCGTTTTTGAAGTTCAGCATGATTATGAGAAAAAACCACACGAACGACTCAGTGACCGAGAATACCAGGTATTCATTATGATTGCAGAAGGGAAAAGTGTTTCCATTATTGGCGAAGAACTTCATTTAAGCGTTAAAACAATTAGTACAAATAGAGCGCGAATTCTAGAAAAAATGCAATTAAAAAATAACGCCGAATTAATGCATTATGCACATCAACACAATTTAGTAGAGATGTAATTTTTTACTGATTTTAAATTGGTCATCTTTGGCGCGAGTTTTCAAACTCGTGCCAAATAGTTAAAAGGTTACATTCTGGCGCGAACGTCCGTTCGTGACAATGCAATTTCCCCAACTTTAGCACTTTACTTTGGCGCGAGTTTTCAAACTCGTGCCAATCATTTAATGGGTTACAAAACAACACGAAAAGTGAAGGGGCATTTTGCTCCAAATCGAACCTAAATTCACATCTATCCTGGCACGAACGGACGTTCGTGACAACCCAACCCCATACTCTGCCCCCATCAGAAAACCTCTGCTTGTAAAAAAACAAACCCATAAAAAAACCGGTGCTGAAAAATCAACACCGGAATACAGGAGAGAGCACATTTAGGATATTTTATGAGAAGCAAGCAACAATTTTGATGACCCTTTTCTCCTGTTTCATTTCTCTTCTATTTTACTAAAGTCATTTTAGATGTTTTGACTTCATTTCCTGCATGAACTGTATATAAATAAGTTCCGCTAGAAAGATTTGCTGCAAAGAAAGGAACTTCATTTACGCCGGCGCCGAAAGAACCTTCTGCTAATACGGCAACTTCTTTTCCTTGAATGTCATAAACTCTAACACTTACATCACTACGTTCTGCCAATTGGAAACGAACAGATGTGGAAGGATTAAATGGATTAGGATAGTTTCCCAATAATTCAAATGATTGAACATTGTTTTCTGCATCTTCATTTAGAGCTGTAGTAGTTGTACTGTTTACTAAAACACTTGCTGATTCACTAATGCTTGTTAATTGACCATTTGCAGTTCTAACACTTGGGTTTGAAAGGTTAATTTCAAAGTCATCTGTAATTGCTGCTAATGCTTCAACTTTTATGCTTACAAGTAGTTCGCCGGCTTCAATAGTTTGTCTTTCTTTAGAACCTAGTGCGCTTAAAGCTACACCGATTTCTTGATCATTTTGTTGAGTAAAGCTGATAAACTGATTTGATTTTTCCCAATTTGATGCCCAGTTTCCTGCGTTTGTTTCAACTATTTTGAAATATTCATTTAAAGATCTACTTGAATTTACTTTAAAACTTAAAGCTGTAATTTCCATGCGTTCGGTTGCATATAGTTCAACAAAACTGTGATCACCTTTATTCATTGCTGGCATTGTCAGTGTAATTTCAGATTGGGTTTCATTATTTCTTACAACTTTTTGGATAAATTCAGATTCCGTTGTTTTTCCATAATTAGCTACAATTGCTCTTAAGTCATTTTGATTAACCAAACCTTGGCCATCAGTATCTGAATAAGTTGCTGGTTCATTTTCCCATGCATACAATTCTTGAGCTGACCAAGTTAAAGATGCATTTTGACGTGAATTACCAGTTTCTCCCCAGTAATAAGCTAATGCTAAAACGTCTTGTTCATCAACAGAACCGCTGTTATCTGTATCGCCAGGCCAAACATTAAGTGCAGCAGGCATAAGAACAGTTACACTTGTATTGAATTCTGCATTCATGTCTTCCATGTTACTATTTTGGAAGAGTACATTTGTGAACGTGATTTCTTCATTAATTTCAGAGTAGGTAGTTCTTGTGAAACTAATCGCTAAAACTTCACCACTTAAATCTAAATTGGCATTGGTTTTTCCTATGGCAAATCCGATTGTTCCTGGCATAATTTCACCTTCAATAGCTAGTGTTCCAGATTTTTTTGAATCAGCAACTTGAGTTCCAATGTATGTGAATAATTCTGCATTGTAATTCATTTCGTAACTCATGTAAGCTAAATCACTTGCATTGTTTGCTGTAAGAAATACAGTTACTGTATCTAATCCTGATTGAACAGAAGTTTCAATTTGCATTAAGGTTACTTTTTTCACACCGAAGCGAACTAAAATACCGTCTGCTCCACCGGCTGCATTTATATTGATGTTTTGTTTATCAAAGCTTGCGTAAAATTCGCCACCGATTAAGACTTGACCATCAGGATAAATAGCTGCTTTGTATGCAAAATCACTGCTAACGCCACCCATTGATGTTGCGTAACCGATTTCACCACTTGCAGAAATTTGAGCTACAAACATGTCATAATCATATTGTCCACCAGCAGCTACTAAAGTATTGTTTCCTAATATCATAATATCGGAGAAATAACCAGTTATATACACTTCGGATTGATCATTGGCAACTACAACATCACGTACATAATCCCATGCGTTTCCACCAACTGTATGGAACCAAGTTAGATTTAAACTCTCGTCGATTTTTGCTATAAAACCATCATCATACCCATTATTGTTTAAAATATTTGAGTCATAAGATAGATTTGCTGCGAAATAACCAACTACATAATAGTTTCCAAATGCATCAGCTTTTACAGCATAAGCAACATCTGCGGCTGTGCTTCCAAATGATTTTAAATGATCTAGGCTTCCATCTTCATTATAAACAGCTATATATGAATCAAATGAGCCATAAGAAACTGCTGATAAATTTCCGTCTGTAATATTTTGTTCGAATTGACCAACAATAACATATTCGTTGTGATCATTTACTGTAATTGAATTAGCGACATCTGAGCCATTCCCGCCCAATGTTTTTACCCAAGTTGTATTTCCTTCAACATCATATTTTACTAAATAAACGTCGTTGTGTTGTCTTGTTGCAACGGCAACATCAGTAAATGTTGCAATGGCACTAAACCAACCTGTTGCAATAACATTTCCTTTTAAATCGAATGTTACATCACCTGGGAAGTCAAAATTGGTGCTTCCTGCTGTTTTTTGCCATACTAAAGATCCGTTTACATCAAATACGGCTGTTAAAATATCTATGTAGCCTTGAGATACTAATGTTTCACCAGTAAAGTTTGCTCCGTTTGAATAAGCAAAGGCAGTTGCTATTAGGTTTTGATCTGTGTTTAATGAAACGGCGTAACCGTAATCATTACCTGTACTTGATACTGTTTGCTCCCAAGCAAAGGTTCCGTCTGAATTTAATTTTACTAATGCAGCATCAATTTTTCCACCATTTTTAAAGTTATGATTGAAAATGGTAATATCTGTTGCATATTCCATAATAAAATAAATGCTTCCGTCTGAACTGACAGCTACATCTTTAATTTTATCTTGTCCAACTCCGTTTACATGAGCCATTAATGAGAATGGAGTTTCATTGTCTTGTGCAGTTACTTTGCTAAAGCCTAAAGCAGTTATGATTGCTACTGCTGCGAATAATGTGTTTAGGGTTTTCATTTGCTTCTCCTAGTTAGTGTTGTGTTGTGCTTTGATGTAAAGGTATAGCACCGGAGAGCCCGGAAATATCAGTCCACTTTGGAAGGATACCTACGAGTCAGGAACCCTTTTTTGTAGGAATTTGTCTTACATATTGATTTGCAATTCCTCTTCTAAAAAAACAAAATCAATAAAAACAATATGATAGAGATGTGTTTTAAATTTTTTCTTATTGAATTTCTAAATTTTGAGGTTTTTGGACTACAAATCCTACAAAAAAAGTTTGCACTTTGTGTTTCTTTTCAATTAACTCCTGAGTTCTGGATATGGATTAGTACAATAATTTTAATCAAAACTCAAAATAACCAATAGAGAACGTCAATTGGCTTAAGAAGCACAAGCGGACGCTTACGCTAGAAATGTTCATATAATCGATTGGTCATGCTGGGGCTCGACCCAGCATCTCTGCCTAAGAACCAAACTATTCAAAATGTGCTTGTTGCATAAAAAGATATTCGACAAAGATGGACGCAGCACAAGCGGATGCTTGCGCTAGAGATGTTCATACTATAACAAATCAAAAAAAAAGCAATCATCATTTCACTGACGATTGCTTTGGTATTATTGAGGGGTTTTTAAGTACTGTCTGATGAACTGAATTATCCCAATATGAGGTCTATCCATTTTTAATTGGAAAGCGCATTTTAACAACTGTACCGTGCATTGGAATACTAAATAATTCCAATTTTCCATCATACAATTGCACAATTTGGCTTACCATTAAAAACCCTAGCCGATTGCCG
>Ga0100379_10003313_pt1 | contig 14740 bp, 13 predicted proteins | sample CryGeymeta201503_FD_80418 | JGI IMG/M metagenome (GOLD analysis project Ga0100379, IMG submission 80418) | Groundwater microbial communities from Crystal Geyser aquifers in Utah, USA - Crystal Geyser metaG 2015-03 | ecosystem: Environmental > Aquatic > Deep subsurface > Groundwater | place...
ATAAATATTTAACCAATTAAAAAGCTATTAAAAACATATTAAATACATATTTAACAATTTTGGAGGTTATATTAATATTGGTTGACATATAATCCAAATTAAATTTAATTATTTTAGATCCTAAAATATATATAAGTAATCAAAATCTTTTCTTTACTATATTAATACTACACTACAAATTATTCTTAAATATTATCTTATCAGTTCTTCAAAAATTCTTGAAATAATAATAAAGAAATTTATGCAAAATTATAATGATAATTAAATAAAGTTATACAATATACTTTTTTAATTGAAATTAATAAAAATTATAACTACATAATTATAACTAAATAATAATATAATAAATTATATATTTATTTATAAGTAATATTAATTAATTATAAAAAATTAGGAGATTATATTAATAGAAGTAATATATAAACATACATTTCATTTATTCAATAAAAGAATATAATATCAATAAATATGTATAATACCGACCAAGACCAACATGAAAGACTTAATGATAGTACTGCTGCCCCAGCACAATTACAACCAATTAATCAAAATGATTATAATAGTAATTATAGTTCAAATTCTATTACAATCTCTCCAGACACTCCAAGCATTACAACCAACGTAATTAACATTGAAAATAAATATACTTGTTTCCAAATATTCAATAAAGTGCTGTTCTATATTACTAATATTTTATGGATTATAATTTTTAGTATATTTCAAATATATCCATTATATGCATATCCGCTGATTAAAATGACAATTGAGTTTATTCCACACTGTCTTACAAAAAAGATCTCAGGAATAATTTTAAATGTAATTGGAGTAATAATAATTATAGGAGGTGTTGTTTTTATAATTATTGATGTAGTTAATCTAAATAATAGATCTTTTTACTTTGGCATTTTTATTATTTTCGGTTCTTCTCTAATAGTAATGGGAGTATTGGAGATAATGTCTGGAATCCATTTTTATTCAGATCATAATAAATTAGCGTCTATTAATCATAATACCCCAAAATATTATTTAGGTCCTCAAGTAATTTCAACAACTATAGGAGACTTAAGATGACCAAGTAGAAATTATACTCAAGTTTAAATATTGAATATTCTTTAAATAATTAAGGAATTTAATAACATTATATATTTAATAATATATCAAATAACTGTATATAAATTTAGTTAAGTATTAGAATAATATTAAGTTAAGATTTAAATATAATTTGAAATATCATGTTTAGTTTTTTAATTTCATCTAAATAACATTATATCATCATTACAATATTTAAATACATTGAATTCAATTTAATAATAAAATTATTCTCTTAAATCACAATTTACAATTTAAATATTAATTCTCTTCATATATTAAAAATAAAACATTATATTAACTAATTAATATTAATTAGATATATTTTAATGCAAAATACTCAAACAACTACTCCTACTCCAAAAGAAAAAGGACCAGAAAATCTCATTTTAGTCTCAGTAAAAACTGATGTTATCGGAGCCGTCGAAAGAGCTGTCGAAGCAATTAAAAAACACGAATTTGTTACATTTTCTGCACTAAATTCCGGAATTTCAAAATTGATCCTCATTGCTGAAATTACCAAATTAAAAATTGACAGTAATATTTATATTTAACAATTTAAAACTAGACTTACATCAATTAAATCACCTTGAAACTATCTCATTTGATGAAAAAGAAGGACAACAACAAGAAAATGAAAGACCAAGATTAGTTACTAGATTAAAAGTTGAAATCTGGGCCAAAAAACCAGAAAATAAAGAAAAATTATTTTATCAAGCTCCTTATGATGCTAAACATTTAGAAGCTTTAAGAAACTTTAAACCCGATCCCAACGCACAACATGATGAAGATGATAGACCAAGTTTCAGAGGAAGAGGTGGAAGAGGTAGAGGAAGAGGTGGATTCAGAGGAGGAAGAGGAAGAGGTGGAAGAGGAGGTTTCCACGATAATGATGGAGTTGAAGGATTCAGAGGAGGATACAGAGGAAGAGGAGAAGGAAGAGGAAGAGGAGAATTCAGAGGAAGAGGAGAATACAGAGGAAGAGGAGAAGGTAGAGGAAGAGGAGAATACAGAGGAAGAGGAGAAGGTAGAGGAAGAGGAGAATACAGAGGAAGAGGAGAAGGAAGAGGAGAATACAGAGGAAGAGGAGAAGGAAGAGGAGAATACAGAGGAAGAGGAGAAAGCAGAGGAGAATATAGAGGAAGAGGAGAAAGCAGAGGAAGAGGAGAAGGAAGAGGAGAATACAGAGGAGGAAGAGGAAGCAATGAAGGATATCAATCAAACAATGTTCAACAAGAATCCTCAATGACTGGAGGAAACTTTGGAAAAAAAGTTATTCCAGGATTAACAAGCAAGAAATAATCAATTATTAAATCATTAATACTAAATTAAAATTTCATTTCAATTTGCATTTTTACTGTTTTCATAAAATTAATTAATTATGAAAATAGAATTAATATTTTTATTAAATATATATTGTCATTATTAATAAATTGTTAAATTAAATATACAATATTTAGGTTCTTAGTAAATTCAATTAAATTTATGAGTTAGTTTAGATTTGTAAAAGAGATGTTAAGATGTTTTTCAGAATGATTTTTTAATTATGTAAGTTTAACAAACTGTAATATATTATAATAAATAACAAATATTTTCATTTGTATTATTAAAACTTGACATATAAATTATTAAAAAAGAAATTAAAAATAAAACATAATAATTTAAGAAGTTATTAAAATTTCATTTAAATACAATCAATTAAAAATAAGTTATATTCTTTATAATTATTTAAATTCTTTACTTTGATTATTTAAATATTAATAATCCATTTAATACATAATATTAACTAAAAGTTAATTAAATAAGTTAATAAATCTATTATTAAGAAATAATAATAACTAAATCAAAAACTATTTTCCCATATTTTTAGCTAATTTCAACTTTGATTCTAATTGATAAACATCATATAAACCAGCAACGAAAGTCATAAGCATCTTAGATTTAACTTCTTTAATATCTTCCCAAACTAAGAAAATAGTAGCTCCTAATTTTCTTGCAATATTAATAGCATAGTTAGCATTATTCTCAACAGCTTCCTCAGTATCATCTAAAATATAAATTAATTATTTTACCTTTCATGACAATATCCCAGTTTATAGCTCTGGACTCCATCTTTGCCATTAAATTAATGAAGAACATACTGTTTCTAAGTTCTTTGCTTGCAAAACTAGTAATTTTAGGTTCTTCTCCAACTAATTCGTTAGCCCAGTGTAAAATATCTTCTTCAGTTTTATTTCCTAAGACCTATTAAATTTAATAAGAATATAAGTTAGTTTAATATACAGCTAAGGTATGATGTCTCATCATTTGCCAGACAATAGCTAAAATATTTTTTTTATTTCCTTCGTGAATGTCAGAGCCTCCTACTCCTACAACTCTTAGCCCACATTTTTTGGCAGCTGCGATACATTCGTTGCAATTGGCCATTTTTTTAAATTTGTTTGAAGGTTTTTTGTCTACGTGTTTCCAGTCGACTGATCCGGGACTAATTCTGTCAAAAACTTTGATTAAGAGTAAACCGCTTTCGCAATCATCATATAAATTGTGGACAAAGGTATCTTCAATTCCTAAGCTGTTAATCCACATTCTGAATGCTCTTTCTTCTCTTGTTCCTTCAACGTCATCTTTTTTTAATTCAGCTGATTCGTATTTTTCAGCTTCTTTTAGTCCGTGACATGCGTGGAAAATAGCAGAGGTGAAGAGTAAATTTAATTTTCCATTTCCCTAAAATTGATTTTAATTAATGTAAATAAGGCTTAACTTACATTGTTGATATCTTCAGCTTCAATGATTTTTGAAACATTTAATTTAGCAGCGTTATCTAAAACAAGTTGTCCTCTTTTAACATGATCAGTCTCATCTAAAGCAGCTTTGTCACATTCAGCGTTTAATTGATTTAATAATAGAGTATATTTAACAGAGTCTTTAACATCATCGGTATAGTTGAAAATATGGTTTTCGTGTCCAGCATTGGTTAAATGATAATTAAACCATCTTAAAAGCATGTCTTCAGGAATAATTCTCATTACATCGTTGTGAGTCTCATCTCCGACTTTAAGATTAAGTAATTGAGGAGTAGCTTCAAGGTTAACTTTATTTAAAGCAACAAACTAAGATATTAAATTATAATTTACCTTTAGGACTTGCCATAAGTAGTTTAGAATAGCTGGCTTCTTTTGATTAATAACTGTTGAGGTGTTTACATCGTTAAGTTGACAACCAATGGCTTTTGAAGAGCTGATAGCGAGATTGATGTTGTCTTCTTTGTCTAAGTCGTTCATATCATCTTTTTTATTAATGACTCTTTCATCAATAGTGGTTGGAACTGCACAATTTACTAATTTGCAAAGTATTACACCATCTAATAAGCTAGTAAATAAATTTTGTGAGTTTAATGGTAGATGTTTTTTGCAATCTTCATCGTTTGCTAATCTTTCGTTGATCATTTTTGCAAAGGCATTAGCTTCATCTTCAGCGAAAGTGTCTTCTCTACAGATAGAGACTGAATTATCACTAAATAATAAAATTAAGTTTATGTTGATACATTATATTAATTACCATGTTCTAGTAACCCAAATTTTGAATTCAGTGTTACTTAAGAAGTTGCATTTAGTATTAACTTCGCAAGTTAAGCATTTGTTGAAGACTTTGACGAAAGTGTTTCTCTCTTCTTCTGAGAGACTTGAAAAATCTTGTGTGCATTCTTTATCCATTTTTAATATGTTAATAAAATATAAATCATATTATTATATTAATAATATTCTTAAAAATCCATACAGAATTATTTTTCATTATATTACATTAAAATATGTAAAGTTTAACTTTATGTATGGTTTATAATTTTTTACTACTAAATAATAAATTTATACCCAACCAAAAAATAAACTATAAAATTAAATATTTTTCTTAATTTGAAAAATATTAAAATTACCTTTATTAGTTAATATATGAAATCCGTCATAAACTTATTTATTAATAACAAATTAATTAATAATTAAAATATTAATGGGAGCAATTTGTGGAGCTGATTCAAAAGGTATTTTATTAAATTATATCAAGGTGGTATCGCGATACCAAAAGGATGTTATGGAGGAAATAATTTGGCAATGAAAAAGAACAAAATTAGAAACCCTTCTGTAGGTCAAACCGAAGGACATGGTTTAGTAGCAACTAATCAACTTACCGTTACCGGAGGACTTAATACCGAACTTGATTTAAAAACAGATGGAAACCTACAGTTAAATTTAAACACTAATGAAAATCTTGAAACAGAGCAACAGGTTGGTGTTGGACTTACTCCAAAAACAATTGATGAAAATGTAAAAATTGGCGGTGGGGTAGGTTTCCATGCAAACCAACCAAGCGTAAATATTGACCATCCAAATGTTGAGGTTCGTGGAGGAAACGACGGGAATGTAGGTGTTAACTTTGGAATTGGTGGCCAAGGGGTAAATAAATATTATTAACTATAGAATATGAATATGCCTGAAATAAAGTCTAAAGTAAGCACTGGTTTTGCAGAGCCTAATGTACAGTTTAGCTCTTCAAAAGGAATTCAGTTACCTAAACCAAATATGGGAATTGAATTAGATGTAAATCCAGGACTTAAAAGACAGCAGTCTAATTTAAATTTTGGAGGAGGAAAACTTGATGTTAATATAGATACTCCAAATATTAATATGGGAAGAGGAGACTTAAGTATGAATGATCCATCTGTTAAAATTGGAGGTAATTTGAGAGCTGAGCAACCAAATATAAATGTTGGTGGAAGTGTAGGTGGAGGTTTAAATACAGGAAATTTTGATAGAAATTTTGGAGCGAATGCTAATATGAATCTTCCTGAGCCAAAATTAAACTTCGGAATTGAAAAACTTGATGTGAATGTTAATCACCCTCAACTTAAAACACACAGAGATCCTAATAAAATTGAAGGAAACTTGAATATGAATGTTCAACAACCAAACACCAATTTTAATATGAATGTACAACAGCCAAATACTCATCTCAGCGGAAACTTAGGAGGAGGAAATGTTGGTGTTAACTTAGGTGGTAACCATGGAGGAAATCAAGGAGGAAACTTTAACGTCAATGTTCAAGAACCTAAATTGAACTTCGGATTAGGAAAATTAGATGTTAACGTTTCATCACCTCAAGTTAAAACTCACAGAGTTGTTGGAGGAGTAAACTAATTATTTAACATTAGAACCTACTAAATAGTGAACTAAATTTAGAAAACTTTAACTCTGGAGGAGGTGCTAGACCTCATATGTCAAACAATCAAGTTGGAGTTAATATGAACATAGTAAAAATTATTATTAATATAGAACCCTCAATTACAAGGAAATGTAGGTGGAAACGTCATTATTGGACAACCTAATATTGAAGGTAATTTTAACTCAGGACCTTTCAGAAGCCAAGTATCAAACAATCAGGTAAATCAAGGAGTTCCTCAAACAGATTTAAATGTTAATTTCGGAGTTGTAATATAATTAATTAATTAAAGAATCAAAATCTTCAAGGAAATGTTAATATCGGACAACCAAATCTAGATGTTAATATTGGTTCACCAGGAAGAAGCCCAAAAAGACCAAATGCGCAAGTAAAATTCGGAGTTCCAGACGTTGATATTAATTTAGCACCTAAAGTTGAAATAAAAACAGGGTCACCAAACTCAGTAAATAATATTAAATAATAACTTAACTTTTATTTTAGAAAAAACCAATTGTATACTCGAAATCTATTACTCAACAAAAGGTTAATAATCCAGAATTAAATGTTGATGTTAATTTGAATACCAAGAATAAGTCTATTGAGAACTTAGTTAAAGTTTCACCAGATCTAACACATGGACAAAATATGCCAAGAACTAATTTTAATGTTCAAACTAATAATAATAACCCAAATTTTAATGTAAATACAAATGCCGGATTAGGCTTTGGAATTAATACAAATCCTAAAGTAACAGCCCCAAGCGTTGATATTAAAATCCAAAATCCACAGTATAACCCATCTGGAAATGTAAATATGAACCTAGGAAATAATAACCAAGGAAATAACAATGCTGCTGTTAATATGAATTTCGGAGGAGTTCAATCTCCAAAGTTAGGAAGAGGAAATTCTGGTGCAAATATTAATTTAAATGTAGATATCCCAGAAGCACCTAAATTTAATAGAGGAAACACTGCAAACTTTGGAAATCCAAATCTTAATTTAAATTTAGGAAATCCAAACGTTAATTTAAATACTAAAGTAAGTACTCCAAATGTTGGAACTCTAGGCAATTTGAATATGAATATCGGAAACCCAAATGTAAATTTAGGAGGAAACTTAGGAGGACAAGTTAATTTGAATACTTCTCCTAATATAAGTGCTAAAGTTAGTACTCCAAACGTTGGAACTCAAGGTAATTTGAATATGAATATTGGAAATCCAAATGTAAACTTAGGAGGTAACTTAGGTGGACAAGTTAACTTGAATACATCCCCTAATGTAAGTGCTAAAGTCAGTAATCCTAATATTGGGAATCAAGGCAACTTTAACATGAATCTTGGAAATCCTAATATAAACTTAGGAGGACAAGTTGATTTAAATTCTCCCCATGTAAGTGCCAAAGTTACTACACCAAACGTTAACTTAAATCCACAAATAAACACCAACTTTAATACAAATCAAGGAAATCAAAATATGAATGCACATGTAAGCACTCCTAATGTTAATATGAATTTAAATCCTAATGTTCATGCAGAGGTAAAAATTCCAAATATGAATGCACATGTAAGCACTCCTAATGTTAATATGAATTTAAATCCTAATGTTCACGCAGAGGTAAAAACTCCAAATATTAATGCACATGTAAGCACTCCTAATGTTAATATGAATTTAAATCCTAATGTTAATATGAACTTAGGAAATCCAAATGTTAATTCAAATACAAATATGAATGTTAACCCAAATGTAAATCTTAATACAAACTTTAATCCAAATGTTAACCTAAACACAAATGTAAATCCAAACGTTAATGTAAATGCTCAAGTACCATCAACAAAATTAAGCAATAATAGCGGAATTCAAGGAAACGCAAATATGAACATTGGTAATCCTAATCTTAATATGAAATCAACTGGAAGTCCACAAATGATAAGGTCAAAAGCCCCTCAATTTAATTCAGATTTAATGGCTGATCTACATCCTCAGTTAACCAGAAGTGGACATCTTATAGATGTTAAAGTTGCCGATAATTTCAATAACAACTTTAATGCCCCTCTTACCTTTGGAGTAAATGCTCAGGTAAATAACAACAACCAAAACAACAACCAAAATACTGGATTTAATTACAATAACAACGTTAACCCTATCAATAATATTGAGTTTAATGCTAAACCAGTTACAGCCTCTTTAACCGTCCAACCATCTACTAGTGTTGACGCTCCTCGAATTGATGTACAAACTCCTCAAGTAAATGTTAATGTTAATACTAACCCAAATAACTATAATAAATCTCCACAATTAAAACCTTCAAAAAGCTTTTATATGGATTATCAAAATCCTGAAACAGTTGATACACAACAGAAAAACTTATCAGGAAAGCACCTAATTAATCTTAAAGCTAATTTGGATGTTAGAGGAAATAATAATCTTAATCAGAATGTAAATCCCAATTTTAATCAGAATGTAAATCCTAACTTTAATACAAACTTAAATCCTAATGAAAATCCCAATGTTAACGTTAATACTCCAAACTTACAATTTTCTGGAAATGTTCAAATAAATCCTATTCATGTATGTAAAATCTGTAATAGAATGTATTCAAATGAGCTTTATCCAGTTTATCTCTCTTGTGATCATTCAGTTTGCTTCAACTGCTTCAGCCAATTTAAAAATAACGAACAATGCCCAATATGTGGACAAATAAATCATAACTTAATTCCTACTAAAAATGAAAATTTACTGGAAGAGATTAATAATACATATGGACAACCCCAACAATCTCATCAACCACATCAACATCACTCTCAGAAAGAACAACAACCAAATCTTAATGTTAACTTTGGAGCTAATCTAAATACTAACTTTAATACTGGAGGAACTCCTTCCAAAAGACTAATCAATGAAACTTCTGGAAATATTAGAAATACATCTCATAATGCTTTACCAAATACTGGAACTGTTGATGCTTCAAAAGATAATGACTCTGACAGAGGCCATCATAAGACAAATACTGTTAACTTTATTAAAGCAAATAATTTAGACAATTTATACAAAGACAAAAACGATTTAAATAAAATTGGAATTGCTCTATATAGTGACGGAAAGTTCTCTGAAGCTGAAGAGTATTATAAAGCTGCCCTAGAAATAGACCCTAAATTCAAAGCTGCACTTAACAATTTAGGAAATGCTCAAAGAAAACAAAAGAAATATGACGAAGCTATTTCAAACTATCACAGAGTAATAACAATTGACCCATTATGCAAAGAAGCTTATAATGGAATTGGTAACGCTCTCGACGTGCAAAAAAAATTCCCCGAAGCAATTGAGAGCTACAAAAAGGCTATAACCATTGATCCAAACTATAAAGGTGCTTATAACAATATGGGAAATGCATTAGAAAATATGAAATTCTTTTCAGAGGCTATTGAGAAATATACCAAAGCTCTTGAAATTGATCCAAGTGATAAGACTGCTCATAGAAATCTCAAAAGATGTCAAGCAAAACAAATTGAATTTTCCAAAATTAAGAATGCTGACTAATTTGTAAGAGTTTATTTAGATGTTAGTTAAATACATCTATTATTTTTTGACAACAATTTAATATTTTGATAACATAATAAGATTTTTGTTATATTTTTATAAAGTACATAATAATTATTATAATAATAATAATAATAATATAATAATAATATTGAATATTATAATATGAAAAAGTATACTATAGTAATTACAAAATATAAATAATCTTAGAATTATATAACATATCATTAATTTGGTTATTTTTACATTAAAAAAATATATGCTCCAGGCGGGAATTGAACCCGCGACCCTTGGCTCATAAGACCAAAGCTCTAACCAGCTGAGCTACCGGAGCTGATAATATAAGTTTTACTGAAAATCGGTTTATATATTCAAACTAGAGTTTATTATTATTAAAACTATTAATTAAAAAATATTTCAATTATATTTTACATAATTTTATAGTTTTAATCTTAATTATATTTTATTTGTAACATTTAAATGACAATAAATGGTAATTATATAAAATTATAATATTTAAAAGAAGGAAAACTACACAATAAATGCAATTTAATTTTTATTTATATATATTGCTTTACTTTAAAGGAAATATTTTTATTATATTTACATTACATTATTTTTTTATTTCTTATTTACATTCACAGTTGTTTTAATATTAATTTAATAATATAACTAACATAAAAAATGAACGACTCAAAAAACAACTTAGATTACCACCAAAGATATGTTATGAGAAACTTCCAACAAGATCAAATAGAGCTCCATCGACGTGAAAAAATAATGAGAGTAAGTATTTCTAATAATATAAACATATAAAATGATATATAATATCTAATACCTTAATACCTTCTAATAGAAAATGGAAGATTTAGTTGCAGAAGAAAGTTTTATTAAACGAATAAAGCAAGAATACGACACTGAAAAACTTAAAAGTCACAACAAAAAAGACCAACAAAATTTAAAAATGCTTGAACATATGCGAGCTACAAGAGAAAAACGAAGTGTATAATAAATAATACTATATAAAATAATTTTAATAGTCAATATAGTTATTATAAATTTACCGTTTATAAATCATTTAGCATGAAAAAGAATTAATACAAAAGGATAAAGAAGAAAGTGCTAGATTATGTCACTTAGAACTAAGACCAGATTTAAGATATAGTCAGTACAAACAAAGGTTTATTAACAATATGGAAAAGGAACTAATGGATTCCCCTTTACATAGATACACTCCTTTAAATACAGAAAATCAACAGTCATCAGGACACAAATCAAAAGATCTTAGTAAATCATATGATTTTAGAGGGAAGTCTAAATTTGCTGAGATTATTCAGCAGCAAAATAGTAATTTGCCAACAAAAGAAAATGATAACAATAACTATGCTAATACTAATACTAATAATACTAATACAAATAACTATAATTCCTATAATTCGTTTAATGCATTTAAAAGAGGTGTATTTAACCCAGGACAAAAGAAGATTGAGTATGAAAGTTTTTATGGTCCTGATAGAATGAATACATATGAGAAAAAAGTCTTTTTTAGAAATCCTATAACTCAGATAAATCCTATTGGCTTAAAAAAGAAGGATACTGAAAATAATTTACTAAATATGACTGATCGGATTGATAACTTTGATAGAGTTGGGAATGTCGATATAGTTGGTAATGTTGGTAGAGTAGATACTGCTAATAATAATGACAGAGAAGATAGATTGGCAACTGAAAATAATGTAAATATCACAGAAAAACCCAAAGATATTTACCCAGTTAGCTTCACTCCACGTATTCATACAAGTCATATGAAAAATAATAGTATTAACTTTTCAAATAATAGACCTTTTATTCCAACTAATCCTTATGTTCAGTATAGTTTATACAATAGATTAGGAAATAAATTATCTACAAAGGGTAAAATTAATATAATTATTAATTTAGATTATGATAAATCAAAGGATGAAGATAAATTAAATATTCTAAATGGATTTTCTACAAAATATTCCGCTGTTAAAACAGAGGCAGACACTGATAGAGATAATTACAAATCTACTAGTAATTCTTTAATATTTGATGACTATCTTAAATTACATAATAAAATTCTTGACGGAAAAACTTTTAAAAGAATATCATCTAGTTACCGTGATAAAAAGATGATAGGTGAAGAAAGAAATAAAGCTTATAAAATATTTTTAGATAGACAAGTAATAATAATTATTATTATAATCATTAAAATCATTATAATAATTTCTTAAAATTAATAATCATTAGATAAAACTAAATAGTGAGTATCTAGATAGATTGAAGATTAATAAAGATCTAGGTAAAACAGATTTATTAAGAAATATAATTACTAATCCACCTCAAACTCCATTTAAAAATTATTCCGGTTTGGCAGCAGCTAATTTCAAGGCTAATTTCAAAAATATCGGTAGAGAAATAATAAAGAAGAATAAAAAGTAAAAAGATATCATATCATATATTATAAATATTAAATTCTAAATAATAATGTGTATTATTAAATATATTAATTAATACAAATTATGATATACTTTTGGTTAATTAATATTTTATTATTTATTATTTATTATTTATTCATAATACTTTTATTTATTATTTATTATTTTAATGAAGGCCATAAAATATAAAAATGTATTTGGTATAATTTACAAAATTAACAACAATTAATTTCAATAGGTGAGGTAATCAAGACTAAATTTGAAGACGTAAAACCAAGTGATAATATCACTGATGGAAATATCGTAAATGTCAATGCAAAGTTTTTAGCTGTTTCTTGGAAATCTTCCGGTGGTGGTCCTGTCTCAATTTTAGATTCAACTAATCCTTGTAGAGTTCCAACAAGTCAATTTTTTATTTCTGGTCATACAGGCCAAGTATGCGATGTTAAATTTTCTCCTTTTCACACACATCTACTAGCAACAGCATCTGAAGATGCTACAGTTAGAATTTGGGAATTAGAAAAAGATGGTTTAACTAAAACTATGGACACAGAAACTCAAAAATATACAGTATTATATATCTTATAAACTTATTAATATAATATATTAGCAACATACAAAAAAAGTTAGCTTTGCAAACTGGCATCCTGCTGTTCATGAAATCATTTGTTCTGCTTCTTATGATAATAGTGTTCATATTTGGAATATTTTAAATGGAGATACTATCTGGGAAAATAGTTTTGGAAGTAGTATTGTAAGTTTAGAATGGAATCCAATTGGTTCCTTAGTCGGTTGCACAACTAAAGAAAGACTTGTTGTAGTTGCCGATCCAAGAAGTAAAGACAATGCTTTACAAGTTAATGGACACGATAGTAATAAAACTCAAAAGATGACCTTTCTTGGTAATAATGATTATCTTATGTCAACTGGATTTTCAAAATCAAATGAAAGACAATTGAAATTGTGGGATTTAAGAAAATTCACTGCAGCGTAAGAAACATTATTTATAATAACTATAATTTATTTAAATAATATTTTAGTGCTCAAACTTTACCAGTTGATAATGGTTTAGGAGTAATGTGTCCATATTTTGATGCTGATACTGGATTAATTTTCTGTCCGGGAAGAGTAAATAAAATTATATAATTAATGTAATAACTAAATATAGGGAGAAGGAAATGTTAAATACTTCGAATTTCTCGATGGAACTATTCATTATATCAACAATTTTGTTTCTAATGTACAACAGAAATCAGTTGGATTTTTCCCAAAAAGATCATTAAATTATAACAGAAGTGAAGTAGCAAAAATGGTTAAAGTTACAACTAACACAATTGAATATGTCTCATTTATGGTCCCAAAAAGAGTATAAACATACTTAATAATAATAATTATTATTATAATTATTTAGAACGAAGGATATCACCCAGAAGTTTATGTTCCATGCCTTACCGGAGAACCTGGAATGACTTTAGAAGAATGGACTAAAGGAGAAAATAAAGAAGGACCAAGAAAACCTATTGATCAAATTAATGCAAATACTAATAATGTTGGTATGAATTTCGAAAAAGGCTCAGGTGAGAGAAGAAGAACAGAGTTTGAGCCTAAAGTTGTTGATAATTCAGAAGCTATTAATCAACTAAAGGATGAGTTGAAAAATAAAGATGTATTTATTTTATTTATATTTAGATGGAAATTTATACTTTAGAAAAGAGAGTAGAAGAATTAAATAAAGAACTAGAGAGTAGACAATTAACAATTGCTTCACTAAATGAAGAAATACTTACTATGAAACATAACCAAAAAGTTACTCATAGTTCTGAAGAAGAATCTGAAAGATTAATTCCTATGCATCAATCAACCGAAGCAAAAGTAGAAAATGTTGAAAATGTTGAAAATGTTGAAAGTAATTTAGTTGAAACTAAAGCAGAAGAAAATTACTAATGAGGATTATCAATAATTTAATATGTTAAGAATATAAGTTCAATTAAAATATTTTAATTAATTAATTTTAATCATTTGAAACATAAATTAATGTTTTAATATTTTAATATTTATTTGTATTAGTTATCTACTTTAATGTTATAAATAGACAATATTTTTCTTATGTTTAGAATATTGTTTAAAATTATTTATTTTCACTTACTGTTTAGTATAGTTAAATATAATATATTATAGTTTACTTTTTATATTTTATTAGGAATATTAAATAATCTATTAGTATTGTTTAAGAGATTTATAATCTTTATTTAATTAATATTATTCTTAATTGAATATTATTAAATTAATTATTAATAATAAATTCTAACAAAATGAATTCAGACAAAGTCCTAATCAACTATAAAAGATTTAAAAACAAAAGTTTATGTCAGTTAGTCTATACCTGCCCAAAACATTTTGTCATTACAAAACTTCAAAAGGTTAAAAACTTAAAAACAAGAAAA
>Ga0100379_10003317_pt1 | contig 14735 bp, 13 predicted proteins | sample CryGeymeta201503_FD_80418 | JGI IMG/M metagenome (GOLD analysis project Ga0100379, IMG submission 80418) | Groundwater microbial communities from Crystal Geyser aquifers in Utah, USA - Crystal Geyser metaG 2015-03 | ecosystem: Environmental > Aquatic > Deep subsurface > Groundwater | place...
ATAGCCGGTTACCATTGGTTTACCGATTGGGGCCGGGATACCATGATTGCTATGCAGGGATTAACCATAGCCCCTGGGAAACAGGAAACCAGTAAATCAATCTTAAGTACTTTCTTGAAAAGCATTGATCAGGGTATGTTGCCCAACAGATTTGCCGATAACCAAAAAGAACAACCTGAATATAATACCATTGATGCCACCCTATGGCTTTTCGTTTCGCTTTATAAATATTACAAGAAGTTTGGCGATGCTGAATTTATAAAAGAAAATATCCATTACCTTGAAGCCGTTTTGCAGGCACATACCCGAGGTACACGCTACAACATCCATGTTACCGAACAAGGGTTCCTTTATGGAGGCGAAGGTTTGGCGCAACTTACGTGGATGGATGCCCGTATTGGCGATTATGTTGTAACACCCCGGCATGGTTGCCCTGTTGAAATTCAGGCTTTATGGTACAATGCGCTCCGGATTTACCTGTTTTTTGGAAAAGAATTTCCGGAAGCAGATTTCAAGCTTTTATCCGAATCCGAAAATTTATCTAAAAAACTGCATGCCAATTTCTTTCCCTATTTTGTAAACAATAACGGATACCTTAACGATGTTATCGCATTAAATTTCAGGGGAGATGCTACCATACGCCCAAATCAAATTTATGCACTCAGCCTGCCTTTCCCTTTGATTGATAAAAAAACAGGCAGGGGAATTCTGGAAGTAGTGGAATCACATCTGTTTACTCCTTATGGACTGCGGTCACTTTCACCCGATAGCCCCGATTTCAGGCATTCATACAAAGGAAACCAATTTGAACGAGATACGGCTTATCATCAGGGAACCGTTTGGCCTTTTTTGCTTGCCGATTATTTTCAGGCTTGCCTTTATGTATATGGCAATACAAAGGAAGTTGGCAAAAAATTAAAAACATCACTTGAAGTATTGCGTCTCCATTTTTACGAATCTGATTGTATAAACGGGGTGTCTGAAATTTTCGACGGATTAAAACCTGAGGAAGGCCGTGGCGCTATTCATCAGGCATGGTCGGTAAGTGCATTGATCCAACTGCAATTGATGAGTATTGAAACGAAATAAACTTAGAATGAGGCCATTAATTTCGGCATTTCTTAAAAACTGGCAGACCTATCTCATCGAGGCCTGGGCATTAGGGATGTTTATGGTTTCGGCCAGCTTGTTTGTTATTCTTTTTGAGCATCCGTCATCGCCACTCAGGCATTTAATTGAAGAAGTCATTATCAGAAGATTCCTGATTGGATTGGCTATGGGTTTAACTGCCGTGCTCCTTATTTACTCTGGATGGGGCAAACGTTCAGGCGCACACATGAATCCGGCAGTAACACTTGTTTTTCTTACCCTCAACAGAATTTCAAGGGAAGATGCTTTCTGGTATATACTGTTCCAAATTACAGGCGGATACCTAGCTATAGCCGCGTTCAGATGGACGCTTTTAAACTATATTTCTGATCCATCGGTAAATTATGTAGTTACGGCGCCTGGTCAGCAGGGATATTGGGTTGCATTGGCCATGGAATTTTTTCTCTCGCTAATCATTATCTTAACCGTACTTCTGAGTAGCAATTCAGCAAAAGCAGCTCCATATACCGGATATTTTGTTGGTGTTTTACTGGTGCTGTTCATAACATTCGAAGCGCCATTTTCAGGAATGAGCATAAATCCGGCACGCACATTAGCCTCGGCTTTAGCAGCAAATGAATGGAATGGATGGTGGATTTATTTTATTGGCCCCATTTCAGGGATGTTGCTGGGAGGGTATTTATACCGCGTTTGGTATCGCAGCAAAAACAATGGTGATTGCACTTCAATGAGCATGCACCTTTCGGGTTATAAGTATGATTGCACCACGTATGAAGTTTTGGGTCCGAAACGTCTTTTATAAACAAAGATCAAAACAATTGCCAGGGATTTTTGGCATTTGAATTTTTCTCAACTTATTTTGTCAGCAATGGAATTTTCTTCGTCTATTAATTTGTAAATTGAATTTTTTGGTAACAAAATCAAATGTTACGTAATTTTAAACAGTTTAATAAAGAATCAAAGTATTAAGAAATTATGTCAAAAATAGAATTCATTCCAAATTTGCCTGAATCGGATAAGAAAAGAGTGGTTGTGGCAGGAGGAGGATTTGCAGGGTTTAAATTGATAAGGAAGCTGATAGGTAGAGGTTATGAAATTGTTTTGCTCGACAAGAACAATTTTCATCAATTTCAACCCTTACTCTACCAGGTGGCCACAGCAGGACTTGAGCCTAGCTCCATTTCATTTCCGGTAAGAAAAGTATTTCAAAAAATAAAAGATGTTCATTTCAGAATAGCCGAAATTCAGGAAGTGATTCCGTCACAAAATGAAGTCGTTACTGATATTGGACGGCTTAAATACGATTATTTGATCTTATCCATAGGTGCAAACACCAATTATTTCGGGCAAAATGAAATTGAAGAAAATACCCTTTCAATGAAAACCGCTTCGGATGCCATATTGATAAGAAATACCATTCTTGAACATTTTGAAAAAGCATTACTGGAAACACAACCCGAAAAAATTGAGCAATACCTCAACATTGGCATAGTAGGCGGAGGACCAACCGGTGTTGAATTGGCAGGAGCTTTGGCAGAGATGAAAAAATATATTTTTCCGAAAGATTACCCCGAGCTGGATTTATCTAAAATGCGGATTATTATTTATGAGGCGGCATCGCGTCTGTTGGCTTCCATGTCGGAGGAAGCCTCGGCATGGGCACTCAAATACTTAAAAAAACTGCACGTAGAGGTTAATCTAAATACGCGGGTAGAACATTACGATGGCAACTGCATCAGGTTGTCCGACCGCAGTATCGTTTCATCAAAAACTGTTATTTGGTCGGCAGGAATTAAGGCCAATGGAATTCAAGGCTTGCCTGCTGAAATTACAGGACGAGGAAATCGCATGCTGGTTGACCGGTATAATAGGGTAAATGGTTTTGCAAATATTTTTGCCATAGGTGACAACAGTCTTATGGTTACAGAAAAATATCCGAACGGACATCCCCAAGTGGCACAGGCCGCTATTCAGCAAGCTAATCTGCTGTCTAAAAACCTGGTGAAATTGGATAACGGTATTCAACCTAAAGAATTTGAATACAATGATAAAGGCTCCATGGCAACCATTGGTCGCAACCTTGCAGTTGCCGATCTTCCTTTTGTGAAATTACACGGCTTTATTGCCTGGATTCTGTGGTCGTTTGTGCATCTCTTTCTAATAATGGGTGTTAAAAACCGACTGTTGATTTTTTTAAACTGGACATGGAATTATTTCACCTATGATCAATCGCTGAGGCTTCTTATTAAACCTAAGCCTTTTTTAAAGGAAAAAAATGAAGTGAGTTGTATTACTCCGAACGAATTAATAATTAACAATAATTGAGTCCACTGCGAAAAGTCAAGAACCCCAAAAGAGACTAAAGGCAACTTTAATAGTTTGTTGATTTTCAACGAATTTCCCTTTAGGGGTCTGGGGTAAATGATTTGAAAATCAATGAGCACATACTTTTCAGAGGGAACTCATAATTAAAACTTAAACAAATGAAAATTGGATTTATCGGACTTGGCAAAATGGGCTTTAACATGGTACACCGTTTATTGATCAACAACCACGAAGTGGTGGTTTGGGACAGATCAGCCGAAAGTATTAAGGAAATTGAAAAATTGGGGGCCATCGGGGCAAACTCTTTAGAAGATCTGGTGAAAAAACTTCCCGAACGGAAAGTTATCTGGCTGATGGTTCCTGCCGGAAAACCTGTCGACGAAAACATAGATTTATTGCTTCCCCTTCTGCGAAAGAATGACATCATAGTTGATGGCGGCAATTCCTACTGGAGAGAAACACAGCAGCGTGCAGAAAAAGTGGCAGCAAATGGTGCTTATTACATCGATTGCGGAACAAGTGGCGGTGTTTGGGGACTTCAAAACGGCTACAGCCTGATGTATGGTGGCGACAAAGGAGCTGCTGATTATATTGAGCCGATTATCAAATCGTTGGCGCCTGAAAACGGATATGTTTATTGTGGGGTTTCCGGAACAGGACACATGGTAAAAATGGTTCACAATGGCATCGAATACGGCATGATGCAAGCTTATGCCGAAGGCTTCGAAATTCTTGAAAAAGCACCTTACGACATTGATTTAGCCAAAGTTGCCGATGCCTGGCAATATGGAAGCGTAGTACGCTCCTGGTTGTTAGAACTGGCTGTAAATGCACTAAAAGATGATCCGAAATTAGAACAACTTCAGGACTATGTTTCTGATAGTGGCGAAGGAAGATGGACTGTACAAACAGCTATGGATTTTGATGTGCCAGCTCATGTGATTACGGCCTCATTGTTTACCCGTTTTCAATCGCGGCAAAAAGAATCGTTTGCCATGAAAATGCTGGCGGCTCTGAGGAATCAATTTGGCGGTCATGCCGTGAAAACCAAAAAATAATCAACAGCATGAAATCAAATGATAATCATATTTATGTCATTTTTGGAGCTTCGGGCGATCTTACCAAACGAAAATTAGTCCCTGCTTTATATTCACTTTTTGTTCAGAATTTGCTTCCGGAAAAATTTACCCTTCTTGGAGTTTCACGGTCTCAGTTCAGCGATGCTGAATTTAAGATTGCCATGGAATCTGCCATCAGCGAGTTTAAGGAAATTGACGACACTACACGGATTCCTGAGTTTATCGCAAAGATTCACTATCAATCCATCGGTTTTGATGATGTTTCAACTTATTTGCTGTTAAAACAACGGCTTGAAGCACTACGGGTTGAAAATGAAATTAGCGGAAACACCGTGTTCTATATGTCAACGCCACCAAGTTTGTACGGCATTATACCGCAGCATTTGGCTTCTGTTGGGTTGAACGCTCAGGATGATGGCTGGAAAAGATTGATCATCGAAAAGCCTTTCGGCTACGACCTTGAATCGGCATTAATACTAAAAGACCAGTTGCTGAAGGATTGGCAAGAAGAGCAATTGTTCAGGATTGACCATTACCTGGGGAAAGAAACTGTTCAGAACCTGATGGTAACCCGGTTTTCAAATGGTATTTTTGAACCCCTCTGGAACCGGAATTATATTGACCATGTTGAAATCACATCGGCAGAAAGCATCGGTGTTGAAAAACGTGGCGGCTATTACGAAAGTTCAGGCGCTTTGCGCGACATGGTGCAGAACCATTTGTTACAGGTAGCGGCTATCACAGCCATGGAGTCTCCTTCGTCGCTCGAACCTGTAGCCATACGCAACGAAATCCTGAAAGTATTTCAATCCCTTCGGCCAATAAAAAGAGAAGATGTTAAAACCAATGCCATTCGTGGACAATATCTTAGCTCTACCATAAAAGACGAACATATAGCAGGTTACCGTGAAGAAGAAGGGGTTCATCCCGAATCTGTAACCGAAACTTATGCCGCTATAAAATTTTATATCGACAACTGGCGTTGGGGAGGTGTTCCATTTTACATTCGTTCAGGCAAACGCTTGCCTACGCGTGTAACCGAAGTCGTTATCCATTTTAAACCTACTCCTCATTTCCTTTTCTCGAGCGGATCTGTGTGTAGTTCATGTAATCAATTGGTCATCAGGATTCAACCCGATGAAGGTGTGCTTTTAAAATTTGGTATGAAAACACCCGGAGCGGGCTTTGATGTTCAAAATGTCAATATGGATTTTCATTATTCCGACTTGTCACATCAACGTATGCCTTCGGCCTATGAACGTTTGATTTACGATTCGATGAAAGGAGATGCAACTCTTTTTGCCCGCACCCAGGAGGTTATCGAAGCCTGGAAGTTTTTAGCACCCGTTATTGATTGTTGGAAAAACGACCGGGAAGTGCCACTTTATGGATATCCGGCAGGTTCATGGGGTCCCGAGTCAGCAGATGACCTGATCGAAAACAAAGAAATGACCTGGCGTTATCCGTGTAAAAACCTTTCGGATGATGGTATTTATTGCGAACTGTGACCATGGGAAAAATTATCAAAATATTTAAAAACACCGATGATCTTTCTCAATTTTTTGGAAAGATACTATCAGCACAAATTCAGGATATTCCTGATGGCAAGTACTTTTCGATTGCCTTATCGGGCGGATCAACCCCAAAGGCAGTTTTTCATTATTTAGCGCTTAATTTCAGGAAAAAAATTAATTGGGATAAACTTCTGATTTTTTGGAGCGACGAACGTTGTGTTGCATCTGATGATCAGGAAAGTAATTTCAAAATGACAAAGGATAGCCTTCTGGATCAGTTGCCTGTTCCTGCCAAAAACATTTTCAGAATAATGGGCGAAAACGATCCATCGGCAGAAGCTACCCGGTATGCTGAAGCGGTGAGGCAATTTGTTCCTGATTATTATGATATTCCCCGTTTCGACCTCATGATGCTGGGTCTTGGTGAAGATGGGCATACAGCCTCTATTTTCCCCGGAAACCTGCATTTTTTTAACAGTGAAAAACTTTTTGATCTTGCTATACACCCATTAACCAATCAAAAAAGGATAACAGCTACCGGAACACTGATAAATAATTCAAAAATGGTTGCTTTTCTCGTTATCGGCGAAGCTAAATCCGAAATGGTAAGCCTTGTCCTCGAAAATAAACCAGGGAGTGAAAATCTTCCTGCTTCACTGGTGCAGCCTGTCAATGGAGAACTCTTTTGGCTCCTTGACGAAAAAGCTGCAGGAAAATCAACTTCAAATTATCAACAATAATACGCATGACACAATATCTCGATCAACTTTGCATCAACACAATTCGCACCCTTTCCATGGATGCGGTACAACAGGCTAATTCAGGGCATCCGGGAACCCCAATGGCTTTGGCGCCCGTGGTTTTTACGATCTACGACCGTTTTATGAAATTCAATCCCTCTAAGCCGGATTGGATCAACCGCGACCGGTTCATACTCTCAGCTGGACATGCTTCCACACTCCTATACAGCACTTTGCATATTAACGGATATGGTGTTTCGTTGGATGATATTAAAGCATTCAGGCAATTATACAGCAAAACTCCTGGACATCCCGAATACGGGCATACGCCAGGCGTGGAAACCACAACCGGCCCACTGGGACAGGGTTATGCCACCAGCATTGGATTTGCCATAGCCCAAAAGTGGTTGGCGGAACGATTCAACAAACCCGGTTACAAGCTGATTGATTACAACATCTTTGCCCTTGGAGGGGATGGCTGCATGATGGAAGGAATATCCGGTGAAGCCGCTTCACTCGCCGGCCACCTTGGATTGGATAATGTTGTATGGATTTACGACAACAACCATATCACCATCGAAGGAAAGACAAGTCTGGCTTTTAATGAAAATGTGGCCGCAAGATTTTTAGCTTATGGCTGGAATGTTCAAAAAGTAAATGATGCCAATAATTTGGAATTGCTTAACGATGCCATCATAAATGCTGAAAACGAAAAAGACAAACCAACACTCATAATTGTTGATAGCCACATTGCTTATGGCGCGCCTACAAAACAAGATACGCATGGTGCACATGGCTCACCTTTGGGCGAAGTAGAAATCAGTGCCACCAAGGCTTTTTATGGTTGGCCTGACAAAAAGTTTTTCGTTCCCGATGAGGTTAAACAATACACTTTGGAAATAGCCAGGCGCGGCAAAAAGCAGAATGACGATTGGCATGAACTTTTTAGCCGTTACAGAGATGAATATACTGAGCTGGCCAATGAACTTGAATTGATTCAAAAAAATGAATTGCCCCAAGGATGGGATACCTCAATTCCAACTTTTGAAGCCGGGACAAAAATTTCGGGTCGGGCAGCAAGCGGAAAAGTATTGAATGCCATCGCTTCAAAAATACCATTTATGATTGGCGGATCTGCTGATCTTTCGCCTTCAACACTCACCGATTTAAAAAATGAAGGAAGTTTTCAGAAAGGTAACTTTGGTGGAAGAAACCTCCACTTTGGAATCAGGGAACATGCTATGGGTGCTATTGCCAACGGCATCGCTTTAAGCGGATTGAAAACCTTCGCATCTACTTTTCTGGTATTTTCCGATTATGCCCGTGGTGCAATCCGGCTTTCCGCTTTGATGAACCTGCCAGTGACTTACATCTTTACCCACGACAGTATTGGCGTTGGTGAAGACGGACCAACCCACCAACCCATCGAACATGTGGCTTCGTTGAGGGCAATGCCAAACCTGGAAGTTATCCGCCCGGGCGATGCCAATGAGGTTGCTGTTTTATGGAAATATATCCTTGAATCGAAAAATACGCCAACCGCAATGATTTTAAGCAGGCAGGATTTACCGGTTCTGGACAGAAAGAAATATGCGCCTGCCCAAGGTGCATTGAAAGGTGCTTACATATTGGCCGACAGCAATGGTACTGTTGATGTGATTTTGATAGCTACAGGGTCGGAGCTTTATCTTGCCATTGAGGCTTATGAATATTTAAAGTCCGAAAGTATAAATGCCAGAGTGGTTAGCATGCCAAATTGGGAATTGTTTGAGCGGCAAACTCCTGAATATCGTGAGTCTGTGCTACCTGCCAACGTGAGAGCACGCATAGCCATTGAAGCCGGCTCAACCTTTGGCTGGAGAAGGTTTGTGGGATTGCCCGGCGATGGCGAAGTTATTGGGATGAGAACTTTCGGCGCCTCGGGGAAACCGGGTAGCATTTACGAAGCATTCGGACTTACGGTTGACAATGTAGTAAACACAGCTAAGTCGCTAATTGATAGATCTTAAAATACATATTATTATGAAAATCGGCATCGCTTCAGACCACGGAGGTTTTGAGATAAAACAACAATTGAAACATCGGCTTATAATGTTGAAATATACCGTCATTGATTTTGGAAATACTATAAACAATCCGAACGATGACTATCCCGATTTTGTAATACCACTCGCCAAAGCAGTTGCCAAAGGAGAAGTTGAGCGTGGCATTGCGGTTTGTGGAAGCGGTGTCGGAGCATCAATAGCAGCCAATAAAGTAGATGGGGCCAGGGCTGCATTGGTGCACGATCATTTCTCAGCCCATCAGGGTGTTGAAGATGATGATATGAATATCCTGTGTTTGGGCGGTCGTATTATCGGGATAGAAAAAGCAGCCGAGCTGTCTGAAACATTTCTAAAAGCAAAATTTTCACATGCAGAAAGGCATTTGCGCCGACTTAGAAAAATTAGTTATCCCGAAAATTTTATTTCCGGTTATTACTTTTAACCTAAAGCAAAAAGAATCTTTAAACTATAAAAATTGATAGAATGAATCAAAACACACACAAACTTTACCAGAAAGGCGTGAGCATCTGGCTAGATAATATTACACGTAAAATGCTGGATAATGGCGTACTTCAAAAGTATATCACTGAGCTTTCGGTAACCGGTCTCACATCTAATCCTTCAATATTCGAAGCGGCCATCGCAAAAACAAGCGATTATGATGCAGCTATTGCTAGAATAAGCAAACCGGGAATTACGAATGAGGAGGTGTTTTTTGATCTCGCTGTTGAAGATATTCAACGGGCTGCCGATTTGTTCCTGCCTTTGTTCGAAAAAACCAATGGTCTCGATGGATATGTTTCCATCGAAGTTTCACCATTGTTAGCCTACGATACTGAAAACACATTAAAAGCGGCTAAAGATATTCACCAAAAAGTGAACAGACCCAATGCATTTATCAAAATACCGGGCACTCCCGAAGGTTTGCCGGCCATAGAGAAAGCAATCGCTGAAGGCATTCCAATTAATGTTACACTCTTATTTTCGGCTGAACAATATGAGGCGGCTGCTTTAGCCTGGTTAAAAGGTGTTGAAACCAGAATCAATTCAGGCCTTAACCCGGATGTAAGATCGGTGGCCTCGGTTTTTGTGAGTCGCTGGGATAAAGCAGTGGCCGATAAAGTACCTGCGGCACTTCAGAACAAACTGGGAATAGCCGTGATGCAGAAAACCTACCATACCTATCAAAACTTTCTGAATTCCGAACGGGTAAGGCGTGTCATGAATTTTGGTGCCTTTCCGCAACGCCTGCTCTGGGCAAGCACCGGCACCAAAGACCCAAAGGCTTCCGATGTGCTGTATGTTACAAACCTCGTGGCTCCTTACACGGTGAATACGATTCCTGAAAATACCCTCCTGGCTTTCGCCGACCATGGCGAAACCGGCGAAACAATACCAAACGATACTCATGCCGCCGACCTCCTACTAAAACAATTTGAAGAATATGGAGTAGATTATTTGCAATTGGCCGGGCAACTTCAAAAAGAAGGTGCCGAAGCATTTAACAAATCATGGGACAACCTGATTGATAGTATTTCAACAAAAAGAAAACATTTATAATTTGGATAACATGAGTACTGTATTAACAAATTCAGAAGGCTGGAAAGCACTCGAAAAACATTTCGTAGAAATAGAACATACCCATATCAAAACCTTATTCGAAAAGGACAAAAACCGGGGACAACGTTTGACTGTGAAAGACCTTGGAATTTATTTTGATTTCTCAAAACACCGGATAACTGACGAAACGCTTGATTTGCTGATAAACCTGGCTCGGGACAGGGGTCTTGAAGCCAAACGAGCGGCTATGTTTTCAGGCGAAAAGATCAATATTACGGAAAACCGTGCGGTATTGCATACAGCATTGCGCGCACCCAAAGATTCATCCATCAAGGTGGATGGTCACAACGTTGTACCCGATGTGCATGAGGTATTGGATAAAATGGCCGGATTTGCCGCTAAAATAAGGAACGGGGAGTGGAAGGGATTTACGGGAAAGTCCATTAAAAATGTTGTAAATATTGGCATTGGCGGATCGGATCTGGGTCCGGTGATGGCTTACGAAGCGCTGAAACATTACACCGACCGCTCATTAACTTTCCGCTTTGTTTCGAATGTAGATGGGAGCGATCTTGCCGAAGCCCTAATCGACCTGCGTGCCGATGAAACACTTTTTATCATTTCCTCAAAAACGTTCACTACCCTCGAAACCATGACCAACGCGCAATCAGCCAGATCCTGGGCATTAAAGCAGTTGGGTAATCCTTCAGCAGTTGCCAGGCATTTTGTGGCTGTCTCGACCAACGAAAAAGAAGTCATGAAATTCGGCATTGACCCACAGAATATATTTGGTTTCTGGGATTGGGTGGGAGGCAGGTATTCCATGAGCGCTGCCATCGGCCTTTCGACCATGATTGCCATTGGCCCCGATCACTATCATGAAATGCTCAATGGCTTACATGAAATGGATGAACATTTCCGTACTGTGCCGCTCCATAAAAACATTCCTGTAATTATGGGAATGCTGGGCGTTTGGTATAACAACTTCTTCGGAGCACAGACTCAGGCCGTTTTTCCTTACGAGAATTATCTGAAACGTTTCCCGGCTTATCTTCAGCAACTTACCATGGAAAGCCTCGGTAAGCATGTTACACTTGGGGGCGAAAAAACGAACTATCAAACCGGAATTATTTACTGGGGCGAACCCGGCACAAACGGTCAACATTCATTCTACCAGTTAATTCACCAGGGAACTAAAATAATACCTGTGGATTTTATCGGGTTTAAGAAATCCCTCAACACTCTTACTCCCCATCAGGATTATCTGATTGCCAATATGATCGCACAGGGCGAAGCACTCGCTTTTGGGAAAACCACTGAAGAAGTTAGAAAAGAAGGAGTTGATGAACAGTTGATTCCGCATAAGGTTTTTGAAGGTAACAGGCCTTCTTCCACCTTCTTCCTCGATACGCTAAGTCCTGAAAACTTAGGCAAACTGGTGGCCATGTATGAGCACAGCGTTTTTGTTCAGGGCGTTATCTGGGGCATCAATCCTTTCGACCAAATGGGTGTGGAATTAGGTAAAGTGCTTGCGCAGAACATTATTCCCGAATTGCTAGATAAGCAAAAACCAATCGCGCACGACAGCTCCACCAATGCCTTGATTGAATTTTACCGCCAATAACAGCACTATGATCAAAGCCATCATTTTCGACCTCGACGGAACATTAATCCAAACGGAAATCCTTAAAGCCGAATCATACGCACAGGCCATCAGCACCCTTACGAAAGGGGCTGTTTATGCTAAACAGGTGCTGGACAAGTTCAGTAGTTATGTCGGTTTATCGCGCCATGAGGCTGTTGCTGGTCTGGTCAATGAATTTTATCCGATGCTTTACGACCAGTTCATAGGAAAAAGCACTGTAGAAATTCAACAACTGGTTTTGTCAGAACGGCTGTCGGTTTATCAGCAAATGTTGCAAGACAGCGAGTTGCTGTCTGCACATTTCTGTCCGTTCAATCTTGGATTGCTACACGCGCTTTTCAATGATAATTATTCAATTGCACTGGCTACCATGTCGCATAGCAAGGAGGCCGAAAGTGTGCTGGGGGTCATGGAGATACAACAGAAATTAAATTTAATTGTTACGCGCGACATGGTAATCAATGGCAAACCCAATCCCGAAATTTATCTTGCGGTAAACAGCAGCCTGAAAATTCAACCACATGAATGCCTGGTTATTGAAGACTCGGTGAATGGCATCAAAGCCGGACTGAATGCCGGGATGCATGTTTTTGCGGTTACCAATGATATCACCAGGGCTTCGGTGCATGATTCAGGCTTACTAAACGATGAATTTATCGTTGATGACCTTACCGGGCTTAAACCGAGAGTTTAACAGTTTTTAAAAGAGTTAAACGTTAAGTTATGAAATTTGTAACCAATTTGGGCATTGAAATCCCCGCTGTCACCACCCGACAAATGATTGAGATTGACCGTATTGCCATGGAAGAAACCGGCCCTAACCTATACCAGATGATGGAAAATGCCGGACGCAACCTTTGTATGCTTACCCTTGAAAAACTTGGGGACAATTGGCATACCTCACGTATTTTGGTTCTTGCCGGAATCGGTGGCAATGGCGGCGGAGGCATTTGTGCGGCCCGACATCTAACCAACCACGGTGCTAATGTTACCGTTTGTATTTCTGACGCAGGTAAGTTAAAGGAAGTTCCAGCTTTTCAGCTTCATATTTTACAGGCCACGTCCGCAAAAGTGATAACTGTGGAAGAGCTTAAAAACGAATACCCTGATATCATACTTGATGCCATTATTGGATATAGCTTAACCGGTGACCCGACTGGCAATGTCTTAAAAATGATTGAATGGGCTTCCGGGAAATCGACCTTTATTATTTCACTCGATGTGCCCTCAGGTATTGATTCTACAAGCGGAAAAAGTGCCCTGAACTATATAAAATCAAGCGCAACGCTCACGCTTGCCTTGCCTAAAACCGGTCTTCTTCCGGAAGTGAGTGGGGAACTCTATGTTGCCGATATCGGGATTCCAATTAATGTGTATCGTAAACTTAACATCAACTATATTTCGCCTTTTGGAAAGGATTTTTATGAGAAAATACATCTTGTTTAAAAAATATATAATTAGACCATCAATCGTATAATACACATTAAAATTATTTTAAAGCCAGAACGATCGTTTTCTGGCTTTTTTTTAGACTAAAAATGAAACCTTTATGATTTTTTTGTCAGGAATAGATTTGATCCCGACTGTTTGTCTGAAACTAAATTTTATTCAATATTAAAAACCATGACACCGAAAAAGAAAAAAATCTTGAAAATTGGAGCAATCCTGCTGATAGTAGGTTTGCTCATCGGTGGTGGAACAGTTTTATACATGTTCAATATGCCACACCGCAATGTTCAAAATGCTTCCACCGATTTTAGCCTTACCGCTTCTCAATTGGTGACAGAATATTTAGAAAATCCAACTAAAGCAAATGAAAAATACCTTGCTGATGATGGCGATTCAAAGGTTTTGGAAATCAAAGGAACAGTTGCCAAAATCAGCGAAGATTTCAACGGACAAAAAGTTGTATTGCTTCAGGAAACCACTGACAAAGCCGGAGTAAGCTGCACATTTACACAAGAAACCAACAAGAACGCTTCAACTGTTCAGGTAGGCGAAACAATAACCATCAAAGGCGTAATACGTTTGGGAGCCTCATACGACCCGGACCTTGAAATGTATGAGAATGTAGTAATAGAAAAAAGTGATTTAGTTAAATAATTAGTAACCAGTCTGCTGACAAGCAGGCATTTTAAAAAGTAAATATCATGAAAAAAGTAAGTTTTTTATTAAGTACAGTGGCAATAGTTTTAGCATTATTTGCCTTTACACCTCCAGTTGGGAAATTCGTAAGTTCCAAAACACATATCAAGTTCTTTTCGCACACCAGCGTAGAGGATATACAAGCCAACAATTATGCAAGTGTGAGTACCATTGACCCATCTACCGGAGATGTAGTATTTTCGGTTCCGATGCAAAGTTTTGAATTTGAAAAGGCTTTGATGCAAAAACACTTCAATAGCGATAAGTTTTTAGATACAAAACAATTTCCCAAAGCGAAGCTAAAAGGAAAGATAACCAACATAGCCCAAATTAATCTTGAAAAGGATGGTACATATCAGGCGAATGTAGAAGGGGAGCTGACAATTAAAGGTGTAACAAAGCCGATTAAAGAAAAAGGTACTGTTACAGTAAAAGGCAATCAAATTGAAGTACAAAGTACTTTCAGTATTACCCTGGCTGATTACGGTATCACTTTCGTCAAAGGTAAACCTGCATCGAACATTGCCAAAACTGTTGAAGTGACGGTTCATGCTGAATATCAATCCGAATAA
>Ga0100379_10003324_pt1 | contig 14691 bp, 10 predicted proteins | sample CryGeymeta201503_FD_80418 | JGI IMG/M metagenome (GOLD analysis project Ga0100379, IMG submission 80418) | Groundwater microbial communities from Crystal Geyser aquifers in Utah, USA - Crystal Geyser metaG 2015-03 | ecosystem: Environmental > Aquatic > Deep subsurface > Groundwater | place...
AATACGGAATCAACACCTGCAATTGCTGCAAGTTAATTAGCTTTTTACTATTTAATAATTTGATGCATAAAGCACATTTTGTCATTACTTTTTTCATTTTTTCAAACTCTAATCAGTAATCAAAAAAAACTTTTATGCTTTTGAATGTGAAATTAGGAATTTGATTCCAACGACAACTCATGTACGTCCCTTTTTTTCATGTATTTATTGTATCTCCCCGAATATCAATCTGAAAATTCTTTTTCCCATTAAGAAGTAGATTTAATTTATTTGATTGGAAGCAAAAAGCTTTTGTAATTCAGTCTTAAAATAGGCTGTTGCTTCGTTAATCATATTTTCATTAACTGACTTAGAGTTTTTTGGAGCTTGGGAAGCTGTCAGTTTAGTGCTTTTCTTCGTATCTGAATACTTCAAGTGTGTATACATGAATGCATTTCTAACATCAAAAACAAAAACTTCTGCTGAATAGCGGTATTCGGAATCTATGTGTGGTGTAAAAAAAGCAGGAAGAATTAAAAGATTGAAGGTGCTCCAAATATTCCATTCTTGCTGTTCCCCAAAACGAGAAGAAACTAAAACTACTAAATCACATTTTGCCCTTGCCGCTAACAAACGAATGGCTTTGAAATCGATAGGTTGACTATAATAGGATTGATATTGTGATGGGAAAAGCGGATCGATACCCTCAATTAGTGATTTAGGTAAAAGATAATTTTCAAGGATTTGCTTGTTCTCGGGCATTTGTAGCTTAAAAACTAAACTATCGTAGCTCATATTGTACCATGCTATTTTGGCCGGTAATTGTAATTGAGGTTCTGCTTCAAATGCTTTGAGAATGTCTTCATCATTAATGTTGCGTAAATCTCCTTCACTATATTTAGCTGTCGGGTAATACGATCTTGAGCTGCTACATGCAAATGAACTTAGAATGAGAAATAGATATAAAAATAATGTCTGATAATTCTTCATACTGAATTAATGCCCACATTTACAATTCGGCCCACAAGAATTTGATTTCGGTTTAAAAACTGGCTTTTTGCGAGGTTTAATCAAATACTTTTTGACTAAATAGGCAACTGCAGCAAGTGCTAAAAGTCCAGCTAAAATTTCTTGAATCATAATCTAATACCCCAATAATGTTCCGCCTTGAAAAGCAATAAATGAACTCAAATAAGCTAAAGTGGTCATATAGATAAACATAATAATCGGCCATCTCCACGAATTGGTTTCTCTTCGAACAATAGCTAATGTACTCATGCACTGCATAGCCAAAGCAAAAAAGATCATTACTGAGATTGCTGTTAATGCGGAGTAAACAGGTTTCCCGTCTGAAGATTTATCGTTAATCATTTTCTCTTTTAAAGTGCTTATTCCATCACCTTCGTCTTCAATGCTGTAAATGGTATTTAAAGTACCAACCATTACTTCTCTTGCTGCAAATGAAGTAATTAAACCAATTCCAATTTTCCAATCAAACCCAAGCGGTTTAACAACAGGCTCAATAAGTTGACCAATTTGTCCTGCAAAACTATGTTTTAACTGAACGGATTCTAAAGTGGTGCCTTCGGGTAATGTGTTTTGACCAAGATCATATTTTGGATAAGTAGAAAGGAACCAAAGAACGATAGAAATAGCCATGATGATTTTCCCCGCCTCGGTTACAAAAACCCAACCACGATCGAACATATTTTGAAATACTGATGACCATTTTGGAATTTTATAACTCGGTAATTCCATAATAAACGGACTAGCTTTTCCCGTTTTGAAAACTTTTTTCATCACCCAAGCAGAAACAATTGCCATTACAATCCCAAATAAATACAAGCCAAAAAAGGTAAGACCTTGTAGAGGAATAAAACCGAGAACATAGGATTGTGGAATAAAAGCGGCAATCATTAAGGCATAAACGGGTAGCCTTGCAGAACAGGCCATAAATGGTAAAACCATGATCGTGATAAGGCGATCTCTCCAGTTTTCAATGGTTCGAGTTGCCATAATTCCAGGAACTGCACATGCAAAACCTGACATTAATGGAACAACAGAACGACCATGTAAACCAATTTTGGTCATAAATCGATCCATGACAAATGCGGCTCTTGCCATGTAACCGGAACTTTCCAAAATGGAAATAAAGAAAAACAAGAATAAAATTTGAGGTAAGAAAATAACAACACCGCCTAAACCTGCAATGACACCTTCAACTAATAAATCATTAAGCATACCTGGTGGAAGTGTTTGGGAAACCCAAGCGCCAACTTCAACAAAAGCCAAATCAATTAAATCCATAAAAGGCTCAGCCCATGAGAAAATGGATTGGAAAATAATAAGTAACAAAACTACAAAGATGATAGGGCCAAGAACTTTGTGAGTTACATATTTATCAATTTGATCAGTTCGTGTAATTCTAGGTTCATCTCGCTGAATAGCATCATGTGAAATATCACCAATGAATTGATAACGAGCTAAAACTTCTGCAGCCATCCAGTTTTCGCCAGAATCGTCTAAAATACGTCTAGCTTTTAATAAGGCTTTGTCTAAAGCTGTTTTATTGAGGTGTAATTTATAGGAATCCGATGCTTTTTCATTACTTAGAAGGCGTAAAGATTCGATTACGTGAGCATGTTCCGCAACTCTACTGAATGGTTTCATCCATTCATTTTCGAGAATTTCGAGTGCTTTTTTTACATTTTCAGAAGGTTTCCAACGGAATCGGCTAGAGTTAGATAAAGTGTGTGATTGAATCGCTTCTTTAATTTTTTCGGCTTCTTTTGCGGCTTTTGCACAAATTGGAACGACCGGAACACCTAATTTTCGGCTAATCAATAAGGGATTAACAACAATTCCTCTGTCTTTTGCAATATCAATCATATTAAGCAAGATGAGACAAGGAAGGCCGAGATCTAAAACTTGGGTTGCGAGATAAAGATTTCGGTCTAAATTACTCGCATCAATAATTATAACGACTAAATCGGGGATTGGGTCGGCGGCATTTTTCCCAATTAAGGTTTCGTATGCAATCGTTTCATCAAGAGTTTTAGGATTTAAAGAATAGGTTCCTGGTAAATCGATTACAGTGTGCTGAATTCCATTAATAGTAACTGAACCTGTTTTTCGCTCAACAGTTACACCAGGATAATTCCCAACTTTTTGGCGTAATCCTGTTAATGAATTAAAAACAGTTGTTTTTCCTGTGTTAGGATTACCGACTAAAGCGATATGTAACGATTCTTTTATCACAATTGCTTAGAATTATAAAATGTATGATTTGAATGTGAAGCATTTGGAAGCGCCGATTATGCCTAAGTTGATTAAGACGTAACACATTCATTCTTTTAAATTAACGGTAGTACGAAAATTTTACCTGCTAATTCACCATTAATAGCCAATCGTGTTTCCCCAACTTGAAGAATTAAATGATGTTGTTTGGATACAAGTTTAGCACTTGCGCCTTCAACACAACCTAGTTCTCGTAATCTACAAGCGTCTTCGGTACTGCAACCGAAGCATTGAATAGTTATAATTTCGCCAATTGGACTCGTATTTAATGGAAACATCTGACTATTTTGATTTAATCTAAACAAATATAACAAACTTTTTTGAATGGATTGTGAAGTCTGCTCTTAATAAGTACAGCAGTCTTTTTTTGTTCCAAAGTGAAATAATTTTAGATAGAATAATAATACTCGTGTTAGGAAAACTATTTAAGCTATAAGTTTAAATAGGTGATATGCTCCTTTCTTCAAAAAAGGAAGAATTTCGTTAATAAATTAAATTTAGTTTTTGATTTTGGAAACCGATCTAAGGCTAAGGGAAAGATTTAAAAGTGAATTCCGTGTATCAAATAGACACTTTATTGCGTTTCAAAAATTGATAAGTATATTATTCCATAAATAACAGGCTACTAAACACAGAGCCGATACCGTTTTGAGAAATTTCTTTTAATCAACCAATAATTCTATGTTCATCTGGATCTGGATTTTAACTTTTTTAGCAAACAATACCTCTGAAATGACAAAACATCACCATACTAAAACCGGGTTTAAAAATAATTATCCCATTGAAGAACATGGATTTAGCTCCCTTTTGAAATGGCAATTCAGTTCAATTGGAAAAAAAGGTAAAATCATGCCTTTCCCTGTAGAAAAGCCAAATGTAGATTTCATTAAGAATAACAAGAGTGAACCGAATCTAGTTTGGATTAATCATGCAACGTTTTTATTACAGTATGAAGGCGCGAATATTTTAACGGATCCTATTTTTTCTGAGCGTTGTTCTCCAGTTCAATGGGCTGGCCCAAAAAGAACAACTAAACCTGGAATGGAAATTAGTGAATTGCCAAAAATTGATTTCATTATCATTTCGCACGATCATTATGATCATCTTGATGTGGAATCCATCTTAGCTATTCAAGAAAAACAAAAAGAAAATCCTCCTAAATGGTTTGTTCCATTAAAAATTAAAGCCTGGTTTGAAGAAATTGGTGTAACTAATGTTGAAGAATTAGATTGGTGGGATAAAATAACTTTTGGAGATTTTGAAGTTCATTGCGTTCCTGCACAACATTTTAGTGGAAGAGGAGTCACAAATCGGAACGGAACACTTTGGGCAGGTTGGGTAATTGTGAAAAACGACTTTCGCTTTTATTTCGCCGGAGATACGGGGTATTCACCTGATTTTAAAGAGATTGGAGAACGTTTAGGACCATTTGATTTATCCTGCATTCCAATTGGAGCCTATAATCCACGCTGGTTTATGGGTGGGGTTCACGTTGATCCAAGCGAAGCGGTTGAAATTCATAAAGATGTAAAATCGAAACTTACGGTTGGTATGCACTGGGGAACGTTTCCTTTGGCAGATGAAGACATGGACGAACCTCCAAAAAAATTAAAAGAAGCTCTTGAAAAAAGAGGTCTTTCAGAAAATGAATTTATCGTGCTAAAGAACGGCGGAAGTATTCGTTTTTGATAAATCAACTTTAGTATTTAAGTAATTCAATTTCTTCAAAGTCTGTACATTTAATCATGTTCGAATTTTTTAATTCATACCGTTTTAAACGCTATTTTATTCAATTTTCCTATTTAGTAAAATCTAATTTTAAGAGGATTGAACTAAAGTATCAGTTTTTCAAAGATGATTATTATGATTTTAGCACATCGGTAAATCCTTGGCTTCGAGGACTTTCAGTTGGTTTGATTGGAATTGTAGTTCTTAGTCTCGCTTTGCCTTATTTGCTTAGCTCGTATGAATTAAAAGATAAATTATTACTCAAGATTGATCAGTCCATTTTACTTTCTTTTGGGGTCTTATTCTACTTGCGCTTATTCATAGAGCATAAGTCGATTCAGTTTTTAAGAACTCATTGGTTTGAGGGAATCGCTGCAACAATTGCAGTGATTTTAGGATTTGATTTAATTTTTGATAATGCATTATTGATTCAGGAGACCTTGCAAGGATTTGGAATTGCAAACCCGGGAAGTAAAGTTTTATTAATAGTAAAAATCTATCTGATTTCGATTATTCTAATTAAGGTAATTCAGGTTATTCCGAGAATTATTGCTACTACAAAGAATCCTGCGCGTTTAGTTCTGAGTAGTTTTTTTGTTGTAATTATCATTGGCAGTATTGCACTTACTTTGCCGGCCTCAACAATCAATAATGAAGGTTTAGCTCCAATTGATGCCTTATTTATGTCGGCAAGTGCGGTTTGTGTCACAGGATTGGCGGTAGTCGATATTAGCGTTCAGCTTACATTTTTTGGGCAACTGTTAATTCTATTATTAATACAATTGGGCGGAATAGGAGTCATCACATTTGCTACTTTTCTAGCCTTATTTATTTCTGAAAGAATAGGCGTAAATCAGAGGCATGTTTTGCAGGATATTGTTTCGGAAAGTGATATTAGTGCGGTTTCTTTAGCATTATTGCGAATCGTTTTATTCACGGTTTCCTTCGAAGCTATTGGTGCAATATTCTATTATTTTTCATGGGTTGAGCTCATTCCTGAATCGGGAGTACGACTCTATTTTGCTGTGTTTCATGCTATTTCAGCATTTTGCAATGCGGGATTTTCCTTGTTTTCTAACAGTTTTGCAGATTCTAGCAATGCTTTATCATGGAGTGTAAATATAAATACCATGTTTTTGATTATTGCTGGAGGACTTGGGTTTACAACGATTTGGGAAATTATTCAACGTGTTCTTCCTTTTAGTAAATCAAAAATTAAACATCGGTTTAGTTTGCATGCTGTTATAACTTTGAGAATGACCATTGGTTTAATTTTTGGCGGAGCTTTACTAATTGGTTTATTAGAATGGAATGGCGTTCTTGCTGGGTATTCTTTTTCAGATAAAATCTTAATGTCTTTATTTCAAAGTGTAACTACTAGAACAGCAGGCTTTAATTCAGTTGATTTTGGAGCTTTAACAGTTGGTGCTTCATTAATTGTGATGGTTTTGATGGGAATCGGTGGTTCGCCTGCATCTACTGCGGGTGGAATTAAAACGACAACCGTTTATATTCTTTTTGCAGCAATGTTAGCCAATATTCAAGGGAAACAACGAGTTGAAATTAAAAACAGAACCATTCCAACTTCGGTAATTTTTAAAGCGATTAGTTCTTTGTTTTTGGCTTTAATGATTTTACTTTTTTCAACCATTCTCATTAGTATTTATGAGCCATTTTCGTTTATAGATTTACTTTTTGAGCAAATTTCGGCATTTATGACAGTGGGTGTTTCTCGCGGAATTACAGCAGAGTTGAGTACAATTGGTAAGTCTATTATAATCTCTTCCATGTTTTTTGGAAGAGTTGGCTTACTTACGTTCGCCTTAGCTTTTGCTTCAAAAGAATCAAATCAAAATTACCGTTATCCTGACGAAGAGGTAATGGTTGCATAAATTTTTTAATTAAATTTAAAAACTATGAAATCAAATAGACAAATTGCCATTATTGGACTTGGAGCTTTTGGAATGGCGCTAGTTAAAAGTTTAGCAAAAGAAGGCGCTCAAGTAATTGCAGTTGATGACCGCATGGACAATGTGGAAGAAGTAAAACACATCACCTTAAACGCAATCTGTTTCGACGCCACCGATGTCAGGCAGCTAAAAATACATGGAATTACAGACGTTGATGTAGCAGTAGTGGCAATTGGCGAAAAATTTGATTCAACAGTTATCGTTGCAATGGAATTACTCAATTCAGGTGTAAAAGAAGTCTATGCAAGGGCAACCTCAGATATTCAAGAACAAATTTTACGAAGAATTGGGGTTACCGAAATTCTAAATCCTGAAAAACAATTAGGTGAACGAATGGGGATTTCCTTACAAAGAAGTGGAATTAAAGATTTGCTGGAACTCGGTGACGGTCAGTCTGTTTTTGAACTCATAGTTCCTAAATCAATGAATGATTTTACTTTAAAAGAATTAGAGTTGAGAAGGAGATTTGGAATTAACGTATTGAGTATAAGTAGATTAGTGCCTCAAGAAAACGAAAGTGAACAATCTGTTTATAAATCAATTGGTTTTACCACACCTGAAACGAAAGTAAAAGCTGGCGATAAAATGATAGTTTTGGGAGGAATCGAAGAATGCTCAAAATTAATAGCTTTAAATTAAATTAGTAAAAACGGCTTTTAAAGAAACTAAACATCAATTGAGCTATAAAATAGGTTTACATAGTCAAAAAAAAACGGTATTCTAAACGGAATTAAAAAGCTGGTTAAGTAAGCATTCTAAGTACTTTATTAATCAAACTGTACTTATGAATCGAGTTTTAAAACTGATTAAATGAAGAGAAATAGATTATTCAGTTTTCATTTTGAACAATTAAGAGTCGTGTTAAAAAGCAATAATCAGCTTTAATCATTTTTTAAATTTTAATTAATTAACCTAGATTCTTTGGAAGCATTAAATTCTTTTTTAGCGGCATTTAGTAATTATGCTTGGGGATTGCCCCTATTATTTCTTCTGCTTGGCGGTGGAATTTATTTCATGTTTTATTCAGTATTTGTTCCTTTCAGATATTTCAGACATGCCATTCATGTTTTAATGGGGAAATTCGACGATCCTGATGATCCGGGTGATATAAATCATTTTCAAGCATTAATGAGTCACATGGCTTCCACAGTTGGAATGGGAAATATTAGTGGAGTTGCAGTTGCAATTGTGATGGGCGGACCCGGTGCTTTGTTTTGGATGTGGGTAAGTGCGTTTTTCGGCATGGCTACCAAATTTTTTACGGCTTCATTATCTATTATGTACCGTGGAAAAGATTCAAACGGTGATATACAAGGCGGGCCGATGTATGTTGTACAAGAAGGCATGAGCAAAGCTTGGAAACCCTTAGCGTATTTATTTGCAGTTGCAGGTTTATTTGGTCCCTTGCCTGTTTTTCAAGCAAATCAATTAACACAGGTGTTACGAGATACCATTTTAATTCCTCAAGGATTAACCAGTGTAGAGAATCATTTTTATGCAGATGTTATTGTTGGTTTAGCCATTTCTGTTTTGGTTTCATTAGTTATTTTTGGCGGAATTAAACGCATTGGAACGGTTGCGTCTCGTTTAGTTCCAAGTATGGTTGTTATCTATGTAATCAGTGTATTAGTCATTCTATTTAAGTTCTCCGATCAAATTCCAGAGGTTATTAGAATCATTTTCGATGATGCCTTTTCAGGTGATGCCGTCTTAGGTGGCGCTTTAGGTTCTTTAATTATTATGGGAGTTAGAAGAGCAGCGTTTTCTAATGAAGCGGGAATTGGAACAGAATCTTTAGCTCATGGAGCTGCAAAAACGAAAGAACCTGTTCGTGAAGGTCTAGTAGCTATGATGGGACCATTAATTGATACTATTATTGTCTGTACTATGACCGCTTTAGCAATTTTGGTAACCGGTGTTTGGAAAACATCAGAAGCAAATGGAGTTACTCTAACTGTGAAAGCTTTTGAACAAGCATTGCCAGGTTGGGGGACGTATTTATTGGTGCTCAGCGTGTTAACATTTGCCTTAAGTAGTTTGTTCACATATTCCTATTATGGAGGAAAGTGTTTGTCCTTTATGATTGGAGCAAAAAAAGCGCGTTATTTCAATTATTTTTATGTCGTTTCAATTGTTTTTGGAGCAGTTGCAACCATAGATGCTGTAATCAATTTTATTGATGGAATGTATGCACTAATGGCAATTCCAACCATGATTTCAGCTATTTATTTGTCACCAAAAGTAAAAGCAGCGACTATTGATTATTTTAAACGAATGAAATTGGGATAAGGATTTTTAGTACCGATATTTGATTTATCCCTTTTGGAAATGACTTTCTAGGGCTAGTCTTTTGGCTCTACAATTTGAAAATTTATTTTATAAAAGCTTCAAAATGGTATTGAAACACAAGATTATGAACTAATGTGTTTTAATATCTTTAACCCAGATTAAGAACTAATTCTTATTCTTAATAAAGGCTTTCATTGCAGCAAATGCAGAATCACGAACCGGACTTTTTGATAAGATTACATCATGTAAAGCATTCGGAATTTCTTTCATAACTACTTGTCCTGAAATGGATTTTGAATAGGTTTTAATGTCTTCAACATCTAATACAGCATCGCCTTTAAAAAAAACTTCTGACCATTTTTTATCATAAATGGTTTTATCTGAGTGTAACACCAAAACGGGTTGAGTAATTTTAATTCCATTTTGAATTGTTTTTTGCGCTTGTCTGATGGCGCGAATCCAGCCTAATGTAACTGGCGGAGCATTTAATGGTTTATACTCTAATTTGTAATCCCATTCTCCGTAATAATCTTTGTGAATGGAATAATTATAAAAAACAGGAAGATCGCCTTTTAATTCCATATCAGGAAAAAAAGAGCCATTAAATTCACCGATTGGCACTAATATATTTTCACTAAATGCATCTAAGTTCATATCAAAAAAAGGACTGTTTAGAATTAGGGAACTAAATGCTTTTGAATCTTGATGCTCAGATGCATATAAGGCTGTAATCAAACCTCCTGTAGAATGCCCCATTAAGCAAATCTCGCCAGAAACTTGAGCTTGAATAATGGCTAAAGAACTATCGATTTCGGGAAAATATTCGTGTATATCTCTCACATTAAACCATTTTTGACCTTCTAAATGAGAGCGTCCGTATTTACGTAAATCAACTGCATAAAAATGAAATCCTTGTTGTGTGAAATAATCTGCCATGTGTTTTTGAAAGAAATAATCACTAAAACCATGAACATAAAGTATGGCTTTGGCGGAATCTGGAAGCTCAGATTTTCTGTGTACTAAAGTTGCCATTACTTTACCTTCGTAGTCGTCGGGAAATTGAATGTGTAATTGCTCATATTCATCACCTAATTCGTCTGATTTCCATTGAGCGTAAGAACTTTCTGTTAGAAAGAGCAAGAAAAGTAAACCAAATAGAGTTTTCATTTTCGTTGTTATTTATGGATTTACTTGATTGAGATTAAGGAAGTGAGATTCTCGTTTCCAGTGAGATTAAAATCGAGAAATGGTAAATTGAAGATATTCACTTTGCTAATTTATGAATGGAAAGTATCTTAAAATTTAATTGAAAATGCTCACAATAGTTCATAAAAAACTTGAGTTAAGCTTAAGATTTGATATAAAAATAGCAAGAAGTAGTTCACATAAAAAATATCTTCTCAACTGAAGACTTAATCAAATGTTGAATGTTGATTTCTAAATTTTGAATTAAAATCAATGTCATTTCAGTACGTAGTTCTTCGAATCGCTAACCCAGTGTCTGCGGTATCAACTGAAGATGAACCCAAGCACTAATCCCAAAAGTATGAACCCGAAACGAATCGAAATGGAGAGATCTTCGTTTAAAATTCTGAATGCTCAATGTTTAATTATGATTTTTTTTTCTTAAAAAACTCAACCCAGCTTAAAAAACTGAAGATTTTTTGACTACGCTCGATACCAAAGACACCAAGAAGTGAAAATGTCATCTCGACTGAAGATGAGCCCAAGCACAAATTCCTAAAGCAAGAACCCAAAACGAATCGCAATGGAGAGATCTTCGTTTAAAATCAGAAAAAAGAATGAAGCATTAAAAAATTCTTTGTGAAATAAGATAATTTTTTCAAACTCTACTCAGCAATTTCACATTCCGCTCAACTACTTACCATATAAGATGTTAGAACTATTAACCTGAGTTCGGGATAAGGATTATTACAATAATTTTAATCAGAACCCAGAATAAACAATGGAGAACCTAATTTGCTATTTGTTCAATCTTTAATATAATTCACAATTAAGCAGAGATGCTGGGTCAGAACCCAGTATGACGAAATTTAGTTTTTCCTGTTTTAATTTTAATTTCTTAACTAGAACTCAGGTTAGTAGTGTTCAAAAAGATAACGCAACCCTCAAAAATAGAATTATCTATTTCATAATTGTAGCACTTCGGTAAAATAGGCGATCACCAATTTCAACTTTTACTAAATAAACCCCATTAGCTATTGGCCCAAAATGCCATTCTAAAGTAGATTCACCTGTTGGATAATTCAGTTTGTCTGAGATGTAAAGTTGTTTTCCACTCATATCATAAACGGTAAATTGAACTTCGTTGGAATGATTTAAAGAAATAGAAAAATTAATTTGATTTTTTGCAGGGTTTGGATACGAAGAGCTTACGGTAATATCAGATACTAAACCCGTTATTGTATGTAAATGAAAGGTTGAGTTTTCGGTGGTTTGAATTACATTACTAAAAGGATCTAAGCGGACATATTCTGGATTGAAATCAATATTGGTTTGATAAAGAAAATTCGGAGAATCAGGATATAAGGTTACAACAGTATCTTTACCGCTTCCAATTATTTGAACTTGCATTGGAATATCATAAAAAATATCTCTTCCTAGTGAGTGTTTTTGATTCAATTGTAAATCAACTTGAAACGGTTTGGGTAATTCTTGAATGAAGGTTCCACTTGCGCTTAACTCATAAATTGGATGACCTTCAGAATAAATCCAAGTTTCAAAAAAAGACTCTAAATCTTTGCCACTCACTTCTTCCATTATGTTTTTAAAATCCTTAGTTAACACAGAAGAGTATCGAAATTCTGAATTCGTATACTTTTTTAACCCTTCAAAAAATAGACTGTCTCCAATTACATATCGAAGCATGTGTAGAACCAAAGCTCCTTTTGCATAAGTTAATCGATAATCGAAAATGCGGTTAATATTTCCCATTCCAGTGAAGGAATCAAACACAGATTCTGGAATTCGCACGGAACCATCAGGAAGAGCGGTGATTAATCGAATTTTGTCTTCACGCCAGCCTTTGAATGAAAAATCTCCTTGATCAGCTTCAACCATTAAGCCTTCTCCATAGGTTGCGAAGCTTTCGTTGAGCCAAATATCTTGCCATTCCCCGCAAGTTAAGGCATCACCAAACCACTGATGAGCTAATTCATGTGCGACTAAGCCGGGTGTAAACCGAATCATTGAACTAATAGTCTGATGTTCCATTCCTCCGCCCCAACTAAACATAGCATGTCCATATTTTTCATTTTTGAAAGGATATTCCCCAAAGTGATTGGTAAAAATATCCAAACATCGATCGGTGTATTTCAAATCACCCATCAAGGAGTTTGCAGATATATCAGAATAGATATAATGTTGAATGGGAAATGTGTTTCCAATTGGATCTGTATAATCATACTCAACAAGGTTATACTCAGCAATTGCTAATGAAATTAAATAGGGCGAAATTGGATAACGATGCTTCCAATGAAATTCCGTTTTTGTTTCTGATTCGGTTTTCTCGGCTAATAATCCATTAGATGCGACGGTAAGATTATTGGGAACCGTAATCCATAAATTAACCGAATCTGCTTTTGCATTTGGGTAATCATAAACCGGAAACCAGTCTCGAGCGCCATAAGGTTCAGATAAAGTCCAAATGTGTGGCTTTCCATTTCTTGTAGTAAATGTGAAACTATCGCTGTTAGCTTGAATAGGCATTCCGCCATAATAAAGCGTGAAAATTAGGGAATCGCCAATTGTAAGAGGTGCTTGTAGCTGAATAAGAATTGAATCGTTAAGATGAGTAAATCCCATCAAATTACTGTGGTCAGATCGAATGGAATCAACTGTTAGAAGATGGCTCAAATTAAAATAGAAAGAAGAAAAAGCTTCTTTAGCAGTGAGTTTCGTTTCTAAAGCGCCACTTATGCTAAGTTGATTGGGAAAAACCTCTAAGCTTAAACCGTAATAATTAATCTTGAATGGTGTTGATTGTTCTTGAATTCTTAGTGAATACGGAAGAGTAGATACAGAAGACCCCTCAAGTAGTTGCGAAAAACTTGTTTGAAAAGGCAATAGAAACGTACAAACAAAGAGAAATAGATACTGAAATTTCATGAATTCTTTCAAAAAGTAGACAAGCAATATAAGATAAATCGCCCTGATGGAATAATTCTAATCAAATTCAGTTAAGCATAAATAGCTAAAGTAGTTTTACTATCGGTTTAAGTGCTTTAGTTCTCTATCCGATTTAATAATTTGTATTTGATAATTCTCAATACACAAATGGTATTCTATAAATGCATTCTTTAGAAAAACTCTTAAATTCAATAAGAATTCTTGTCAAGAATTCAGACTCTATCGCAAAATGTTCATAACACAATTTGAATAATGTTTTGTATTGAGTTTAATTCACCGTAATATCGCAAATCGATTTTAGATTTTCAGAAAAGCGCTTACAAAGGAGTGTAATATGTCAGAAAAGTATAAGTTTTTTGCAGAAGTCAATAAGAATTTTGACAGAGCTGCAGTACATACAAAACATCCAAAAGGATTATTAGAGCAGATAAAGATTTGCAATAGTGTTTATAAAATGACCTTTCCATTAAGAAAAGATGATGGAACGATTGAAACAATTCATGCATGGCGAGCTGAACATAGTCATCACAAACTTCCCACAAAAGGAGGTATTCGTTATGCTATTCAAGTAAATGAGGATGAAGTTACAGCTTTAGCCGCTCTTATGACCTATAAATGCGCCGTTGTTGATGTTCCTTTTGGTGGTGCAAAAGGTGGAATTAGAATTAACAGAAATGATTATTCGGTAAGTGAAATTGAGCGAATTACACGTAGATATACCTACGAATTAGTTAAAAAGAACTTTATTGGCCCAGGTGTAGATGTACCTGCGCCCGATTATGGAACTGGTGAACAAGAAATGTCTTGGATTGTTGATACATACAATGTAATGACAAATGATATTAATGGTGAAGGTTGTGTTACTGGAAAACCAGTTGCTCAAGGTGGAATAAATGGAAGAAAAGAAGCAACAGGATTGGGAGTTTTTTATGGAACAAGAGAATGTTGCGATGACGTAGAAGACATGAAGTATTTAGGTCTAACACGTGGAATAGAAGGGAAAAGAACCATTGTTCAAGGTCTCGGAAATGTGGGATATCATACAGCTAAGTTTTTTATGGAAGGCGGAGCTATAATAACGGGAATTGCAGAGTTTGAAGGTGGGATTTATAATCCAAAAGGTTTAGACGTAGATAAAGTTGTAGCCCACCGAGTTGAAACAGGTTCCATTCTAAATTATCCTGGCGCTCAAAATGTGCCAAATAGTAAAGAGTTGCTTACCTATGATTGTGATATTTTGGTGCCTGCGGCATTAGAAAATCAACTTACGGAAGAAAAT
>Ga0100379_10003339_pt1 | contig 14671 bp, 13 predicted proteins | sample CryGeymeta201503_FD_80418 | JGI IMG/M metagenome (GOLD analysis project Ga0100379, IMG submission 80418) | Groundwater microbial communities from Crystal Geyser aquifers in Utah, USA - Crystal Geyser metaG 2015-03 | ecosystem: Environmental > Aquatic > Deep subsurface > Groundwater | place...
AATATGAATTCAAGAAAAATGCTCAGCATCTTACAATAAATTCGATTAAAAGTTAATAAGTTAGATTACAGCCCAATATATTTTTGTTGTCTTTCAAACCTTGTTTTGTTCCTCATTTGTATTCATAAATGTGGAATCTATGCTAATTTGCATCTAAAGGTCAGAGAATCCATCTTCATTAAAGAAAGGAAATCTGATTGAGCCATCTTAGAGCGATATTTCAAATTGCCATGAAAAGACAGTATCACTGTGAATCAATTTTTTGAGGCCTGTTCAAATCTACTTCAAAAATCTAGTTCCTAATTGCTTGCTTTATTCTCAAGAAACCTCTAGGATAAAAGGCTGACATCTGAGTTTGCAGGCGATCTGAAATTTTCTTATTTAAGAGGTCTAAATGGAGAAGTCAAAGAACATGTTTTTAGCTTATTGTAAATATTAAATTATTAAATGAAGCAGCCTCAGAGTCGATATCAAACATAACTGAGCAGAAACGACTATCGACAGTCTATGACCATCCTATCCTCCGAACTAATCAGGCACTCTTTTTCAGGAGACTCAACAGTCCCCAACATTTATCGATAATCTGTTGGGTCTGCATATCGCAGTCGGAATAGCCTCAACCTCTAAATGGCAGAGCATTTGATCAGAACTCTGGATCAAGACAAGAGGGAGAGGTAAAAGCAACAAATGAGCAACCTTAAATTGACCCTTTCTGATTTGTAGAAGAAGATCAATAAAGCCAAAAGAAAGCTAAATACATTCACAAACCTTATCAGCGAATAGAGTGATGATGAGGGCTAGCAAAATGCCTTCAATTCTCCTGTAACTTTGAACAAATATGAGGACTCAACAACTATTGGCAGCTCTCTTAGCAAAATATGCTTGCAGGCACCTTAAAAAGTTCAGTTTCATAAAATTAAGCACTACTACTTGAACCATCTAGCATCAGCAATGGAAGGCAACAACAAAAAGGCTTGGGATCACATGAATATTTCTCTGAAAGTTTTGAAAAATTACTATAAAATAGATTCTCCCACATTTTCTGATCTAGAACAAAGAAAAGTGGTACTTCCTCGCCACAAAAACGACGATAACAAAAAAACTCTTCTCATTGATATAGACTAGACTATTTTACATTGCTAGGAAGAACCTTCAAAGCCTTACGACCTTGCTCTCCCGATATAAATTGAAAACGGTTCAACAGCTCATGCCTACATAACTATCAGGCCTTATGCTATTAGTTTTCTAAAGAGAATGGCAAAACACTATGAAATAATAGCATTTACGGCCAGTCACTAGTCATACGCAGACGTCGTGCTTGATGAAATCGATCCTGACCGATAATACATCCGGCACAGATTGTACCGCAAGAACTGTGTAGAAATATATGAGAATATCTATGCTAAGGATCTCAGAATCATCAATCGAGATCTTTCCTCTATGGTGCTGATCGACAACGCTCCATATTCTTACATTTTTCAACTAGAAAACGGCATTCCTATATTACCTTTTTACAGTGGCCAGGACAGTGAGCTGATTCATTTGTAAAAGTATTTATTGGAGATGGCTAAAGTTGATGATGTTCGGGAGCTAAATAAGAGCCGTTTCAAATTGCATAAATATTGTAACTTTTCTTAGCTTGAGGGAATGGTACGGACGCTGTACTTGGAGGGTACAGCGAGCCGATGATTTTTGTTATTGATATGACTTGTGTCAAATAATATTAATTAATTAAAAATAATAGTTTGATTATCGCCTATGGTTAAGCATAACAACGTCCTCCCCAATGTCCACCTTAGGAAACACTGGCAGAAAAACGTCAGAACCTGGCTCAACCAAGCCGGCAGAAAGAAAAGAAGACTTCAAACCAGAAGGGATAGAGCCGCTGCCATCGCTCCCAGACCTCTCGATAGACTTAGACCCTCCGTCAGATGCCAAACCATCAGGTACAACCACCGACCCAGACTCGGAAGAGGATTCACTCTTGCAGAAATCAAGGCTGTTGGTCTCGGTGCTCAGTTTGCTAAATCTGTCGGCATTGCTGTTGATTACAGAAGAAAAGATAAATCTCAGGAGCAGTTTGATCTCAACAAGCAGCGCCTCAATAACTACCTCAGTAAACTGGTTCTTTTCCCCAGACACGAAAAGAATCCAGTCACCAAAGCCAAGTCTGGCATCCTCAATGACACCCCCAAGGTATAATTCGACTTATTCAGGATCAGCAAAAGACTGCCACCTCAACCTAAATCAACACACTTCCCAACCTTGCCAAGCGGGTGAGATCCGTCAGCAAGTTGGAGTTGGAAAGACTTCAGAAGACCGGAGCTTACCGCACCATCAGACAAGAGTGGTGCAACAAGCGCAACGCCGGAAGATGGGAAAAGAAGGCTAGAGAAGCCGCAGAGAAGAAATGATTTCATGGCTATTTAAACAAGATATTAGTGCATATATCAATTCAACAATCATACTCTGTACTTGTCAATATCCTCTTGTCGCAGGTCAGAGAAGAAGGGGTGACGGAGGGCCTCCTTCATAGAAATACGACGAGCAGGGTCCAAATTAAGCATCTTTGTCACCAAATCCAATCCATTCTTGTCGAAATTTTTGAAATAGGTCTCAGGGTTAACTCCCTTGAATTTAGGGAATGAGGCTTTAAAGTCTGGAAGGTTATCTGAATAAATAAAGAAGTACGAATATTTGCCCATTGAGCAGGAGTGGGAGTTCCATGGAACTGGAATATCTTAAAAATCTGATCAATCTCACTGTCTCCACAGAAGAGAGGTTTCTTTTCAGTTAGTTCAGCAAAGATGCAGCCCACAGCCCAGATATCAACACCCAAGCTGTACTGCTTCTGTCCGAGCAAAACTTCGGGGGCTCTATACCAGAGCGTCTCGATCTAATGTGTGAGAGTTTTGATGGGCAAGCTGAAGGCTCTAGCAAGTCCAAAGTCAGCGATTTTGAGTGTTCCCTGCCTGTCAATGAGCAAATTTTGAGGTTTGAGGTCTCTATGGATGATTCTACGAGCATGGCAATAGTTAATGCCATTGCAGAGTTGGTAGAGGAATAATTTAACCTGATATGAGGTCATAGTATGCTTGTTTTAGCTCAAATATTTCTTCATGTCGTAGTCGACGAGTTCAAATATCAAGTTTAACTTCTTTTCAGTCGGGATGTAAACAACTTCCTTAAGTCTGCATAGACAGATATGTACTGAACGATGTTAGGGTGAGGCTGGAGTTCCTTGAGGATAGAGATTTATCTCATGGCAGTGGAAGGAACACCTTCATCTTCGTTCTCAAGTTTGATCTTTTTGAGGGCGACGATGCTGTTGGTGCTAGTATCCTTGGCTCTGAAGACAACACCGTAAGTGCCCTCTCCCAACCTTTCCATTTTCTCATACTTGTCCTTTAGCTCCTGGATCATCATTGCTAATTCTTCAAATGTTAACTATTATGAATATGTTCGTTAGAACTCATAAATCAAATCACATATATCAACATACCCCATAAATGCCTATTAACCATATCCTTAACACCATATAAATACACCTGAACCATTGCATCTCTCTTTGGCGCTAAAATTTGGGTGGGAAACAAATGATGAAAAAAAGAAACTGAGGTATTGAGTAATTAGAAGAGTGTTCAGTTATTTTCAACGCTTTGAGCTGAAGATCTGCAAGAGGTTGAGAGTTGCATTATTTGGATGTATTTGTGTGATTAATCGTATATTTAAAACTTACAAGGCACCAATGGCAGGAAAAGGAACCCCCCTTAATAAGGCTCTCGCCCAATGGGAGTAGAAAAATGGCAAGCCAGCAGCCGAGGCAGAGTAAATCAAACTTGTCTTTTTGGTATATCTCATGATATGTTTAGACTCCTCCAATTGACAAACTCGAAACAAGCGTCTTGAGCACTCTCACTAGAGTTGAGAAATTGTCCATATCTTCAAACACCATTGACAAAATGGTTAATTTTCCTCCTCTAAAATACATAACAAGACTATCTCTGGCTCGGAACAATATCAAAAAGATATCAGGGCTCTAGTAGATCGCGGGTACTCTCAAATAACTTTGGCTTTCTTACAACAACATCGAAAAATTGGAAGGGCTGTCCATGTGTATGAAGCTAACAACTCTCTTCATCGGAAGTATAAATTTATGCAATACCAGATAACAAGATCAAGAGTTGGGACGAGCTCGATAAGCTCAGAGAACTCCCCGAGTTCGAGAATACTTTGTTGATTGGCAATCCTTTTTATGAAGTGTTGAAGGAAGACGCCAAATATTATGCCCTCAAGAAGATCCCCAACCTAAAAAACATCGATGGAATCATTGTTCAGGCTACATTTGCCAAAAAAGCTGAGGAGTTTCCCGACGTATTCCCTCCTCCTCTCAGATGATCATGGTATTCGTATTCCATCACTAATCATGTTTCATCATTTATGCTTGTGATCAAGGATCATAAAGATTATAAGCTCTAAGCATAAGAGAGAATAAAATCATTCAATATTTCTTGATATGATCGAAATTCTATGGTGCATTCAGAGACTCCCACAGTATTTTTCGATATTTTATATGAATCCCGTAGCTAGTTATCCTAGAATTGAAAATATAGCTGAGAGAGTATTTCCTGAAGAATAGATTGCTGATCATCCTCATAGGTTTTCCAAACTTCTCGTCTGTCCACCAAGCCCGCAATTCTGCAATGGTATACAGTGACTGTTTTTTTTCCTTCAGCTTTTTCCAAAATTCATTGTAATTTAATCCACTCCTGAACAACATCTGCTTTATTTTTTTATCATTACGCTGAATGAAATTGATGATGCCCTTTCCGAAATTTTTAGGAATATTTTTCGTGTCATTTTTGAACTTGCTGTCCTTTCTTTCAACTGTTTAGGTCAACATTTTGTCCTCCTATACTTGAGCCTTTTCACTAAGCTCATATAAAAGGGCATGTTGTTAATAATTTTCCATGCTTTGATCGAGAGCTTCAAGATGAAGTGTATGTGTCGGCTGATAGTCCTTGTTGTTGGGAAGAAATTGGCAATCAAGATGCTGCCAGTCTAAATTAAAGAGTGAGAAGGAGTCATGAGAAGGTGATTATATTTCTTCCATCGGGATGTCGGACAGCTTTTTGGGTTCAGCGTGTACACTATCTATACCTGGCGGTATTTCTGGAAGCATTTACTTAAGATAACTTAAACTAAACACTTTAATATCAATTTGCAACAAAGGCTTTTTATTAATCATCAATCCATTTTCCTTATCATTCCAGCCATCTTAAAAGGAAAATATTAAGAGTATCTGGAATTTTCTAGAAATAACTCTATCAACAAATGCAAAGCGTTTTTTCTTATCCTTATTTAAAATGAGGGAGGCCTTATGATTCTGGGTTCATCTTTTATCTTTTTTCAGCTCGTCAGTAATGAAGTACTTTCTAATCGATAGCCTTAACTTGAAAATGATCTGTATCTTTGAATTTTTAAAGTTTTTCATAACCATATTCACATAAAAGGGGACATATCCTTATAATTAGCATAATAGTAGGTAATGGAAGCATTCCCTCTTCACTAAAACTTTACCGGCACATAGTATATTAGTGGACACAAAAAAGATATGTTATAATTCATAAAAACTTCGAAAACCATGATGCAATTCCCAAGAGGCAACATCTATCAAATCATCTGCCATGAAGGCAATCAGGCCCTCAGAATTGAGTCCAACAACCCTAAGGACTACGACAAATCTAAAATTATTGGCACTCAACCCAACGCTCATGATCTTGGGCAACTCTGGATGATAGAGAAAGTTGGCCATGGAGATGACGACTATGAAATTGTCAATTGTCAATCCAACTTTGTGTGGGATGAAGAGTGGAGCGATGTGAAGCTCAGATTCGGAAAACAAAGTGGAGATCAATTGTTCAAGGTCGAGAAGACTGGAAACTGCTGGTGGTTTAAGACCTCCAGCAAAGGAAACAAAGCAGTTTGCCTGTAAGGAATTCTCAGATACAAGGACTTCGATCCCAACACTCCCAATCAAGTTTTCCACATTGTCCCAGTAAATCAATGTGATGCCCTCAACAACACCTGCATCTTGGTCAGCGCTTCTTCAGGAAAAGCTGTCGATATTCCTCAAGGAACCCATGAGCACGGAGAAAGATTAGTTCAGTGGGAGAAGAACAAAAGATTCAATCAAAGATGGAGATGGGAAAAACATGGAAATGGATATCTCCTCATTAGTGTCTTGACTGGACAAGCTATTGACATTGCTGGTGAAAAAAAAGATCCTGAATCCAAAGTAGTTCAGTGGGACAGAACTGGAAACTCCAACCAACTCTGGAGGCCAGTTCAATGCGGACAAGATGTTTGGAGAATCGAATCATGCCATGCTCCCGGACAGGCTCTTTCAATTCATAACAACTCATACGAAGATGGAGCTAAACTTGAGATTAACAACAGCGGAAATGCCACTCAGTGGAGGATTCAAGGTTATGTCCCTCAACATTGATTGCCCATCCTTTATACATTCTATTAATTTCAACTCTATACCTATTAAATTATCACAAAGTTTACATTTGACTAGATACAGCCTCCATTGAACCAACAGAAGCCACAGATCGATTAACCATTTTATCTCTCCAAAGAGATCGGTTGACATTTTTGACCTTCGTCTTAAGTTTTTTGTTTCTTTCGGTCTATTTGGTCAAATAGCAGGATTTAAGTTGCTACTATTGCTGCTTTCTAGAACTTTTGATATATGGACAATAGTTTGTAGGCTTGCGTCTTTTTAGAGAAATTATAGGCTATCTATCTGTCTTGGGCTGAACTAATTGATAAGTTTTTGAGTTTTATCTAATTTGAAGTCCTTTTCCATGTTCTTCGGTTAGTCTAAATGAATGAGATGTTGGCTTCGATTTTTTAATACGAGTTTCTTCCCTAGAACTAGGCCTTTAAACATTCTCTGCCTTCAAAATATCCTTGATTCCTATACTACTCATATCGGCTTTTTTTGTATTCTAATTTTTTATGCTCGAAGTTCTGCCTTTTACAGCACTACCTTTCTTCAAAGCTTAAATTTGAGCAAAAAGCTCTTCATTCACTCTTTTGAGCTGCTTGATGCTTTCTTTGGAATTTTCAAGCAATTATAGCTTTTCAAAGGATAGTTAATTGATATGACTTTTTAATGACTCTGTATACAACTTCATTTGCTGCTCTGTTCCAACCCTACTTCTTGATGCTGCTTACTAAGTTTGGAGCAATAATTCCAATCGACTATAATCCTCCTCAAGCTCATGTAATTTCACGACCTCAGTTTTTATTAGTTAAAGGGCTTCTAAATACTGTTCGACTTTAATCGTTCCTGTATCTAATCTATGAGGCATGGGAACATTTTTACACTCCTTGCATAGAGATCGTATTTTTTATAAAAGAGGGGCTATACTGCTAACCTCAATCATCTATATTTTGTTACTATAAATCATTCTCTACGTTAAAAGTTAACTGCATATGAGGTCTGTCGTTTAAATGCTCAAATCCAAAGTCAAAGCTCTCGGACCTTACTCAGTAGCTACTCATTACAACCACCATATATACGTGTCTGGTCTACTTGGCATCGATATCCAAACAACAGAGCTCGTTTCAGATGATGTGGAGCAACAAACCAGGAAAGCCATGGAAAATTTCAAAATGCTGCTGACCTAATATAAATGCGAATTCAGCTATGTAGCAAAAACTACGATCTTTCTAAAAGTAACTGTGCAATGAGATAGGATATGTCCGATATCGCCAAAGTAGATTCAGTCTATTCATAATACTTTAAAAATCATAGGCCTGCAAGAAGCTGTGTGGCCGTTGCAGGGTTGCCAAAGGATGCCAAGTTTGAGCTTTAAGCTATCGTGGCCTATCCCTACAGTATTTCTCATTTGGACAATGATATTTAATGGCCTCGTGAATGATTTCTTCGTGTTACTTTATTTAATTATGAAAAAGAGGATCGTTGAGAGAAAATTTGTATCGTATCGTCCTTCAATAACAAGTGAGCCTCGACAGTTTCGACAGGTGACAACTCCTATGCGAGCATTAGAAGAAGTATCATCGATCTACGAAAATATCGAGCAGCATCATACTATCTACTCTTAATTTAAAGAAAAGAGCCAAAGTTTTCATAACTTTCAGAATTCCATTTAGTTCTACAAGAAGGAAAACGCCTTTGAACTTTTGAGCTACAGTCAAACAGAAATCCAACCTTTCGAAGACGAGCTTCTTCCTCTCATAAGCAAATTTGTCAAACTGTTCACATCCAGATAACACATAACGAACCACATTGCAAATAGCTTAGGATTCAAGGGATATCGTGGAGACACAGCTCGTGAGCTGGCCAAAACAATAACGAATTCTTTCGGTTAGTATATTACTCTGGCAGAGACTATTTTGGATAAATTAAAGGAACAAAAAGATCGCCATTTTGATGAGAGTACTATTAAATTGAATCGAATGGTTGCCAGTCTCAAACAATAAAATGCTCTTCAATTTTAATAAATCGCTCGACTAGAGGAAATAAATCATCGATTCAAAAAGAAATTTTATTAATTAGCTGATCAAAAGAATGCTCCAGTTCAAAAATAAGTTCCAAAGAGTTTGCTCTAAGAAGCAAAACAAAAGATAAAATGCCAGAAAACATCTTTATCAGCCCAGATGGACAAAATGGAATCTTAGATATACCAAAGATTGGCAACGTATCAGGAAACTCTCTTGAAGCTATCTGCTTTCAGGAATCACATTATGCTTGATAAAAATAACATAAGATTACCTCAAATGCCTGAAAATCACTCTATTGGCAGTCAAACAGATGTCGAATATCCTACAATGACTGAAAACTAAAAAGAGTCCTAAGATTGTCGCCAAGAGCTTATCGATGCTTACAATTAGATCATAGAAGGAAAAGAAGCCTAAATCAATAGATTAAGTCATCTGATATATCAAACAACCGAATAGCTGGAGCTTCAGAAAAAGCTCTATGATTAGATGCTGGAGAAAAATATAGCTTTGTAGAAGGAAGTTTACTTTCTCAATGCTCAAAGAGATTCTGTATAATAGACTTCTTCTTTTCACATCAACTAAGAATCTGGAAGTACCCCGAGAAACTTACGATCCCCTTCATTTCAAGATTCTTTCTAATAGTGATATTGTACTGACTGTATTTATCCGATTCTTATAATTATAAGACGAATGAATAACCACCGAGTAGAGCATGAACCATCCTTTTCACAACATAAGTTCAGTATTCGCAAAAACAAGGAACACATGAAACAATCCGTCAAAATGAGCAACACCCATCAAAGTCAAACATTTGTCCATCCTAACTCGCAAACTAATCGTGAAAAGCCACAAATTTTTTTGGAAAAAGTATAACGGATCATCCCCTCGCAAAGTCAGGTTAGTCAAAGGTTTGTATTCAATGAGGAAAAATCATAGACAAACTATATGTGCGGTTTTTGCTCTTTGGCAAACAGCACTCGAAGCTAGGTTTACATTTCGCCAAGCCAGGTGCTCCCCCGAAGGATCCTGATGCGGGAGGAGAAAATGTTTGATTGCAATAATGGGTGATTTTCAAATGTATGTGAGTTGTACGAAGGTATGACTTGAAGATGAGCAATGGATGCCGCATATTCGAGATTCCTTCGACTGTTATCGGCATGGCCATTTTGAACAACAGCATCAATGCCATCATTCCCTTTTACATGCCTCAACAAATTATTATTAAACTATCAACTCAAATCTTTTAATCCATGCAATCAATACAACTACATTCCATAATCAACTCATCAATAATATCAGTTAGATGAAGAAGCAGATGCTTCTTTGTATCTTGATGAGCCAAACCGCAGAGTTGTGATGATTGTTCTAAAGATTCCCACTTTTTCCTTGTAGCAGGCTGTAAGATCGTCTTTTCCCTATTTGATGCACAGATCGTATAGAGTTTTTGACATATACTCTAAATTTTGCTGTTGATTGGCCTCATCGACAGTGACATACTTTCCCATCCTATAGCAGTTTGCTGGAAACCGAGGATCGAATTTATTATCTTTTGGGACCATCAGTAAAGGGAATCTTTTGACATCATCGTCATCTTCAATGGACGTGTCTCCCACCTCCTCATGAAAGTTTTCGCTGTGCTTATACATACCCTAATTAATAACTATGAACAAATCGATATCAATTATTAATCAAACCATCAATTTTCAGAACCATTTCGGATAGTACTATCTGTTCGCAGATGGCAGCTAAATCTTTGGTTTGAACTCATCATGCCAGTCCCTATGACCTGTCCATTTGTTAGGGTACTCTCTGTCATAGTCTCTGTATTTATGAGGAAAGTATGGACTCACATCGATTTCTTGCGGGTTTAATGTCTTCATGCCGGATTGGGATAAAATCATACTTTTACTGAGCTACTATCTTTAGGTTATTTTTCCTGTCACTTTCGGAACTCTTTTCGAAGGCGAAAGAGAAGGAGGTAAGTGCTCTCTTGTGTTTGGATTGTAGAAGGATGTTTTCAAAGGAAAAGCTTCCTTCTCTAAAGGCTAAACATGCCTTTCGTGCGGTAGGTACCAATCTATGATTCTCTTGCTTTTGTCACCAAATCTCTAAATTTATTCCTCATGCCTGTGTCGAATGAGGGATTTTTCATAGTAGCGGATTGTTGGCTTAGCACCAGGAATATCGTCTGTGTAGAGCGCCCTCATAAATAAAAATATTAATCTTTTGACCTAATTATCAATTTAAGTAACTCATGCTTCTTAGAAGATGCAAAAGGAAAAGACAGTTAAGTATTCAAGGGAAAATATACAGATCAATCCTGTAAGGTCTATTTTTGGTACGCTTTGTTAAAATTTTAAAAAAATTCTTACTCAAATTAGCCATTTCCTTTGTTGTAGATAAAGCTGAACTAATTATCGTTGTCTCTGTGATGTAGGTATGTATTATGGGTATTTTATAGCTCTTATTCGTCAAAAGTTCTGCAGCTAATGGTCTTCAATGAATTTTCAAGTTCACTATTTATCTTTGAAATTGCTTCATCTGAAAAAATAGGCTAAGCTTGACGAAAATTTTATGGAGCTTACGAAACTGCCTTAAGGTACATAAAAGAAATGGCTTTTGAACGATTCTCTTCTGTTTTTTCTTCTTTCAACCTCTCACTATTTTGACGATTTCCCGGAGGAAGCTTGTAAACTTGATGATATCTCTCTTCATAATCCTTCAGAAGCTCATTGAACCTGGTTATTTTTTTCTCCAAATCCTCCCTCATGCTCGTATACTTTTCAGGGTCTTCCTTTTTGAACTGTGATTTTGGACGGTTGAGTTATCTCCAACACAAACAGTCGACTAAGTATCACAAGTAGTACATTAAAGTTAATCGAGGCTCTGTATCGGGACTCCTTGTTCTGCCATGAACCCAAAGAGCCGATAATCCTTCATTTTTATTTATCTGATTTTTTTTTTACCGACAACTTTCGAGACAATTTTATTGATGACTCCAAAGACGCGATAGAGTATAACCTCAACAGTTTTGCTGTTTCTAAGTTGTTTGATGCTTACATGGTGGCTAGAATGTCAGAAATTTGCAAACAAGCTTTCCCTTTCTGATACCAGAAATAAATCTCTTTTGATATTTTATTATTTTATTAGCAACTTATTATTTGCTCTTTAGCTGTTACGCTCATATACCTTTGTAAACAAATCTCTACTTTGCCTTATAATCACAAGGTCGCCGTCTTGAGTTTATTCCGTGCATTCTCATGCAAACTTCCTTCCATCCTGCACCACTGTTCGGCATCAGTTCAGCCACAACATCCATCAAGGCCTATAATTACTACAATAGAAAAGGTTGTACATCAGCAGACCACTTGTTGGAAGGTTGATGCCTCTACTTTGACATGCGACTGCTTGCAGCTTCCTCCATTCTTATTTTATTTATTATAACTGCATCTTTTTCTTCTGCTCATTAGTTTAGGCGTCTTGTTGAAATTGAGGATACCTGTCTTGTTTTTGCTTTGAGTAGATAGAATGCTGAGTTATTCAGTAGGTCCGAAGGGCCAATTATTTCTTGAATAGAATTGAGTGACAGTTAACCAAAACTTAGAAAAACCAAAACCTTCAGGATATTTTTATGTTTCTTAGCCCGAATACAGTTTGTAAGTCATAAAAACTCTATCGATGCTAAAGGAAAGAGAGTATGACTCAAATGCTGTAACATAGTATAGGTCAAGATTCACAAAAACAGTCAAATACTGAAGAGATAATCTCTATTTACAGAATCTTGTTGTTTTCTTGAAATGTTTTTAAGTTCTATTGACTTTTTGAAACCATAGCATTTGTTATTAGTCCCTTGTCGAATACTTCATAAGTTGTTAATGGAAAATAAAAGAGTAAATTTTTATGACCTGAAGTGAGCTTTTTGGTCTCTGTAACTCGATCTATTGCATTTTTATCAAGAATAAACTGGAAACAGATTATTTAATTTTTTGTGGCTCCCTAACCATCAACTCAAAGAATGATAAATTCCAAATTGAAAAGAATTCTCTTAATTGAATTGGTGATCAAATGAAAAGAGAATAAATAAAATTGCTGATAGGCCAAATCTGGCTTTTGATATGCTTGATTCTGATTCTTTCATTTCTTGATAGACTAACCCTTAACCATATATCAAAGTAGCATTCAACTTTGTTTTAAGACTTTGAGAAAGCATACACGTTGATAAAAACACCAACTTAGTAAATTAATTTAGCCTTTTCTTTCATGGCCTTCGATTGACAAAAGCTCAGATAACCATGAATTATTGGCTTTCGATTATAAAATAATTAAAAAGAGAGCCAAATTAAACCGATATTAGTTCTATTTCGGATTTGATGCTCCGTATTTATTTTATGACGGAAAAAAAGATGAGCAGGAAGTATTCTAATTATGATATTGGAGCGATGATGCAACCAAAGATATATCAATTTTAGAATGAACATCGTTTCCAAGACCCTTGAGAAGGCTTTCGTAAGATATTCCTCATTCAGACCAAACTCAAAGACCCTATCAGAGTTGCCGTCACTGGAGCTGCTGGCCAGATCTGTTACTCTCTACTCTTCCGTATCGCTAACGGAGATATGCTTGGTCATGATCAACCCATCATCCTCCATCTTATCGATATCCCACAGGCTCAAAAGGCTCTAAGTGGAGTTGCTATGGAACTCGGAGACTGTGCTTTCCCCCTCCTCAAGGAAATCGTTTGCACCGAGGATCTTAAGACAGGTAAAACAAAGTTGATTCAGGATTCAGAGATGTCGAATGTGCCCTTCTTGTTGGTGCTAAACCCAGAGGCCCAGGCATGGAGAGAGCTGACCTTCTACAAGGAAATGCTCAAATTTTTATTCCTCAAGGAAAGGCCATCAACTAATACGCCCACAGAAATATCAGAACTCTCGTTGTTGGAAATCCTGCCAACACCAACGCACTCATTTGTGCTACTCATGCCAAGGATATTCCCAAGAGAAACTTTGCTGCCATGACCAGACTTGATCATGACAGAGCTGTCTGGCAGATCGCTGAAAAGACCGGATCAGGTGTCAGTGACGTCGAAAAGGTCGTTGTTTGGGGAAATCACTCACCCACTATGTCCCCTGATCTTGCTTGGGCTACCGTGAAGGGAAAACCAGCTCTCGATCTTGTTGATGCCGATTGGTACAGCAAAACCTTCATCCCTCGTGTCCAAAAGAGAGGAGCTGAAATCATCAACGCCAGAGGTTTGTCAAGTGCTGCTTCTGCAGGTAACGCAGCCCTTCAGCATATGAGAAGTTGGTTCTTGGGTCATAATCACGATTGGGTTTCATTCGGTATTTACTCTGATAATAACCCTTACAATGTTCCTAACGGGATCTTTTATAGTTTCCCTGTCACTGTTACTAACAAGGAGTGGAGCATTGTCACTGGTCTCAACATCAGTGCTGAGCAAAGAGCCAGAATGGATCATACCGCCAACGAGTTGGTTGAAGAGCGCAAAGCTATTGAGACCCTTCTCAAGTTGTGATTTAAAAACATCAATCATATCAAAAATACAAATTTATCGTACATATCAAATCTATCTCTCAGCAGGCGTACAGTAAGCTTGATCCAGAAAATCAAATATTTATTTCTAAGTTTTGAGGACAGGAATAGGGCCCCCTTTCCAGCACTTCATTTGTCCATTTCTTTCCTTTGTCTTCAGTTCATGATCTGAAAGCATCAATCCTTTGTTGTGAGCAACCATTCTCAAATTTCTATTGAACAGGTCACTTCCTGTAAAGTACATCAAGGCAAATGCATACTAATTGACTGGGTAATGTTTTATATCGATTCTATGGTGCTGACCTTCAAAATAGCAAACTCCCATATAGGCTGAGCATTTCTTACCATCAAATGGCTTCGGATGAGTCAAGCTTTATGTGATAAATTTCTTCTCCTATAGCTCACTGATAAGATTCTGCAACAATTTTGCTTCAACAGACCCATCATGACGGCAAATGAGTATGTCAATATCGCCACAGGTCGGTTTTCCTCTTCTGTATGACCCGACAACTTAAATGTGATGCAATTTCTATGAAAATACAACTTTGTAGAATATTTTCTTAAATTACTAGAAAATTCT
>Ga0100379_10003353_pt1 | contig 14638 bp, 13 predicted proteins | sample CryGeymeta201503_FD_80418 | JGI IMG/M metagenome (GOLD analysis project Ga0100379, IMG submission 80418) | Groundwater microbial communities from Crystal Geyser aquifers in Utah, USA - Crystal Geyser metaG 2015-03 | ecosystem: Environmental > Aquatic > Deep subsurface > Groundwater | place...
AAGACTTTCCACACTCTTGATTCTTCTCTCACAACTCTTGCATCTGAAAATCTCAGTGAATCAAACTTTCCCACCCAATCTCGTCTAATTTTCCTCACACGACGGCTGACCTGACAGTTAGCATCTCTCCTCTTGACCTGCTTTTATTCAGTTGGCTCAGACAAAACTTGAGCCTCCGTCGCTTCAACTCTTTATCTTACCCTAGCAACTTGCTACTCGAGCTATACTATTTAAGCTTGAGTGCTAGACACTCTCTCCTGAACAAGCTTGTTGATACGCTCAAGGTCAGCAAGCTATTTTTATAGTTTGGCATTTCCTTTTTAGCGATTGCTCTCCAGCCACTTGGTGTATATTTTCTTTTAGCTCTGTAATTTGGGAAGTGAACTGTCTGACCGCTGGGTTTGTCTTGTTTAAATTTTAGGAAGACGCTGTTCTTGCGCGTGTACCTGCATAAATACAATGATACTTTTTGCTAAAGACTTTTGACACTTTCAATGTTGTTTTTGAGCCAGACTTATCGTTTTTATTGCATTTGCTCGAGTTATTCTAATCTTCCTTTCAAGTTTTTGTTTTCGCTCATCAGTTCTTTGAGCTGAAGTGCCTGCTGATCAAAGCTTTTTGCTCTATTCTTACGGCTGAACTCTGCCAGTCGATATTCCATCGCCTTATTTTTGTGTTCAAGTTCTCTCACTTCCTTCTTGAGCTGTGTCAGTTCATTTTGCTTATTCTTGAGGAGCTCTTCAGAAGCAGCTATACTTTAGATCTGATCCTGCTTTTTCTTTCCAGAAAGAGAGTTCAGCTCTCGCTGGTATATCTAAATGAACTGATTGACGTTGTGCAACTATTTTTTGACCAGCTCAAGTTGTTGATCGAGATTGGGTGGGTTTCCTTTGTTTGTCTGTGGCAGCTTCGTCTTATCGAGAATCTTATTGACGGTCTCACCCAATTAGTATAACTCATTTCGATACTTCTAGTTCTGTAGTTCAAGGGCAATGATCATTTTCTTGTAGTCTTCTTAGCTTTTCCACTACTCAGACATCAGCTTCTCAGCCTGGTTCTGGTTCTTTCCCATCAGTTAATCCATGCTTGAAACTATTTATTACAGTTTTATTAATGGGTGATCTGATAATGTGAATTTGCTTATTCGGTCTATAAATCTATTCAAAAAATATTTAAATATGAGCTTCCAGATTCTCCAGTCCTACGAGCAGCGCTTCCCCGAATGCTCTTCTCTCATTCAATCACTTCCTTAGCTTTACTCCAAGAAGTAACCCCCATGTCATTCAGGCTATGGAACTAACTAAGTATCGCATGCCTCGAGCTTGTATTCCACCCATCTGCAAAGGGCCTCATAACCTTTGAGTTCTACTCTGACTTCATCAAGCGCTTCCAGAAGAACATCGATCAGCTAAATCTTCTGAAGATTGTCCGCGAGGCAATCGTTTCACTACCAAGTATTTGCCATTTTAACAAAGGTGCACAAATTCAGGAGTTTCTTGACAATTTTGAAAAATAATTTTCAAATGATGAATCCAAAATATTAGTGGCAGCCTTCCGTGGCTTCTTCAGCATAAAAGAAAACATCAGTTTGGCATCAGAAATGATCCATAAGGTTAAAGATTACATTGAGTCCCACAAAGATGTCGACAGCTACATTTACTCTGCCTACTACAGACTCTGCTACACCTTCTACGCCTCGAAGGGCAAATACAAACTCTTCTATAACTCAGCCCTTCAATATTTGGCCTACACCCAACCTCAGGAAATCGAGGAGAAATAAAAGCTTAATCTTCTCTTCGATATGGCTGTCGCAGTTCTGGTTTCAGATCAGATCTACAACTTCTCAGAGTTGCTAGAACAACCTCTTCTGATTTCTCTGAAGAACAGCCAGCATGCCTGGCTTTACGAGCTGATTGAAATATTCAACAAAGGGGATATCACAAGATTCGGCAACTCTTTGCTCAAACACGTACTTCAATATTGATTCAGGACATTCTTGCCAGCAACTCCAAACAGCTCGAGCAAAAGATCAGGTTGATGGCATTCTTGGAGCTTGCGTTCAACCTCCCCAAGAACAATAGAGTCATCACTTTCCAGAAACTGGCAGATACCTGTGGCATTCCTCTTGGCCATGTTGAGTTCATGATCATGAAGGCCATGGCTCTTAATTTAGTGAAGGGCTCTATTGATCAGATCAGAGCTGAGCTGACTGTCAGTTGGGTGGCTCCCAAAGTATTGGAGAACGAAAGAATAGGCACTATGTTGAGCAAGTTTGAAGAGTGGGATAGTGGCATCAACGGAGTCGAAAAATTGATGTCTCAGATCAAAGTGTGATTAGGAATAGATTATTCATTCAATCAATTATCAACTCATATTCTAAATGTACAGATCAATTTATGTGACCAGCACCACTTTAAGAAACTTGACCACTCTCTATTGAAAGCGAGTTTCCTACAATCTCCCACAAAGATAATTCCTCTTCTACCCTGAAGCTGGGCCCCCAAAATATCCCCGACTCCCTCGCTTTCGCTTCCTACTAGCATGATGCTGAGTTCTCTCATTTGGTATCGCGATCCACTGACGCCTTTAGTCATTCCATTGAGCAATTTGTGAACTAGTGTGGGGTCAGTATAGCCTATCTTTGCCAGCAGTTGAGCTGTGTGGTAGCGCAGGATAGGGAGTAAGGGAAGATGAGAAGTCAAGCATTATATTTGCTCAGGCTGAGTATACCCGCTCTTGATGACTTGCTAAACAAGTCGATTGGAAACTTCAACTAGTCGAAAAAAGTACTCTAGCTCTGGCTTTAAAGCATCTACCTGTAAGAAACATATTCGGTGCTAGTATGAAGGCCATGGAAAACCCTTGACGACTGGTAGTTGGTGCTAGATTCCTAAGGGGTGAAGCATCCCTGAATAGAGTTTTTGGTTTGCCCACTCCAGAACATTCTGGTGTGTAATTGGTTGCTCTATCTTTGACGAGTAAGTGCAGTATCTCTTTCCTTCTCTGAGAAGTCGCTCATAGAGGGATATATGCATTCCTTTTTATTTGCAAAACTTAGAAGAAATGAGAGCGCGAGGGAGGTTAGGATCTCCAATCAGCCAAAGCTGCTAGCAATCTTTTGTTATTGCACAAACAAGACTTACCTCTGAAACTGCTTGAGCTGACTCAACTAACACGCGAGAGTAGGCGTAATTTTTCAGTATATCACAACATAAAGTATTTGGGCTAGCAACTACAATGCTATTGCGGCTCAGGAGTTTGTCCTCAGTTTTGATGCCGATTGTTGTAACTTTGAAGCCAACTCCTTGCAAATCTACAGATAGATCCTAAGGATTAGGAGTCACTACTAAGATAGACTGCTTGGATGATTGCCACTCGATCAAAATTTAAGCAATCAGAGACAGCTCGGGATAGGTAGGAGGTTGCCAAATCAGAAAAGTTTTATCCATCAACAAAGGCATGCACTTAGCAGCGGCTTCAACTAAAGAGGAGGATGTTTTTTCATACAACTTAGCATTGCAGAGTCGATAAAGAGAGACTGGGTGAGGTTCAGTCAGTTGTAATTGAGGTACATGGATGCGAAGTGAAGGGCTTAATTAGGTCAGTTCGCCAATCCATCTTCCTGAAAATTTGCTTACCACCATCACAATTTAGCGATTACTGAATTACTTGGCTTATTAGAATTAACTTGTGTTGCTTTTTTTCACCTTGTAAGTCAAATTGCTTTATTCCATTTATGTTGGCGTCAGCAAAAAAGAATGCGAAGGTCCTTGAATAGGTCGAAGCATGCCTTCTATCGATGTAGCTCCTTAAAATATTTCAATTCTTTGCAAAAGGAGCTATAAAAATTAAGCAGTCAGCAGATACTTATGTTTGAGATAATACTGCTCAGCTAAGTGACTGTGTTTTTGAAGTATCGGGTGCTTAAATTTTATAGTAATCCCCTTGAGCTCGTGTTATAGGAGGCTGAGAACCTATAAGCTAAAAGCATAGTCTGAGCTGGAAAAAAGTAACATTCCAAAGAGCATTTATAGACATTCGACTCTTACTTCAACCTCTTCCCCTTCGAAACGAGGTACCTATACGTTTTGGAACTCACCCAAAAAGCTTCTGTTTCCTGTCTCCCGAGTCTTCAAAAAAGCATGGCTAGCTTCGACCGGTCTGAAATGAGCTATTAGCTGCTAACGGGAAGGAGAAGGCGTCTGAGAGCCAAAAAGTACATTTTCGGAAGGTAGGAGTTCTGGATTGATGGTAGGATCATAATGAAGCCCCTTAACTCCTTTTGATAGCTAGTCAGCAACTTTCTTCTATAGTTAGTAAGGGCAGATAAAGTCAGTCAAGTCCTCCGGTACAGGAAGGGGCTTGACTTGAGGTTCGTCAAAAAGTTACCTCTCTGGTTGTATCATTGTCTATTCCCATCGCTCTCCTGATACACTCTCCACCTCCTTTCCAGCCAAAGATTTGAGAATTGCCTCCAATAATTGAAGCGATCGATGCTTCAGCCCGTGGTTCCATCCTTCATAGAGAGAAATAAATTTTGTTGGCTCATCACTACTTTTAAGTAGTTTAAGAACAGATTCAAAGTTACCTTAAGAGAGTGAGTCGATGTCTTACTGCCTCAGCCCATCATTATCACCTTCTCCTTCTTCCTCGCTGGATCCACTGTCACTTTTCCTTCTTCTCGGAAGTTTTTCCAAAAAATTTTACTCTCTAAAACCTCTCGCAATATGACCTTCCGAAATAAGCTTATCAATTAAATTGGTCAATGCTTTTTGCTTGGCATTCTTTTTGCTTCTGGCTTGAGATTGACCTATAAACGAAGGAATGTCTTTTTGATTCCAACGAAGAATCAACTTACATTAAAAGCCAGTTGGGGTTTCAGCATATTCGTAGTCTAGTTTTGTCTTGGCTATCTGCTGCCAGCTGTTAAAATCCTGAAAATTATTGTAGCGGAAGTAGTTGAGAATGAGCTTGTGAGCCTCAGGAGTTGGCAAGTATTTTCCAAATGCTCCACCTAAGAGCCTTCTTTCTCCTCGAATCATATCTCGCTTATTTAATATTTTGGGCTAATCGGATTAAATCTAAATCAGCTATTGTTGGTGAGTGAAAATATATATAGAGCTAATCAGATAACAGGCGGGAAATAAAACGGATTTCCTCGGCTTTCTATCGGATAATATTACTCTGGGAATACTCCGTGCACGAATGAAGGGTCTCTCAGATAAGCGCCCACGCTCTGACCTCGTCCTTTTCTATTTCGCTTCTTATTGACAACAGATCCTTCCTCTCCTATCGTATCGGCTAAGTTGTTTTCCACTCTTATTTACATATCAACATGGGGCTTGTAGCTAGAGCTTTTTCGTGATCTGACAGAGGCGCTCATCTTGGAGCTGTGCCTATCTAGTGAGCTTTTTTTCGATAAAAATTATTATCTTTTGCCTTCCGCCTCCTTCATGCGTCCTCTCATTATGACCATCTTGAGCTGCTGCTCAATAACAAAATTGTTTTGCTGAACAAAATCTTATTCTTATCTGTTTGGCTTAGTTTTGCTATCCTTTATCCTTTGGACTTTGTTTCTCAAGGCCTCTGTTCTCTATGCCTCTTTTAAGCTTCGAAGAGTGCTGTTGAGTATTTTTTACTGTTTGGCCTTTTATCTAATACCAGCCAAATTGCTTTCTTTGACATCTTTCTGGGCTTGCCTCTTCACTAGTTCTTCTCTATAAAATAGAGTCACCTTGTCTTTCTTCGAAGTCATAAGAGGTTCAGTCCTGCCCATCAGTGGCATTTCTTATGCTTCTGAGTGCTTGATAGTTCTTCCTGCTGATTGATCATAAAAGGCAAGTTTTTCTCGATCAATCATTGTGATGTTGAGAGGGCCTTCTTATTGAGTTTTTTTTATCGATCTTTCTGATAGTTTTCTGGGGCGAGAAACAAAAGGAACAGAAGGGTAGCCACCTTTCAAAGGTATTTACTTAATTTCTTTTTGATTGTCAAGTAAAGTATATACCAACACTTGTCCTTGTTTCACTGGGAAGTTATGATATCTTTTCTGATAGAACTCAGCAGATACTTTGTGGGTCATAAACTGCAGCTAATTGAGGTTGATTCTGCTATCTTAGTTCCAAACAAAGGCCCCTTGTTCTGAAATGTTTTTCTTTTCGATAGCTTTTTAGTTGCCTTTTACCATTCTCACAACGTAAGGCCTTACTCTTTTGATCTTTAGGTATTATTCAACTCTTTCCGCCCACTAGGTAGGTTTTTATTTTGTTAAAGGCTTGACATAATAGCCTCCCCAAAGTTGATAGCTCAATAGAGAAATTATTGAAGCCACAATTCTGGCAGTTTTTTCAGAATTAAATGAGAGACTGATGAAGCTTTGCTCATTTCTCTGTAAAATTGCTACTTTCACATCATAGTGGAGCAAATTGTGAAGGTCAACTTCGGTTGTGTAGTTCTATGTCCCAAGTCTTTGTCCTTCAAAGTATTCGTTTCTGATTAGCTCTTGAAAAATGGATCGATAAAACTCTTCATTCAAACCAATTTACTTTCCTTGACGAGTTATCCTGAGCTGCTTGAAAAGAATGCTTTGAGGCCTCGGCCCAAATATTTCAGCCAAATTGAGATAAAAATTAATCGGGTATATAAGAATTTGAGTTTTTAATTGAGAAAGGTCTCTAGCCAGTCTTTTGCTAAAATTTTGACGATGCCGATAAATAGTTTGTCTGAAGAAGCGCTGGATATGTAAAGCCGCTCTATTTTTCTTCATTTTCTGATAGATTGTTGCTGGCTGATGCTTGTTGCTGATGTATCTCCTCCAGGTCTTTTGGATGGTGACAGCAGCGCATGTTCTCTTAAGCAAATGATCAGCGTAGATGATAAAGGGTTCATCGAAGTTCTAAAGAATCGATAGGGCTTGGCTTTGTCTCTGCTTGACTTCAAATTTAAGAGCATTGCTGTTATGGTAGTAGGTCATTCGAAGTAATTGCCTTATCACAAATTCATCCGAGCACTCAAAGTACCCTAAACTTGTTTCATATTCATTATAAGCAAATTTTTAGAGGCGAAGGAAAACATCTTTGCTCTTTTATTTCTACTTTGTTGTCAGCACCATGTCCCTATTCCTAATGTAGCTGATCGGGGGAATTCCTATAAATCCTGAGACAAAAGAGGAAGCTATGAGTCTTTTCCTGGATATGACAACCTTCATTGAAGGCCAGATCATCGAACATAAAGACTGCATCTGGTTTCCGTTGCCGTATTTATTGAAAAAACTTTCAGGGTCAACCAATCTGACAGCATTGTATTGAGGAGCCACCTTGAAACGAGAATCATTGTAAATAGCTTCTCTCTTATTAAAATTTTAGGCTATCAAGGTAAGAAAGTTGTCAATAATATGCTGCTGAGATCTGTTGTAGTATAGGCGATTGAAGTCTTTAATGCCGCTGATGTCATAAAAGCTCTTTTCTTCAGCGAATAAACTTTTCTTTAGCCTGATTTGCATCATAAACAGACGAGCCATTTTTCTTTAGTATATTCGTCTTCTGATTCTTTTCAAAAATTATAGGATAGGGCCATTTACTCTCCTGTTTCTCAACTCAAACTAGTAGTCTTGAAGAGGCAACACCATATAGCTTTTGTCAATAATTTGTTAGCCATTTTTACATTTTTTCATGCTCTCCTTTACTTGTCTCAATCCAACACTGAATTGTTTCCATTGCTAAAAAAAATCCTTCAAAGGATGAACAGGCGTCACAGGTTTACTTTTAGGCCGACGAGATTGATTCAATTGCTTGATCTCAGGAGGCTTTAAGGTCATTGAAGGAGTTTGTCTTGAAGAAAGCGAAGAATGTGATTATGGTGGTAGAAAATGTCGCAAAGCACGTTGAATGATGACTATTGGATTACTGAAAGCCCATATATTGTCGATGTATTGTAGCTGCATATTTAACACTTTGAGGTAGTAGGCTTCTGAGTTTTCAGTTGACTTCCAATTTTCAAGCATTTATACATCTGCCCTTATGGAATCCCTGTCCGATAAAATTCCTTAAGATCGTTCTTAAACTTGCACTATTCGATCATTGAGCAACTTGAGATTAGGAAGAGAGTTTACCATTTCGTGCTCTTGCTTGACACTGATTTCAAGAGGGTTGTTATGATAAGTAAAATATGTGAGAGTTTCACATCTGAAAAGAGGCCGGACAGAGTCGATAGAAGAAAGCTTATTTGAATGAAGATATACCACCTCAAGTTGGTGGAGCACTGAAAGGTCAGCTTTATCGGGAATGCGAGTGAGGTGATTGTGAGAGAGATCGAGCTTGATGAGATTGATGCACTTGGGCAGAAAATCGAGGTGATCGTTGAGAAGATCGTTGCCTGCTAGCACCAATATTTTAAGCTTTTCTGGAGCAATGATTTTTCTGTTGAGAAGTGACTCACCCTGCTTCTGGATTCCCTTTTTTTGCTATTTTTATCGCGACCTCATATTATGTTATAATCAGATGGAAGTAACTGTTGAGGTCATATTTTGTGGTTATTGAATAGCTTCAAGAAGTGTAGTTTTTTATTACTCCTTTATCACGCATTAACAAGCTATCGATTTACTATATATGCAAAGTTGATAGAGATAATATTAAATAAATCAAGCTTTTCTCCAGATAGACCCGTTCAAAGAGGCTAATTTTTTCATCCAAAAGAATGTGACTTGGATAACTCCGTTTCAGTGTTATTGTTATCTGTGCTAATTTTCCAGAAGTTGGGAATGTTTGGTACTTGACGCTTGGTGCACATTGCCAGTTTCTTGAGATCTTTGATGAAAATCTTGACGTTTTTACTTCCAACCTTTCCCAAAACGAAGGCTTTGACCATTACCTGTAATCCTAACTTTTTAATGTTCTAATTAACAACTATTGAATGTTACAAATAGTGCGCATCAAAAAAACTGGGTTTCACCCTCCCGCCACCACCAAAAGAATCCATAACTTTCTCTCTTTCATTATAAACGTTTTCCCGATGCTTTGCTTCCGTGTTAAAGTTTTGATAATTTATTCGGATCGCCAAATCTAAAAAAATATTAGCCAGAGTTTCTTGGTAAAATAATATTGTTTTTGGGTTCCATTCATATACACTGTAGCATATCAATCACTGCTGAAAGTATGTCGGCTGCTGCCATATGGAGTCACTCTCTTCTTCCACTGCCACATCATCCAAAAAATTATGAATACTCGGCTGGCTGAAAGCATAGAAACCCTCCAGAATGGGCTCAGCCTCACCTTCAATCACTTCCTAGTCTCCGGGAGATCGACTTCCTTGGCGGGGAGATATCTGGATCTGTGATGTATTCGTATTGCTGTAGAAATGTATGCGGGCAGCTACTTCGTCATGAGATATGCCAACGATGTCTGCCTGAGAGGGACAGAGCTTTGCGACTGTTTGGTAGAGCTGAGAGGGGATGGGGTTGACATAGGTGATGACCTGTATAAAGGAAGAGGTACCTGCTGTACCTGCTGGAGAGCCAGTACGTGGAGGTGGCGATGAGGGAGGTTGGGGTGCAACTGCATTTGGCTGAGCCGGGAAGCAATCATCTCCTCAAGCATAACGTTTATTATAACGATATAAAACTTGGCATTATTATTTTATTGACAAATCATATTCAAATAGCTTAGTCAAAGTTATCCACGTAAGACCAAGCTCAAAATTAGTTTCCCAAGAACTAATAAACAAGATAAAATGATATTTGAATCATAATAAGATGTTGCCTTTAGTGATCGGAGCTATGCTTATTCAGGCAATGGCTGTCACCGAGTACTACTCAATCAATGCCGACTTTTCTCCCTCTCCTCAGACCCTGCCCAATTAGTTGGCACATGTTCGACTTGTCAAGGACTATTTCAAAGATGGCTGGGACAAACTCTATATCTATGCTTCTCCCTCTGCCTCTCCTCTCCAGCAACATCAAGCAGTAGGCTTTCTCGAAGGTTATTCGACTTACCTCGAAATTTATGCTGCCTACAAAAATTTTGCTCAGCTTGATTTTGGCAAGGCTGATGCCCCAGAAAACATTCAAGATTTTTTGATGAACCAACTGTCTTTCATGGATTACATGGTTTCATCTAAAGCAGGCAGCGATGTATTTTGGGAGTACGTTGGCTACTATCTCGCTCAGATAAGGTACATGCATGCTGGGTATTCTGCCAGAATCAAAAAAGAGGGGAAGCCTGAGTTAGCTTTGACTTTTCTGCAATTATACTACTTGCCTTCGATTGGTGATCTGGAAGATTTGATTCAGTTTTCGCCTGAGGACATGGAAGAAGGCATGAATAAAAACTGTAATGCTTACATCAGATTAGACCCCGATCAACTCTACACGACTCAGGCAACTCACAATAGATACTCCTTTCTCCTGAGGACCTACAAATTTTACAGTTATCCAAGAAACGATGTTGCAAATCAGTGGTCTGCCTTCAGCTCTCGACCTGGGGATCTTATATCTAAGGACGATTTTTTTTTGCTGGCTTCAGGGCTGAGGGTGCTGGAAACAAGCTTGAGTAATAACAATCCTGAAAACATGAAATAAGTGAAATACAATACTGTCCCATCTTATATGCGTACACTTGTAGCCAACCATCTATCGAGAAACAGTTCAGAATGGGTGAACTATTTTTTGATGTCAAGAAGTGGAACTCACAACAACCAGTGGGTCATCATTGACCCCAGACAAAGATAAAAAGATTCAGATCTGGTCATCTTTTTCGAGGAGGCTTTTTCTCATTATCAGAAAATCGATATGACCTCCTTGCTGAAAAGCCAGGGGTACCTTGGTTCCTACAACACTCCCTACACTTAAGAAATTTACAATAAGCTTGGTTATAATCCTGCCAGTACAAATATTATTATTTAGGTGACCCTCATTATCCAGATGCTCTGAGAGGAAAAATCCTCAAAAATTACCATCCAAAAATGACCAACATCGAACAGATGAAATACTGGCTGATCAACAACTAATAGGAATATCCTACTCAGGGTCTAGCTCCTAGATATGATATGAAGGCCACTAATCCGAGAGCTTTTGGACTCACTGATCTCAAAATTGCCAACGAAGATACCATCAAGCAAAACTACTTTTGGGCATATTCGGGACCCTCCACAAGCAATGGCCGTTTTCCTCCTTTCAGCTGGAATAACTGGACAGACCCCAGCACTCCCAAACTAGGCCTGGCTGCCACCTATGACTTTGAGTGGGTCAAAATACCTATTGACCTGGAAAAATCCCAAGAGCATTTGTCATAGAGCTGATAGTCTCTTTGTACCATTAACACAAATAACAATAATTTTTATTGTGATATTGATGAGGCAATCAAGCAAATCTAGAGGGAAGAAATATTTCCCAACCGATAATTCAATTGGTAGTCATCGTGGAAAGGAAGCCTAAGCATTGAAGAACATTATGAGCAGCATAAAATTTTTACAGGAGAGGGTAAGCCACCTTCCTGATTGCCAAGCTGTCAAAAAATCTAAAATCACCCCCAGTACTCCTAAAATGGTATCAAAATCAAAGGTGAGCTTCAAGAGCAACACGACTAGCAACAAAAAGAGAGAGTCGAGTGGGAAGACAAGAAGGACTGAGCCAAAAGGGGAGTGTAAGATTGTAGATGGAGATAGTAAGACTTGCAAAATGAGGAGACAAGTAGTGAATGAATATAATACGATAGAAAGGCCCTAGTTTATGGATAACTACATGTCTTTGCAGCTATAAAACTTCAAGCTAGAAAAGCACAATTTAAACCTATAAAAACAACTTCTGGAACAAGAGTTGATCATGGAACGACGATAAAAACAGCTACTTAAGCAGCGGCTCAAAAGAATAAAAACTCAACATCATGAACATTCTCAAAGAAACACACCACAAGAACATAAAACGACTGGACATCCCAAAACAGGCAATCCAAATAAATTTCAAAATATTCCTCAACAGGCGAAAGTGAGCCCCTTCCATATATCACCAATCAAGATAGAAATGCCAGAGCTGAGCATAGAAGACCAATAGAATATGTACTGCTCCATTCCAGCAAAATTAGCTTCAACAAAAATTGAGGAGGATATCGACTCATTTTTGCTGAGTGAGGAAAACGAGAAAAGAAAAAGTCAAGACGCTCTTGTAATTGATCAGCAGTTATGGGAGCTGTTAGGTCAAAACAAGTCCAAGGCCTCAACAACTCGCTAAGAATTGGGGGATATAGCTAATCGACCTAAATTTTTACGCCGAAGATGAGCTGATAGTTTTAAGAATTAAAGTGTATCAGGTCATACTTGCTTGAGCTGGTGAGTCTTCAGCCAATGTTAGGCTTCAGCTTTCTATATTTCTTTTTTCAGGGAGCGAAGCTCACCCTCTAAATTTTCCTGTTCCTGGACTATCCACTTTTTTCTGCTATTTTTGGCTTTGATCTCCTTCTCAAGCTTTTGACGGCGGGATAGTGATGCAACACTGCAGTTGTACAAACTTACAATTTGCGATGCGACTTATTTACCTTCCGATCGGTGATTAACCTTCAGACCTGGCAATATGGCCGATGCTTTTTTGTATATCTCATCAAGCTCCATATATGAGTGACTGACAGTACTTGTGCTTTTTTGTTCTTTCTTCATCTAGGATTATCTCAAAAAATTGCGTTAGAGCCTGTTAAGCTTTTCGCTGATCTACCTAATATGTCTTTCTTCAGCATATGTATCTGTTCTCTCTTGGGTAGACCTCTGAAGTCGCTTTTGGCAGATCTCATCATCCTAGGTCCTTTAAGCAAGCCACTATTAGACGAGGATATCTCGATAACTATTTTGCTAAGGTTTGCCTTGCATAAGTTAGGTTTAAGATTAATAACGATTAATTTGACTTTATATCATGATAGCTAAATATATTTCAGGAGCCCTTTGGCGTTGCAGATCAACTCAGAGAGCAGTTGAGACTGTTTGGTCGGTTAAACTTCCAGCATATCCCATAATATCCAACACAGGCTTGTCCACTCATATTCCGCCTAGAATGACCATCTGATGGTCAGAACAGCAGTTACTGAGCTTTGAATTCTTTCAACGAGCAAAGCTTGATCATGCGATAGTCCCAGGCCCTTCAAACGGAGCTGGGGTAGCAACTATTCGAGGACTGTTTACTTAAAAGAGATATTTTGGAAGAGAAAGAGGGACATCATTTTAGAAATAGAATGGAACATCATAGAAACATGCTCTATTTCTTCCAGAGAGTAGCTTCCGAGAAAATAAAATATTGTGGTAGTGAGCTTGCAAATAAGTCTATTATCTTTGAGGAAGTTAGTCAGTAAACGCTGATCCTAAGTAAGAAGATGATGAAGCATTAACAGGCAGTAATCCACATTTCCTTCTTCCAGACAAAAGCCAGATTAGAATTCCAAGCGACTTATGGAGTAAGCGTATTCCATGAGGAAAACAAATTTCGACACCTCAACATCTTTGTATTACTTTTCTTAGATTTAGAGTTAAAACCACTCTGTAAGTCTCCCAAGTAGGCAAAGAAAGGGCTCAATAAGATCACTGTTGACTGATTTTAGCTTTTCAAGCTCTTCAGTGAAGCTTGTGCATTGATATTTGACCTCAAGCATGTCTGTAATATCTCTTTTAATGCGATGAGGTAGTTGAGGGTGCAGAACAACCAGACATTACAAAGAGGGAAGAATGCTCAGGTTATTTTCCAAATTGCTCCTGAAATACTGCCCCAATTATGTGAGGTGAAAATGTAGGAAATGTGGCTGCTCCCGAATGATAGCTTTGAGGGTCATAACTACTTGTTCATGGTTGTGGGGAGTATGCTGGAGGGAAGGAAGCTACAGCAATAAGTGAACAATGGGGTGTGAATGTGGCTGGCTGAGTGCCATCAGTCAGAATGTATATGGGATGCTAAGCTATAAATAAAGGTGGTATTCGTTAGACTATAATTTATTCGATATGGAATTCACCCGTCTCCTCTATGACCAGTACAGATACGAAAAGGCCACCACCAAGGAGGAGCCCCAGTTTGATATGATCAAGAGGATTGAGGACTACCGAAAAAACTGCGATCTCTACAACTCCATCCGAAGCATTCCTTCAGATCGCAGTATCTCTTCCACTTCTGAAATCAAGGCCAAGAAATGATTGTTCGCACCTTCGTGTTAACTACTTTCATTCAAATACTCTGATTGACAACTATCTCAATGAAAACTCCTACTTACCATATCGATCACTTATCATTAAGCGGTTAAGAAGAAATAGGATCACGCTGGTTTTGAGTGTTAAACACTTCCCGCTGCTTGAGGCTTCTCCTTAACTTATAAATTTTATAGCTTTGACGCCACTTATTTTTATTCTGATACCGCGTTTCCTTTTGATGAAGTTTCGGTGTTTGCTTGAAGTTGGATAATAGCCTTTTGCTTATCGAGTATTTGAACTGCAAACTCTTCTACTTTCAAGTCACAAACCTTCTGAAATAGCGATAGAGCTTTATAGGTTAAGAAATACCCGGCAGATCAGTTTTTGGGAGGAAATTTTTACCAGGTAATCGAACCTTATACAAGGTAATATCCGGCATCAGCGCGAGCTGTAGAGTCGCGATCTTTTCATTGGCATGTCCAATGGCCTC
>Ga0100379_10003366_pt1 | contig 14595 bp, 20 predicted proteins | sample CryGeymeta201503_FD_80418 | JGI IMG/M metagenome (GOLD analysis project Ga0100379, IMG submission 80418) | Groundwater microbial communities from Crystal Geyser aquifers in Utah, USA - Crystal Geyser metaG 2015-03 | ecosystem: Environmental > Aquatic > Deep subsurface > Groundwater | place...
ATCAACAACAGTTAGCAGGAATCTTGGCCTTGACTGTGTGGCACTTGACACAGATAAGCTCGGTGTCCTTGCAGCTGTCAACACAGAAGGGGTAGCACCAGGCCACGCCGGTGAAAAAGAAGAGGCAGAGGCACCATAGAATGGTCACACAGCCGATGGTTTTTCTGGGGATCTGCCCGGTTTCTTTTCCGCAGGCAGGACATGGGGATCCATCCCCTCCGTTGTTGTTTCCTTGTAGGTTGATGATCATGGGGCCTTGTTGAGCAGGAGCAGGAGGAGCGTACATGGGTTGAGGAGCCATCATGGGCTGTCCATACATAGGTTGTCCGTACATGTTGTTTAATCAATTATAAATTGCTAATAAAATCCATTAAATTAATACACCTCAATGCAACTTCTTCTTTTTTGAATTAATTCTTTTCTAAATCGTGTATTTTCCAATTAAAATTGTTGCATAAAGTTGTCACTGTAATTATCTGCTTTCCTAAAACAAACAGAAATGATTGTTCCCAATAATTCTTCCATACCTTTCTTATATTTTGATAAGCATTATCTATAAACTAACTGATAGCGTCTTTATATTATCATTTCAGCACATGCACAGATATACCCACCACATTATAACCACCAAAGCTAGTTTTTTTTGTTAAAATATGACCTGTTGGTTTTCTAAAGGCGTCACAAGGGGTCATATCGGTCATTGGAATCATGTCCTGCTTGGCGATTTACCCAGAAACGATGTTGATTATAATTTTGCATTTATTGCCTTTATATGTGATTAATTGTTGAGGCCTTTAAGGGGTTGGGATAGATTTCAACCATGATTTTGGTCGGTCTCAATTATACTCTCATTAAATACTACCTACTATCATACTATCCTGTAAATTATTGGAGAAGGAAAGCATAAAATCGACATCTGATTAAGACACATTTGAATATTAATATCGTAGTCAATGAAATCGTTCATAATAGCCTTGATACTCGTTCTCACGCTTATCCAGGCCAGCTAGTATCACAAAGCAGAGCTCAACGAACAATGGACCATGACATTGCTGGGAGGTCCATCTTAGTCAGATTCTCTCAAGGGAAAAACCTTTGAAACTAGTGTGCCGACCAATGTGCACCTAGATCTGTAGAAAGCAGGAGCAATCGACAACCCTCTGCTGTAGAGCAACTATCCTAAGGTGAAATGGGTGTCCGAATGTAATTTCAGCTACACGAAAAACTTCACCATTAGCAATGATATTCTCAACTATTCTCTTCATAAGCTCACTTTCGACGGAATCGACACCCATTCCGAAGTGTTCCTCAATGACAAACTCATCCTCACCACTGCCAACGCGTTTCGACGATACTCTTCTTATATTCAAGGCATCCTCAAGCCGGGCACTAACACAATTGAGGTCAAAATTAGCAGTCCTGCAACAGTTGACGGACCTCAACAGTCCAAAAATCAGATGCCTTTCTAATATGCTCACACAAGGAAAGCATGCTATCAGTATTCATGGGACTGGGCTCCCTATCTGAATTCCATGGGTGTTTGGAAGCCAGTTTACCTGGAATCCTTTAACGAGCTCAAGCTTGATTACGTTTGGGCTAGAACAAGGTCGATCACTAAAGCCAAAGCAATCGTTAACTTTGCCATCGCCGTCGAAATTTCTCCAGTTGGTCTGTATGGAAAATATGATTTCAACATATCTCAAAATGGAAGGGTGGTTGCCACCGTTGCTCTTAAAGAGCAGTATACTTACTACGATTTACAAGTTGATAACCCTCAACTGTGGTGGCCCAATGGAGTTGGCGAGCCTCATATATACGACTATAAGGTTCAACTCATCAAAAAAGGCACTAATGAAGAAGTGGACGAACGATCCTTTCCTTTTGGCATCAGAACAGTCGACCTCAATCTTGCTGACAAAAAGATGGAAGTCAAAGTAAACGGATATCCTATTTACTGCAAGGGGTCTAACTGGGTTCCTCCTGACATGTTTTATCCTCGCCTATAAAACCCAGCCTTTAAACCCGCCAACACAATTGAGTCTTTGATCGATGATGCTGTGGCTTCAAACTACAACATGATCAGAGTGTGGGGAGGAGGACAGTACGAATCTGACAAATTTTATGAGCTAGCATCTAGAAAAGGAATCATGCTTTTTTATGATTTCATGTTCAGTGACAGCATTTATCCTTCAACTGAGGATTTCCTGATAAATGTAGAAGAAGAGATCAAGCAGCAAGTGAGAAGAGCTAGAAACTACCCTGCCTTGACTCTGTGGTGTGGAAATAATGAAATTTTACAAGGAATTCAAGATTGGGGGTGGTCCAATTAACAATACAAAGATGACTACCATAAACTCTTCTAAGTTCTCATTCCTAAGATCATTGAATACGAGAGTCCCTACATTCCCTATATCCCCTCTTCACCTATCTATGGAGTAGGAAACTATGGCTTGGAAAGAGGAGGCGATGTTCATTACTGGGCCGTCTGGGCAGGGCAAGCTAATTTCTAGTCTTATCAGAACAACATTGGTAAGTTTAACAGTTAATTTGGTACCCAAGCCCTTCCTGTTTGGTAGACCATCACTGGAGCCATCACAAAACAGCCTAGCTATCAAGACGGCACTCTTCTGCTTCATGAAAGGCACAACAGCCAGTTCAACACACTGACAAATTACATGAAAAACTATATGAAAACATCTCTCAATTTTGAGCTGTAAACTTATCAGAGTGGACTGCTTCAAGCTTTTGCAATTGAACTAGCAATCAAGGCTCAGAGAGCAGCTAAGCCTAATAGCATGGGTACTTTAGTCTGGCAAATGAACGATGCATGGCCAGCAATCTCATGGTCCAGTATTGATTACTATGGCAGATGGAAACCCCTCCAGTTCATGCTCAAAAGACTCTACCCAGATGTTGCCATCTTTTACGTTAAGGATAAGATATACGCTGTCAATGACAAGCTTTATGAGGTCACAGCATTGGCCATCATCTAATTTTTTGATCTCAGAGGGACCCAACTGAATAGATTTGAAAAAGAGATTACTCTTGGTCCGAATGAAGCTAAAGTTATTCATAATGTGACTGCAGAAGATTACAAAGGAGGCAACAAAGTTGACTGCATGATTTACACTGAAATAATTGCCGGAAAGAACCAGTAAATGGTAAGCACTCACTTCAACGCCAACTTCAAAGATCTCACTCTCTACCCAACTGAAATAATCGTCACCTATCACAACTAATTCAACACCATCACTGTTGAGACCAAGTCAACAGTCGTCAAAAATTTATTTATCAGCAGAAAATCTAAATACCTCAAAACCTCAAACAACTATTTGGACTTAGTGCCTGGCCATCCTGTCAAAGTGACCATCCTCGGAAATGACAAACTGGCAGATATCAAGGACGACTTGGTTTTTAGAAGCTACAGAGATGTGTATATAGCTGACAGCCTGGTCAAAGTATTGAGCAAATGATGTTAGCTAGCATTATTGAACACTTCAGCAAAAATAAATCAAACAGTAACGATCAAAAGAAAATATCTTAATAATCGGCTCCTCCCCATGGTTCAATCATGAATTAAAGGTTTTATTTGTCAATAGGTTTGGGTTTTTTTCTAAAGTTTCTCCAGTTTATCTTGGTTTGATAATTGTTCTCCTTTAGTTTGTTATTGTTGGTCTGAAAGACCTCTTTCTATCTGAGAGCCAGTTCTGAGAGATCATCTGTGAAGGACTGAATGGTCACTGCTTTAGCTGGCAGTCTCTGCACCTCAACATCAACAGTCGAGGTTGGGTTTGTCTTTCCTCTTCTTTCTAAGCTGACAGAATTGATGTTTCTTTGCTTGTTTTTCTTCATTGGAAAGTTGGAACGAAAAAGGTTTGATTGATTGCGATCAAGCTATAGGTCACAATAATGCTTCTACTTCTAAACCTAAACTTATCTTCCATCAAGGTTTATGTAAAATTATTGTAGCTTTTTCTGCTTAATCACTGTACTTTTTGCTCTCAGAATATTCTTGAATCCGTTGGGAATGTGACTACCTCTTTTGCCATTAGTCGATACCAATTTACGATTCTTCGCAAAAAATGGCTGAACAATTGTTCTATGTTAGGCTCTCTCCTAAAAAGCCAGTGGAAGCTTTTCTGGCTTGAAGAAATTGTTGGAAATAGTTTTGGTGATTTCAGACACTCCCAACGATGAACTTTTGGGTCTACTAACCGTTGAGCTGGCATTCCGAGTGAGCGTAATTCTGTGGGCCTTCGGGATATGGCAGGAAGAGTCGATGGTTGCATAACTCATAAGCAAACGGCTCTAATGCCTTATATAATAATAAGATTGATTATGTCACTGCAAGTTAGACTCGTTTCTGCCCTCATGAAAATCGATTAAGATCCTTTCTCTAAAAACGTATCTTCCTCCTAAGTTAGGACCCTTATGTTGAGTTCGAGCTAGGCGATGAGAAGAAACGCTCCAAGACCAAGGAGGAAGGAGGCAACAATGTGACCTTCAATGAACAATTCAGTTTCAATTCCCAGGATAACAACCTCAAGGTGACCGTCTACGATGACGACACCTTCGTTGATGACAAGCTTGGATAAGCCACCATTAACATTGCCCAGTACAGGCAATCCGGATATCCTCAAGATGGTAAGATACTTTGCTATTTAGTGGAAGTTATCGCTTCACAACATGGAAAACCCACTTGCAAAGTGTTCCTGAAAATTACAGGATCTGGACAAGGAGGTCAGGGTGGACAGTTTGGTGGCCAAGGCGGATGGGGAGGACAAGGAGGCCAGGGTGGCCAGTTTGGCGGTCAAGGCGGATGGGGAGGTCAAGGAGGACAGCAAGGAAACACCCAGAACACATTCATGGGAGCCGCTCAGCAGTTGGGTCAAGGCGGACAAGGAGGCCAAGGATGGTGATTGATCAGTAAAATTGAATAATTAAAATCTTGTCGGTAGGTTTAATATTTATAATAACGACTATGAGACAAGGGTCTGATCAGATGGAAATCAAGCAGTAGTTATCAAAATTTATCAACCTTCTCCAGACTGATTTCCGGCAAAGTAACCATGACAGTCCAACTGAAGTGGGAAGGTTGTCTTGCGAACACCCTCTTCATAAAAAACTAAGTGTTATCTTTAGCGCCTCCTAACCTGAATCATCTAGTCTGGACAAAGAAAATTCGAATCCTTCAGCCAACAGGTCTTTCGAAACCAGCTAAAAATGTTATGACACTTCAAACTATCAGTCAGTTATGAGTTCTCTCCTGACAACCCACCTTACTCCTTCACAACACAAAATGGTGGAAGCCCTCAAGTTGCAGTTTTAGCAACTGCGGCTTGAAAATTAAAAGATGCAAGGACATATCTGCCAGCTTAGAAATGATCTCTGCTCCTAAAAGAAAGCTAACGACTAAATGCTGAGTGTTCTGATGAAATTAGATGAGCAGGAAAAATAGCTATGGGGCAACTTCAATCTCGTATCAAGTAAATACAATGAAGCCAACGAAAAGAACAAGCTTTTAGAGGGGTAATTCTAACATCTCAACTCACAGCTACTGGCCCTTCAAAATGATAATGATTTTATGAAGAAACTGATTTACCATGCAAACTAGAGCTACGAAGCCCTATAAAAGAAAATCAATGAGGTGGAGCATCACAACAAAGTGAAAGGAGATATAATGAGAACTGATAGAAAGAGTCCCAAAAAGTCATCAACGGATAACCTACTTAAGAGTGCAAAAACCAAGAAGAATGGCTATTCGCCCAGTCATAGCGAACTGGGAAGGAATGTGAGTCCATAGAGATTTCAAGACATCTATCAGAAGATGATAATTCGCACACTCAAGTTCAAGGGAAGGAACCCGTGATAATTTATCCAAAATTTATCATAGCCATCCAATGAATATGTGACAGGCTTAGATAGTATTATGACTAGACAAAGAATTCAAATGCGAATATTTTTATTCAATTACAAAACAAAGTATGGATTGTGCCATCTGCCTCACACTGCCTAATGAACCACAAATCGTCCCTTGCTGCCAACAAACCTTCTGCTCCGAATGCCTCAACAGCTGGATCACTGTCAGAAACTGCTGTCCTCTTTGCATCGCTCCCCTTGGTGCTGAACAGCATAACTAACTCACCAAACAAGAGTCTGTTTAATTCGATAACGGAGGTCTCATGCTTTAAGGCTAACTGGCAATCATTGTTGAGAAGTTCAATTTCCTCAAAATGATTTACTAATCAAGGAGGGCAACCGCCAACAACTACAAGAGCAATTTTCCCAAGGCCAGTATTAACTTTGTCGAGAGCTAAATGAGAAATGTTGAGGAAAATTTAGAAATCGCACAATTGTCAGTCAGCTAGAACGATCGTATTACAGCCACAGCGACTCTTCAGAACATCACATAAACCCTTTTGGACGTCTAAGCTATACTAATGGGAGAGTCTACAGTCGAATTCGAAGAGGAAGACTACAGTGACGAGGATTCATACTAAAATGACTACAATTACGAAATGGAGGAATAACTCTACTCAAAAAGAGACAAGGAGAAGCACAAAGCTGCTATGAAGGCAAATGGTAAGAAAAGAGTTCATGAGCTCATGAACTGAAGGCCCTTTGTTAGATTATTTAAACCTATTCATAATCACTGCTACTCTATCATTAGAAAAAGCGATTCCAGAATTCCTATTTGATGAGATCTTCGTGGGAGAATATTAATTTTCTGCGGATCTTTTCCCCTCCCTTCATCTTTTCTTTCTTGCTTTTAGATTACTTAATCTACTCTGGCTTTGTTTCTGGCTATTTCAGCTCGACGCTGCTTTATTCCTTGATGCTCTCTTAAACATAGTAAAGAAGGGTTCCCCTTCGATAGATCTACTCGATGGTGTTGTAATTGATTCCAAATTAGGAGAATAAAATTTCATTCTTTTGCCCAGAGTTGGTATCTTTAAGGATTTTTTCAACCTCCTGATTACTTTTTCCTTTCCTTACCATTTACCAAAAAGTGGTATTGTACAAATTATTGATATGGCAGTCAACCTGTCTCCATTTGAAGTAATCCTTCATGCAATTATCATTCGGATACAGAACGACTCTCCCATCAAATGAAGGTATCTCCTTCATCTAACCATCAAAATATTTTGGCCAGTTGCATATGTATGCTGCTGTGAAGGCCGAAACCATGCAAGATAAAATTTTGTCAGTCCTACGACCGAACAAAGTAGTATTCTTGTTGAAAATAAATGAGTATTCATCTGACTGCCCGTAAGCTAAAAATATTTCAGTGAAGTTATTGCATAAATATTCAGCAGCAGCATTCATTAGCTTGATTGCTCTCAGGTCGTTGGGTTTATTGAAGTTATGGGCATTGCAAAATTTGGTGAAACCTCGACCCTAGAATAAAGAGAGGGTTTACATCGATTCGGACGACTATGAAGGTCTGCAAAAGGGCCACAGTTTTTTACTAGAATTTTTTGACGTATTAGTATTTTGAGCAAGCCATATAAAAGAAAATATATAAAGATAGTTCCAAATATGGTAAAATCAATGCTGCTGATAATCATTTGGGTATGTCTCCCTAAATTCCTTCAGCAAATACTAGGTGGCAGTTAGGCTGGGGTATAGCTTATCGATTTCAGGTGATCTAAATTTATCAAACGGCTCAATGGTAAGATCTCCTTGGACATGGCAAAACATTGTTGATGCGATTCTCCAAGAAGATTTTCCCTATTTCTATCTTTGCTGCTTTCGAGCTTCTACTTCTTCAGTATGGATAACCTCATGAAAGCCAGCTTTCAGATACCCTCCAGTGAGCCATTAGAGTTGCCTTCCTGATTGAACTAGTATGTGGTTTTTAGGTAGTTGTACAGCGAATTTTTCGCCAGTCAAGAGCCAGGCAAATAGTCCAGGGTATCTAGCTCTACCATGAACAGTAAAGAGAGTCCAGTCTCGATGGAAGCCAGTGATGACATCTCCTACTTTACTTTTGTTTAAGTCTAAGGCTGGAGGAGAAAGATACAGCATCCCATTTTATATGGTGCGACTCAATGCATTGAAAGGGAGTCCAAGACCAATAGCTGTCATCTAGGCAATTGTATTTCCTGCTCCATATAGTTCTTTTCCCCAGTTACTCATGGTAAATTTGAAATTAGGAAATTATTTGGGATCGAAATTAAATTATCCGTTCAGAGAGTGATGAAATCTCCAAGTGGGATCTAATTTTTCAGTAATAGGAGTCAATGATTTATGAGGATCCTTGAGTTTGGCTTTTTCCTCAATAAAAGGAACCATCTTTTCGTGATGGCTAAACTTCAGTCCCAAAGGAATCTCCCTTGAGCTGAGGTCCAAATTTCTGATGCCTTTTTCGAACTGCTGAGATCTTAACTCAAAGTATTTTTCCATCTGGTCAAGAAAAAATTCATTTTTGTTATGGTCAATCCTTGGGTCATAGGCATAAGCTAATCCATATTATCTTATGAGATCTGCCGTTTTTTTGCAGTCATCCTCCCAACCCGATCGCTTGTATATATAGTTGGTTAAGTCAATTGTGGGCACTTTGATGTTAGAAAAGAGAGCAACTCTTTTGCATGCAAGTTTGGCTAACATAGAATATGAATATATCCATATTAAGAGGACTAAAAGTTTATGTATGATATCATTCTTTGGGCTTTCTCTTCCAATCTTCCTTCAACTATTGCAGCATGTATTCGTCTGCTGTTATGTTAGGGTATACCTTCTCAACTCCGTCATTAGAGAATTCCTTAAAAGGTTTTAGCCTCAGACTTCCCTGAACGTAGGAGTACAAAGCTGGAACCACTCTCCAATTTGATTTGCCGTTCTTCAGGTTTGACTTGACTTGAGCCTCGACTTATCTGTTGTGAATGACCTCGTGGAATCCTGCTTTGAGGTATCCTCCAGTCAACCACTCGAGCTGTTTGCCTGCTTGAATTAGCAAATGCCTATCAGGAATCTTGACTGATACTTTTTCTCCTGTCAACATCCATGCGCTGAGACCTTCAAATCTAGTAGGAGCGTGAACTGTAATGATGCCAAAATCTCGATGAAAGCCAGTGATGACTTCTCCCAACTTACTCTTGGACAAATCCATGGCCGGAGGAGACAGATAATTGGCCCCATTGATGAAAGTTTTTGACAGAGAATCCTTATCAAGACCTAGGGCGATGGCCGTCATTTAAGCAATAGTGATGTTGGTTTTAAACAGCTACTTTCCCCAGCTGTCTAAGTTCTCGCCGAAATCGGGGAAATCCTAAGGAACAATATTGTGATCGGAGTTCAGGAGCCAGTGGTATCTCCAGACAGGATCGACCTTGGGCTGCATGGGAGTGATCGCTAAATTACCTTACTTGAGAGCCTTCTTTTCTTCAGTATAGGCTTATCTTACTGTTGTATAATTTTATTGCAATCCAACTTTTAATCCATGTACGCAAACATCGAGATTCCTATCACCCTCTTCGAACTGTCTGCTTCGAAGGGCAAAGTATTTTTCCATCTGGTCGAGCAATCTGTCGTTCTTTGAGAGATCTGCTCGGGGGTCATGGGCATACATGAAGCCGCACTTTCTGAAATTCTATCCGACAATGTGACAATCTTACTCCCATCCAGGCTCCTGATTGAGGTAGCGGGTTAGATCTACTTTGAGGGATTCTGTGATGTTACAGAAAGGCCTCATCGAGCACTTGAGCAATCTGGCTAACATAGATATGTGAGCTCTATGATGTAATGAATAATTATAAACACATTAAAGTATGCTACTTTTTGAAGTCAGAAATATCAGTCATTCCTTGCCTGTCAAACTATAGATCTCGCTAGCTAGGTAGTCATAAGCAGATATCGGAGGGTATTGCTGTGATGCCTATAATGTCTTGTAACTTGGGTGTGGTTCCATTATCAGACTCTATTATACCTGGCAAAACATAGTCGATGATATTCTCCATAGAGGGCGGCCTTATTCCTGAGCTCTCAACCTCGCCTACTCTGTTTGCTAGGAGTAAACGACCTCATGAAAGCCTGCCTTGATGTGGCCTCCTGTGTACCACTAAAGTTGCTTTCCTGCTTGGACTAAAAGATGTCCATCAGGAACACTGACCTGGAATCTTTCCCCAGTGTTCAGCCAAGCAAACAAACCAGGGAATCTGGATTTTCCATGGATAGTAACAAGGGAAAAATCTCTATGAAATGCAGCCAAAACATCTCCTTTTTTGGCTTTTTCTAGATCAACAGCTGTGGGTGCCAGATGAAAGGTACCGTTTACAATAGTTTTGCTTAAAAAATCTTTCTCCATTCCAAGGCCTACAGCAAGCATTTCAGAGACTGTTAGACATCCATTTTTCATATTGCTCGCCCATTCATCCATAACGCACGACCATTGTGGAAAATCTTAAGGAACAACATTTTTGTCATAACCAAGGTGCCACTGGAATCTCCATTTTGGGTCTCGACCTGGCTTGGTAGGAGTCAGAGATCTATGTGGGTCTTTGAGCTTTTATTTTTCTTATTGATAGCTGGCAAATTTTTCCTACATGCTGTGCATGATTCCAACTGGAGAACCACTCCAATTTGCTACATCGATTGTGGTATTGCCCTCATCGAATTGTCGACTTCTGACTTTGAAATAATTCTCCATTAGATCGAGAAAACGGTTGTTATGGCTAGCATTAACTCGGGGATCCTTGATGACGATGAGCCCGTATTTTTAGAAATTTTAGGCCAGGTGCCGGCAGTCAACTTACCAGTTGCCCTTCTGATTCAGATAATTGGTGATATCGACAGAGGGAACCTTCACTTGGGCGCAGCCATATCTGACCAACCTTGAGAGAAGCATTATTATACAAGAATTACAAATCTTATCCTTATACCTTCCACTATTTTGGATATAAAAGATGTAGATATTTGGACTTTAAAATGGTAGTTAATTATAGTTGTTAAAATTTCAAAAGTGAACGTTGAAGATGCTCGAACATAAATACACCATCATCGAAGGCATAAAACACAACGTCTTTAAGGCAATCGACAACCTCACCAAAAAGACAGTCATCATCAAAAAAATATCATTCTCTGCGGTCTCCTCCAAAGAAAAGGAACACATCGTCCAATAAGTCAATACCCTTGTCAGTATGGACTATGTCCACATTCTCAAATACCTTGACTTCGAAATCAATAAGAAAGACATCACTGTCGATATCGCCATGGAGAACTGCTAGGGTGGCACCATCGCTGATCTCATCCGATAACACAAAAAAGAGGGCAAAAGGATCTAGTAAGATGAAATTTGGAGGATCTTTTACCAGTTAGTCCAGGCTATCGGATATATCCATAGGGACAACATCATTCACCGTAACATAAACCCTAATAGCATTTACTTTAAAGAAAACAAAAGGAGCAATATTAAGCTGGGTGGATTCTCTCTCGTCAAGAAAGTAGATTTTGAAGAAGAGTTTGCCTCCACTGTCATCACCAACACTCACTACCTCTCTCCTGAACAGATCTAAACTGGATTATGCTCAAAAGAAACAGATATATGGGCCCTCGGGTGCCTCATCTGCGAAATGTGCATGCTTCAGAGTCCATTCAGACACTCTAATGAGTTTGAGAAGGCAAAAATGATCAAGGAGTTCAAACCCAAGAAGATAAAGGGATATTCGATTGAACTCAATAGACTAATATACTGGTGCTTGAAGAAAAATCCAGAATAGAGGCCCACTTTGTCCGATATTTAAGGAGCTCCTGATATCAGCTTACGAATTCGTTAACGCCGATTATAATAGAGGTCTCTATGGGTCTTGAACAAAGAGGAGCAATTGTTAAGAAGGGAACACGAGTTGTTCGAGAAGAAGAAAGAACTCTAATTAAAGAAAAATGTAAACAAATACGAAAGCCTGAAGAAGAAGAACAGCGATGTGCTATCGAACCGCAATATAAGTTATCTCAAGAAGAGCTGTTGATTCTAATTATTTGGTGTAATATAAATCACTGTTCCATTGGAATAAATTCCACCTTCTTCCCATCGCACTACAAGCCGTTGATCGAGCTGAAGGTGCTCACCCTCATTTCAATCTTGGCGTACTTCTTCTCAGGGTCATTGTCTATCTTCTCAATCTACTTGAAGTCCTGCTCGAATATTAGACCCTTTTCTTACATCCATTGCTTGAAGGCGCTTTTTTTGGGGAAATATGCCCTCTCAAACTTATACCATCTCCAAGGAATCTCCACTTTGATTTCCTCCTATTTTCTCTTGAGGACAAACCGAGGCTTCTATTTCCTGTTGAGCTCTTCTTCTGTGATGGGCTCCATTATATTATTTTCGTATTTTTCGACTTCAAAGAACAAAGGCATCCCAACTATTTTGTTACCTTACAGGTTGATGAGAGCAGTGGCTGTGAAGGAATCCTGCATGATGAAATATCCGGTTCCCTCATTCTTGCCCCCTCTTTGATCGATGATGATGTTCAGAAGACCCTTCACACGTTAGCCGTAAGCTGTAGCCAGGTCTGCCTTGGTAGTGTTATAACCCAAATTGCCAAAGTAGACCCTGACCATCGTATCCTTTGGATAAGTTTCTAAACAAGTCAAATTATCAGCAATAGCAGCCACATCGTTTTACTCCTCTGCTTCGTCATCTGAAACATCTCTAGGTCTGCCAAATTATTTTTCAAACTCATCTGAGTCATCGCTACTGAGGATGGATCTTTCCTAATCTAATTCTTATTCCTAGCTTGAGGAAGGGGGCTCATCAGGTTAAGCATCTTGATTGTAGTAGTTGCCATACTAATCGAACCAGCCTCCAAATTTATCAAGATGGAAGATATAGTTGGTATCTTTGATGGTGAAGGATCGCTGATCGGGCAGGTAGTTGAACACTTCGAATCTTTAGGGTTGGTGACCAGGGTTCATGTGTGTTTGCTTTTTAAAGTATAAATCAAATATTGAAGTTATTATTTTAAACTATTGATTTGGCACTTAGGATTGTGGGCAAAATATTAATAAACAGCTTGCTTTAGATGATATGTTCTTTTACAGTTGAATATTAGGTGCAGTTTTATAATAAATGAAATTCATTTTAAAAGGGAAGGAGTTCATCTCTAAAAAGCTATAATAACTCGATATCGCCACCGACAATCTCGACTTAATCAACTAGCAAATCCCCAGCAGACTCAAAGATCCACTCAGAGTCCTTCAGAATCCTCAAATAGATCTTGAGGGCAATGAAGCATACGAAACCTACTTCAAAAGCTACCCTAACCACCATATTTCACACTACCTCCTCTAAAAATACCACATGGCTGTTTAGACTAACTCAATGCCTCCGTAGTACAAAATGCCAAACAGCGACCCAGACATCTACATTCCCAACACCAATAAATAACTATAAAGGAAAGCGTTGCTGCTAAAGGAAGTTGTTGATGAGTACGACTAGGGGTATCACAAAATTGACGATGCTATCATCTGCATGGCAGTGATCCATTTCCACCATAAAAGGGGCACAGAGATTGAGTATCGATATCCTCAGACCAAGGTCGTGGAGGACATTTAAAATTTGATAGTACACCATGCCATGCCCGATTCTTCACACAACAAAATGGAAGATTATAATTTTTTCAACTTCGAAGCCAATTTCAAAGGTAAGAAGCGGATGCTTTTTGGAGTGAGCTATTTCAAGCAGATAAAAGTCACAGAGTAGATGAAGTAAAAGAACAATTAGATCACCAGATCCTACATGCAGAAAGCCCTTGCTGTCATCAGTACTCTTCCTCTTTTCGGCTACCTCAAACTGCGACTCGCCAGCACCATCAAGCTATTTTTTTCAGATTTAGATAATTACGAACTGATCAATGCAGCATACAAAGACCTCAACAAAAATGTAAGTGAGTCATGGCCAAAGCTAGAAATGAATCAAATCTATATCGGAAGCGACCTCAAGACTATCATCAAGTTGTTCGGGGTTCACGAATTCTATGAAATATGGAAGGCTGTTCTGTACCAAAAAAGGGTGGTTATTTTTGCACATTCCAGCTCATCAGCAAGTTCCTTCATTATTTCGCTATTGACACTCTTCCCTGGATTGAGCACTTTTGGTCTTTTTTCTAAACCTATCAGCAAATACATGCAATCTCTCAGGTAGTATGCCCTTCCTTTGAGAACTTTCAGCAGTGATAATTTTATGTCCATGTCTTTCCACATTCAAGATTTCCATCTGCTCTCCCGTTTCCAGAAAAGTAGCAAGGGAAGCTTCCTACTGGGCACAACCAATCGTCTGCTCAAAGAAGCTAATGATTATGGAATAGAAATGCTGATAAATTTGGAAAATTGTACAATTGATAAGAAAAAATCGAGGACACCTTGGTAGCCTCTATCAAAAATTGAAAAATCATTCATAGCCAAAATCTAGCATATAATAGAAAAGGAAAAAAGCCTGGGCTATGATGGCAGCTAAGATATGATCAGGAACAAGTTCCATAACTTCCTTAAATTGCAACTCGCTGGTATCATGCGGGCCAGCCAGTAGCTAACAAAGTGGACTAAGAGCTGCAAATAATACTAGAAGAACAACAAAAGTAAAAGGAGCAAGTCAAA
>Ga0100379_10003368_pt1 | contig 14580 bp, 6 predicted proteins | sample CryGeymeta201503_FD_80418 | JGI IMG/M metagenome (GOLD analysis project Ga0100379, IMG submission 80418) | Groundwater microbial communities from Crystal Geyser aquifers in Utah, USA - Crystal Geyser metaG 2015-03 | ecosystem: Environmental > Aquatic > Deep subsurface > Groundwater | place: USA...
AGAAGAAGAAACCATGAATTTGTTCAAAAACAAGATGATGAAAGTAGACCAAGAAGAGAAAGAAGAGAAAGACCAATTGAATCTGAAGACGCTTTAGTCCAAAGAAGAAGAAACCATGAATTTATTCAAAAACAAGATGGACCAACTGGAACAACTGGAGAAAGACCAACTAGACCAACTGAAGAAAGACCATCAGGAGAAAAACCAAATGGAGAAAGACCACCTGCACCAACTGGAGAAAGACCAACTAGACCAACTGAAAACAGCTCATCAACTGGAGATAGCTCAACAACTGATGATAGCTCATCAACTGATGACAGCTCCTCAACTGAAGATAACTCATCAACTGGAGACGATAGTTCTTCAACCGGAGAAGATAGCTCATCAACTGATGAAGAAAATTCCTCAACTGGAGAAGAAACTTCTGATGAAGCATTTGTTCAACAAAGAAGAGAAAGAGGTGATAGAGTAAGAGATACTGATTTTGTTCAACGTAGAAGAAGAAATGATGAAAACTTTGTTCAAAGAGGTCAAAGAAACAGATTTGTTCAACAAGATGATGATTCAGAAACTAGAGAAAGAAGAGATAGAAGAGAAAGAGAAGGAAGAGAAAGAAGATTTGAAGGAGAAACTGAAGCTGAGTTTATTCAAAGAAGAAGAAATGTTCAATTTGTTCAAAACAAACAAGACAGAAGACCCAGACGAAATGAAGACGCTGAATTAATCCAAAGACATAGAAGAAGATACTTTGTCCAAGTAGGTCAAGAAAGAAGAGAAAGACCCGAAAGAGGAGACGGAGAAAGACCAGAAAGATCTGAAGATGACGAAGATAGAGAAAGACCAGAAAGATCTGAAGATGACGAAGAAAGAGAAAGACCAGAAAGATCTGTAGATGACGAAGAATCATCTGATGAATTTGTTCAAAAACCAAGAAGACGAAGAGTATTCGCTCAAACTAAATCAAGGCAAGACGAAACCCCAGTTGACAGAGAAAGAAGATTAGACCTCATGGTCGGAGATGCCTTTGCTAGATTTGCCCACGGACACGATACAATTAGCAGAGAAGACGCTGAAAAAGAATGGAGAGCTGAACACCCAAGCGACAATGTTGACGATTTCAACAATCTTTTCAATAGAATTGACAAAGATACTGACGGTAAAATTACCCGAGGAGAATTAAGAGACTTCTTCGCTAGCTTAGAACATGAAGTTGATTCCTTCGTTGAAAGAAGAAGAAGGAGATTATTCTTTATCCAAAGTAAAAAACAAGAAGGAGAAACTGAAGAAAGTGCTAGAAGAAGAGAAGATGACTTTATTAGATCTTTAACTGATGAAAATGGAAATATTGATAAAACTAGAGCTAAATTAGCTTTTACTGAACATGTTAAAGAAGTTGAAGGAGAAAGACCATCTGGTGAAGAAAAAGACGAATTCCAAGAATTATGGAACGCCAGCGCTGATGAAAATGGCAATGTAAAACCAAACAGACTAAGAAACATGTTACATGAAATTGACAATAGAGAATCAACTTTATTACAAAGACGTCGAACTAATAGTTTCTTACAAAGACCAGAAAGATCCGATGAAACATCTGGAGAAAGACCAGAAAGATCCGGAGAAAGATCAGGAGAAAGACCAGAAAGATCAGGAGAAAGACCAGAAAGATCTGAAGACTCAGCCGAAAGACCATCTATCAATGAAATTGTTGACAAAATCTTTGAAGCTTTCGATGTTAACCACGACGGAGTTATTGACAAAAATGAAGCTCATGCCGGATTTAAAAAATTAATTGATGAACATGAACACAGAGAACCAACCCAAGATGAAGAAGATCGTTTTGATGCTGAATTTAGCAGAGTATCTACTGAAGGAAAATTATCAAAAGAAGAATTAAAAGAATTATTTAACAGAGAAGAACAATCACCAGAGTTTATTCAAAAATTAGGAAGACATGTAAGAAATTCATTTGTTCAAAGACACGGAGATAGAGTAGACGCAAGAAGAAATTCCGAATTTGTTCAAAGACACGGAGATAGAGTTGATGCAAGAAGAAACGACGAATTTGTTCAAAGACACGGAGATAGAGTTGATGCAAGAAGAAACGACGAGTTTGTTCAAAGACATGGAGATAGAGTAGATGCAAGAAGAAATTCCGAATTTGTACAAAGACATGGAGATAGAGTAGATGCAAGAAGAAATTCCGAATTTGTACAAAGACACGGAGATAGAGTAGACGCAAGAAGAAATTCCGAATTCGTACAAAGACACGGAGATAGAGTTGATGCAAGAAGAAATTCCGAATTCGTACAAAGACACGGAGATAGAGTAGATGCAAGAAGAAACGACGAGTTTGTTCAAAGACACGGAGATAGAGTAGACGCAAGAAGAAATTCCGAATTTGTTCAAAGACACGGAGATAGAGTAGACGCAAGAAGAAATTCCGAATTCTTACAAAGACACGGAGATAGAGTTGATGCAAGAAGAAACGACGAGTTTGTTCAAAGACACGGAGATAGAGTTGATGCAAGAAGAAACGACGAATTTGTTCAAAGACACGGAGATAGAGTAGACGCAAGAAGAAATTCCGAATTCGTACAAAGACACGGAGATAGAGTTGATGCAAGAAGAAACGACGAGTTTGTTCAAAGACACGGAGATAGAGTAGATGCAAGAAGAAACGACGAATTTGTTCAAAGACACGGAGATAGAGTTGATGCAAGAAGAAACGACGAATTTGTTCAAAGACATGGAGATAGAGTAGATGCAAGAAGAAATTCCGAATTTGTTCAAAGACACGGAGATAGAGTAGATGCAAGAAGAAATTCCGAGTTTGTACAAAGACACGGAGATAGAGTTGATGCAAGAAGAAACGACGAATTTGTTCAAAGACACGGAGATAGAGTTGATTCAAGAAGAAATTCTGAATTCGTACAAAGAGGTGGAAATAGATACCCTCAATTTGTTCAAAGAGAAAGAGAATCAGATAGAGATTTCGAAAGAAGAAATAGAAGAGCTAATGATGATGAAGAATTAATTCAAAGAAGAAGAACTTCTAACTTTGCACAAAAAAAGCAAGATGAAGATTTTGGAGAAGTTGATATTGATGATTTAGTACATAGAGGTGTTGATAAAAATGGATTAGTCAGTAATAAAGCTGCCCATGCTATCGTAAGAAGATTAATTATGGACAGATATGGTGGAAACAGAATGAATGAACGTGAAGAAGAAATCTTCGCCGACTACTGGAAAAGCAAAGACACTGACGGTGATGGTTACATTACTCCAGACCAATTTAGAAACTTATTAGAAGGAACTGAATACACAAGAGACAAAGAAGTCAGAAGAGAATTAGAAAGACAAGAAGACGAAGACGAAGTTGCTGATGCAGAATTCTTACAAAGAAGACAACGCCACGCTTTCTTCTTCCTTGAAAGAAGAGAAGGTAGAAGAGCTGAATTATTACAAACTCCTCCAAGAAGAAGAGCTGCTTTAATCCAACAAGACTTAAACGACCCTAACGAAAAAGCTAAAATTGATTTAGATGTCAAAAAAAGAATTGACGATATCTTCGCAAGATGTGATTTAGAACACAAAGGATATATTACTAGAGAAAAGGCTATTGAAACATTCAATGCTGAAAATCCAAATGCTTCTCAATTAGATTTTGATAGATTTAAAGCTGTTTATGATAAATGTGATAGTGATAGAGATGGAAAAGTTACTAAAGAGGAAATGTATACCCAAATTTGGAGAGAAATATATCAAGAATCTAGAGTTAGAGATATGGTTAGAAAACTTTTCATCTACGGTGATAGAACTGGAAAAGGTTACATTGACGAAATCGACGGACTTGCAGCTTATAGAGAAACCCACCCTAATGCTACTACTCAAGAAGTAGAACAATTTAAAGCTATTTGGAAAAGAGCTGCTGAAAACTCCCTTGACAGAAAAATTAGCTTTAACATATTAGTCTTCTACATTATCGAGCATCTCGACAGTGGTGCCGGTCAAATTTTCTTACAACAATCTGGAGAAAGAGAAGGAAGAGAAGGTCTAGACCATGAAGTTAATAAAATGTTTAGTCTTTTTGATGTAGATAGAGATGGTCTTATTACCAAAGCTGAAGCTATCGAAGGATACAAAAAATTAAACCCAGAATGGACTCAAGAAGGATTAGACGCCTTTGTTACAAACGTATTTGACGCAACTGACGCTGACAAAGATGGAAAAGTGTCAAAACACGAATTAAGAGAAGCTATTAGAGCTATGCACGAACAAACTCAATCTGATAGTTTAGTTCAAATGGGTATTAAATTAAAACAAAACAGAAGCGAATGTAACGATATAACTGATGATATTTTCAGAAGAAATGACACTAATAACTCTGGAGTTATTACAAAAGCTGCTGTAATGGAAAGCTTTGATAAAGAACATCCAAATGATGAAAGAAGAGGACACTTCAAAGAAATGGTTGATCAACTCGATACTGAAAATAAAGGAATTACCAAAGCTGCTCTTTCCGACTTCTTATGCAGTTTATCAAGACCCACTTTCCTCCAAATGAAAAATAAAAAAGGAAAAGTCTTCAAAAAACAAGAGGAAGACACAACCGTAGAAGGTCAAGTCGACAGATTATGGAAAGATTGCGATGCAAACCAAGATGCTAAACTAGATACTACTGAACTAAGAAATTGTCACGCTAGACTCCACCCAGATGCTACTCAAGAACAAAAAGATGAATTTAACAGAGTAATGAGAGATGTAGATAATAATCATCACGGTATGGTTTCAAGAGAAATGCTAAGAGATTACTTCTTACATGCTAATGTTCAAGAATCATTCGTCCAATTATTAACTAAAACTAAACAAGCTGATGAAGATGACGATGATGATAAAATTACTGTTACCGCAAAAACTACCGACTCAAACACTCCCAAAGCTCAAGAATCCATCAAAGAACAAGCTAAACACTTAGTCGACCAAGTCTTCGCTAATGCTGACAAAAACAACAGTGGAAATCTTACCTTCGCTGAAGCCTTCAACAGCTATATGAAAATTAACCCCGATGCCAAAAAAGAAGACTTACATAGCTTCAGAGACCACTTCGCCGACGCCGATATCGACGGTGACGGTAACGTATCAAGCAAAGAACTTAATACTTACTTCATTAAAAAATTAGTATCAGCTCAAACTGGAACTTCATTCTTACAAAAATCCTTTGGAATGGATGCTGAAATGTTAAGCCCTGACAACCTTGCCAAAAGTGCCGCTAGAGACATCTTTGATAAATATGATGAAAACCACAGCGGTAAAATCTCATCAGCTCAAGGATTAGAATCCTTATTAAACTATGACGGTCCTGTTACAGACGGTGATTTTAAAAATTACCAAAAAGAATTTATTACTGCTGGAAACAATAAAGGAAAAGAAGTTACTTTTGATAAATTAGTTAATTTCCTAACAGTTCTATACAAAAGAGATTATGGAAATGATGGTGATGTAAAAGATCACATGCATGAACTATAAAATAATTAAATTTACTATGTAGCTATAATTTATGTTTAAATAAAACTATTTGTTATTTTCATTAATATAATTAATAATAATTAATTATATTATTATTTACATACATTATTATAGTATAATTATTAATGTTATATTATTATAAAACTTAATTATAATAATATACTTTAACTATTATTATAATAATAAATTTTATATAATTATATAAAATTATAAAATAATACTACTCAACTTCCTTCTCATCTTCATTGTTATTACCGATTGACATTTTAAAAAATATAAAACTTAATAGTTCTTTAATGTTCTCTCTTATTTCATATATATTGCAAACAATCATTTCTAAAAACCTTTTAGTAAATTCTTCAAAGTAGTCTGTCTCATTTTCAAAGTTGATTTTAATTAGGGAAGGTATCACATGATTTATTATTATTGGTACCATGTTTGCTATTAATCGATTATTTTCGTGTATTTCGTATTCGTCTGTGTCTTCGAAACTGATTCTTTCTACAAATTGTTTTAGTATTTGTAATGATGCTATTATCATCTTTTTCTTCGAAGATAATTTATACTTTTCATCCTCACTCTCATCATATATTTTATTTAGTATTTGAAAATATAGTGCAGAGCCATCTTTTTGTTGCTTAAATAAAGCTGCTACTTGTGTTAAATCTGACATGAACTTAGATGAAATTAAACTTCTGACCTCAAACTCACAATTAAAATCATATGCTAAGCAATATGAGTCATGTAAACAGTCTAAAATAAAGTTCAAGTCTGAGACTCTAATTTTTTTAAAGTAGTTTTCGACTAAACTCTCACTTAGTTGAATTATATTATGTTGAACAATACAGTTAACTATATTTCTATTAACAAGTTCTTGGATTTCGTCATGTATTTCTATATTGTTTAATTTCTCAATATTTAACGTTTTAAACTCATATTGTATTGTCTTTTGAAATACATTTGAAAGAGTAACACATATTGAATGCCAGAAATCAGTTGAACCAATTTCGCATAGCTTATCAATCAGATATTGTAAACATTCTATACCTATTACTGAACTTTCTTCATGGTTACATGTTATTATTTCTGTTATTTTTTCAAGATAAATATCAATAATTGCCTCTGAGAAGTGATATTGAGAACCAAATAACTCACAAATAAGGATAAGAACTTGCTGAAGAGTATTTGTAATTTTTAAGTTTTTTAGATCATCAATAATAGGAATGAGGACCTTTGAAAAGATGTGCTTGAAGACTTCTTCGTTCAATGGGCAGTTATTAAGTATTTCAAAAAATGTTTGGCAGGCGAAGTTACGCTCGTTTTCTTGAACGTTGGTGATGACTAAAGAAAGTGATGAGAATAAGATAACTATATTTTCATTATCATCTAAATTCTGAAAACAAAACTCAAACAACCTAACACATCTCTCAGGGTAATGTTTCGAAAACTTTTTTATACTATTAGCTAAATCAGAAAAGTATTCTTTAACTGAATCAAAATGATACCTTGATATTTTCTCAATCATCTCAAAGCTTGTCTTTATTATTTCTATATTTATATCATCACAAGCTATATTAAATATATTAAAGATAACCTTCCAACCTGACTTAATCATATGAGTTTGCTGCATTACTAAGCTTTTTATACAAGTTATTACAAACTCTTTTGTTCTAAATATATTAATATTGTTTTTAAGTATTTCTTCGAAAGGCTTTAAGAACTCTGCTTGGAAGTTATAAACACTGTCTTCTTCTTTATTTAAAAACTTCTTTGCTAGTTGTCTTAAGGAGTCTATAGCCTTCTCAGCTATTATCGGATTTGTATTAGAGCCTACTGCCACTAGGTGCTCGGAGATGATGCCCCATATCTTAACCCAGAGTATCCTTACCCTGCCCATATTTAGCTCAGCAACCTCGACAAGCTTTTGAAGAGAAAATATACGTTGTAGATCTTTATTTGATAATTCAGAATTACTTACTTCGCAGAGTGACTCTACAAAGTCTATTATAGATTCTTGGTTGAGATTTACTGTTTTGTTGAAAATGATATCGATATCATCCATGTTGATATCGTTTGAAAGTTTTTCGATTTTTACTTTTTCGATAAGTATCTCTTTGTCAATGTTTAAACTCTTTTTATTAATTTTTATTTCGGTGAAGAAGCTTTCGAGTTGTTTTTTGGAACATGTGTTTAGATGATTGTATAAATCAATTTTTGACACTATATCAAGGACAATTTTCCAACACCCTTTAAGAATTTTGCCTTCATTTTTGGCCAGGTGTATAACATTTTTAATACATAATACATTCTTTTCTTTTAACTCCTTCACTTGCAATAAATTCGTCTGTTTACAAATAGCTTTAATCAATGCCGTTTTAGGTAATTCTAAGTTTAATAACCCACATAGTTTTATCGCATAGACAATTCCTTCAACACTCTTACTAACAAATAAATTATCTTCAGACTCTTCTATCATTATTGAAAAAGTTGCCAAAAGAACACTCCAGCTTGCTCCAATCATTGGTCCAATATGTTCTATTTCACATATGCTTATATATTGTTTATCTTGACCTAGTTTTAGCTGGACTGTTCCTAATTCGTATATTCTTATGCTTTCTCTTTTCTGGGCTTCTAGTTTTTTAGTGGGAGAGTTTCTAAAATTGTATCTAGTTTTAGCTTCTTCATGCTCTATAAGGGTAAGAGGATTATTCTTAATTTGTTCGTATATGTCTGCTAAGTATTCTTGGTCTAAGTCAGTTTCTCCGTTTATTCCTTTGCAGATTTTTGTAAAGCCTTCTAAACCCATTTTGTTTTTGACATGTATATTATGAGTATCAGTTTGTAGCATGATAATAGCAAATGAAAGGTAGTATGTACAATCAGGATTATTAAAGCGAGTTGAGTTGTCTTTGAAGTATTTAGCAGCGAATTTTTGCATTATTCTGTCGATTTTCTGTCCTTCACCAGGTAGTAAGAACCCACTAAGGTAATTTCGTATAGCTTGGATTATATGTAAATTTTTAAAATCAAATGTATTCGTATAATAATCCAAACATTTTAAAGTAATGTCATGGTGCTCTCCAAGATACTCTCCTATTCTTTCTTTTTTAAGTCCATTAGAGTTTTTTAAAAAGTGGACTATACCTTCTACTTCATTATCCTTTGAGATTATTCCAACTTTCTTCAGGTAAGAAATTCCATTCTTAGGTTTTAAGTTAAATTTATCAACAGCAACAGAAATATCTTGTTTTAATTTTCTCGACACTTCTAATCTCTCTTTAAGATCAATAGTAGTATCCATCATCATAGTAGACTCCTCTAGCGGATTATTAAGTTCTTCATTTTCCATATTTGGGTATATCTCATCAATATTTTGGTACTTCTTCTGTCCTAGTGAGTTCTGTTCGAAAGTAAAAGAATATATCGATTTCAACATATGAAATATAGTATCTAAGGCCTTGAGTCTTAAGGAATATTCCAATTGGGGTTGCATCATATGATCATCTTTTGTATATCTGCCCTGTGTTATCTTTAATAATGTATTGATAATAGTAAAAAATAGATCTTTTTCATTTAAGTCACTATCATAATTTATATATAATTCAACAAAAAACTTAGCGTAGTAATATTCAGCAAAGAAAAATAAATTGTCTAAAACACAGAGTTTAAAGTTGTATGGGGTGTTACCTGAATCAAGAACCTTTAAAAATATCATTTCGATAAAGACTCCTATATGTTGTTTTAAGTGCTCTCTGAAATGAAACCATATTTTAACGAAAACTTGTAAGGAAATTTCGAATAAGTAAAAATCGTTTGTTAAACAGTTTTTAAGAAGTCCTTCCATTAAATCTTCTTTGATCATTTTAATGAACTCGATTTTGTTTAAGAAGTTCCCCCCTGGGCTTTGGAGTAATACTAGTAGTAAGTTAAGACTAAGTAGTTTGCTTTTAACATTTGATGAGTCGTTGCTTAGGGTAACGCTGGTGTTAACTAGTCTGCAAATACTCTTGAAAATTGTTATACAATCCATTAGATCTAATGTGCCGATATCTTCTTTCTCTACAAATCCTCCATAACTTTCATATTTCATTAATCTTTGATCATCCTCAACTATTCTTTTTTTACATATAAAACTACAAACTGGATATCTTGTATCCTTACAATAAAAATCAGCACTATCTCTGCATATAAAACACCATCCGAACATACCAGCAGGATTTCCTCGCTCATTCCAAAGCTCAACTGGTTTATAAATAAAAGAATTCTTGGGGTTATTCGTTATAGAACTTGTGTTATATGGGATTAATCTATTAAAACTTGTCTTTGTTTTAGGGTTACCGTGTGTAGTAAATGAATTGTCAAAGTTATTAGTATTAGTATTATGTGAAGAATTTAACTCTGTAGAGTTTAAAAAACTACTTTTATTGTCTATATCAGAACTAAGAGTATTATTATAGTCGTCAATGCTTACTAAATCTTCTAAGTAATATACTAAATTTTTTATTGTGTATTTCAATGGATTATTTTTTTCATTAAAGCTATTTTGTCTTGATAATGTTTCTATTCTTAATTCTCCTAATTCCTTTTCTGCAAATATATTCGAATTGGACGTCTCCATTTTATCGAATATAGTAGAAATTATATAGTTCAAAGCAGTCTTTGAGGTGTCTATATTTTTCTGTGTCTTGCTAGTTAAATTAATCTTAATACAAGTCTTGAATATATTTGTTATTGACTCTCCGTTTATATTTTTACAGTGTTGAATAATAGTATAAAGTAATTTAATAACATATAGCCATAATTTTTCATCGTTAATGTTTATTATCTTAATAACGGAACGTATCATTATATCGATTGTTTTCCTTTTTGTTATACTTTCTTTTTGTGTGGTTTTATCGACTAATTTTACTAATATTTCTGAATTTCCGTTAAGAAAATCTTCTTTGATTAGTTTGATCATATATTCTAGTGTGGTTTCGATAACGTCGATGTTTTCTGATTCTAAACCCATTCTCATATACGGGAAGTACTTATCTGCATTTAGTCTTGTTAATGTCTCAATTCCTAATTTATCTGATATCTCTTTCGAAAAAGAACTATAATCATTAAAATAGGAACTTTTCTTAGGAAACAGTTTGATTGTTTTTTCAAACAATTCTTTTACAAGCCGAATGAATAGTTGATATTTCTCATTATTATCCATTTATATTTATTTTCTTAATATTATTAAATTTTATTATAATTTAATTTAAATTATTAAATTATATAATATTGTTTAAGTTTAAATTTTAAGTATAGAGTTATTATTATAATTTTATATTATTAATGGATAATGTTAAGAATACAATTATAACAAATAATAGTAAATGAAATATGATAAATTATATAAATTTTATTTAGAATTTTATTTTATAAATCAAGTCTTATCTATTGGGACAGAGGAAGAAAAAAAAATAGCAGCTTTGATTAGAAATGTAAGGAAATTATATATTTTTTATATGTTTTTATATGTTTATTTTATTGCTAGTCTGCTGATAAAGCTTATAAAGAATGTGATGATAGCGAAAAAGATTATGATATATTTACTGAGTTAGAACGTAGAGGAATTGAGTTGGATAATGAGAAAGTTATTGGGCATAAAGAGAATTTAAAGAAGATTGAGCATATAATTACTTTAAGTGAAAACCAAAAAGTCAATAGAGATAATTGTCAACTATGGAATTTAAAAAATAATCAGAGTCAGTTGACATTAGACGAAGAAATGATTGATGGTATTAACTCAAATCGTATTGATGAGATATGTGGATCATATGCTGAGGTATTCATATCAAATATATATATATATATATATATATATAACATTATCTATTATAGGATAAAGGAATACAATTAAATGGAGCCATAAAGAAAAAGACTACAGAAGTTGAAGAAAATAAATATAATTTCGACGAGGACGAAGTTAGCTCAACTACAAATAAATATTATAAATATTTGTTACTAGACAAGTATCTAAAAAAGTATTAAAAGAGTATTAAAAAATCGAAAAATATATCTATACTAATATTGATCGTACTAAATTTATAAAATTTATATGCAAATTAAATAAATAACATTAATATTATATAGAAAATGTAATAAAATTTAATATTTCAACTATTTCATTTAATGTTCTGTTATCTTTTATAATCATTTATATTTAATATTATATAAATGTTAATTAATCTAATTACAAAACATAAAAGAATTTCAAAACTATATACAAAATACACAAATATTTATTTGAATCGTTCTTATTATAAAACATTTTGCAATAAGGATTCTAATAAAGATTCTAATAAAGATTATACTGATAAGATTGATAAAATTAAAGCTAAACTTATGCTTTTTAAAGACAATATTGAAATTATTGTTCAAAATAAATTAATACTTTCTAATCTTTTAGATAGCAAAATATATCACTATTCTATTCTTGGTTCTGAAACAAATGAGTTAATTGATTTGCAAAATATTAATTTTCACCATGTGCAAGTTTTTAAAAAGTTTAGTCAGATGTATAGTTTAAATTTAAGTAATAATTCTTGCAAATTAGAAGCTAAATCAAAAATCTTAATTCTATCAACACTTGGTCTAGTTTACTTCGATTTTATAAAATTTATTAAAAATTATAACGAAAACTTAGAAGAAAAAATTAATGATTTAATAAGAGACTTACTCGAAGAAGATATTGATCAAGATATAATAAAAACATATTTCCAAAAATTAAGAGATGATTGGAGAACATGCTTTAATCCTGAAGTATTAACCGATAAACTAGATCCAACTCATAATACAAATGTAATTTCAAATGCATCAATATTTGTAAACGATTATATAACAAAATTATTATAGAAAACAAGAAAGACATTAAAAAAACATAATATAATAACTTAATTAATATGATAAATAGTATTTAGTAATAAAACAAATAAATATAGTTAAAATATTCTATATTAACTTGTTAAATGATATTTTTGTTATTTTTGATATTTGAATATAATTCAATAAGTAAAATTAAAGATTTATACGGTAATTAAGTTTATATTTATTTTATGAATTTTATTTATATAATTATAGTTATATATTAATAATTAAAGTTAATTCAAGTTATAAATTTTAATTTAAAATAAAATAATAACATTAATAATTAAATGGAAGAAAATATAACAGAGTTATATAGGACTAAAAATGAATATATTAAAAAGAGAATAGAGACAGCCAAAAAAGTATTCCTTAAAGAGCCTGATGTACTCGCAAAAATCAGGGCAATTAACTTAGATATTAATCCTTCAATATATAAATGTATTATCATTATTTATATTAAAATATTTTAATGGTTTTATTAATTATTCTATATAGACAAGGAAATTGTTACGAAAGAAATAACCGATAAGTATTACTTATTAGAAGAAGAATATAAAAAAAGAGGTATTCCTTATTCGCCTTTTCTGATGTTTAAGCCGAATGATTTAAATCAAGAATTGAAGAAAAAACAGAAGGATGATTTTGATTATTACAAAAGACACATCCTTCTCGAAAACTACGACGAAGAAATAGAAACACCAGAACAAATGAGAGAATTACTTGAACAATACAAAGAAGAAGATGGAACAATCAAAGCAAAAACTCAATGGTTCGACCCGGAAGGAAAACAATTTTGGAAAGATTGTATATTTACTGATTACAACGAAAAGGACAATAATTTTACAATCAAAGTACAAAAACTAGATGGAGAAATGATCACTAAAAAAGTCACAAGATTTAACTTATTATTCGATAAAGAACATAAAGAACGATTAGATTTACGTGTAAAGCTCGCTCAAAAATGGAAATTCCAAGCAAATAAATACCTTGCTTTCTTTCATTTTGTATCAGCAAATGAAGTAAAAAATATTCCAAACTTGCTTGATGATAATTACAAAAAGAGGATAATGTTCTTAGTCTTTGTAAGTTAACAATAACAACAATATAATACTATAATGATACATATAATTAATATAAACTATTGTTTTATTATATTTATCGTATTTACTTATACTATTAGCTTTACAAATACTCTCCTAGACTCCAACTAAACCCACTTGAAGTTAACAAGCTAGAAAACTCAGTTCGATTCGGAATTGATCGAAAGAATCTTAGAAAAAGAGAAGTTAAGTTGGACATCGATAAGCTAAAGAAGATTTTAAAAGATAAAGGAATCTCAAATGAGAAAATAGATACAATGTTTAAAGAATTAAGTTATTATTATGAAAGAAGCTTCCAAATGATGGAATTTATGAAGAAAGTTCCACTTAATCAAGAGTACTATTCTTTACTAAGTGATATCATACCGAAAGAAAAGTTCTTAATTCCTTCTGAGAAGTTCGTGTATCCTACGACTAGGGTCGGGACAATACAGTTTGATAGGCATAAAGACTTTTTAGATTTATTTTCACAAATGGAGAAGAAACTTCATCAGTCAGATCCCGATTCGACATCTCTTATTACTGAGATTAATAGAAGATTTCTAGAAGAAATGAAAGATAAAGTATTCTTCTATAGAAAATGGGAAAGTTATAAGCCGATTAATCTTCAGTTTTTCAAAGACAAAAATAAAGATAATATAGAGATATTATTTAAAGAAATTAATATATTAGTTGGACATAGTAATTCGGAAATTATTAATTTTATAAAGAAACAAGATCAGAAAGCTAAGAGATTAAATAAAGGAGCAAGGTATGTTGTATAAATAGTATAGTTTGTTGTTTATTTTGTTTATTGTTTATTTATTAAATCTTTAGTGTTCCAATAGCTGTTATTAAGAAGTTTAAGGCATTTCAAATGTTGCTAAATAAGAAGATGGAGCAATTTACAGTAGAGTAATAATTTAGTTAATTATGTTTAATGTTTATTAAATAACTTTTAGTACTCTATACAAATCTCTTGATTACTTCAAAAACATCTTTAAAAATATCAACACAGTAATTGCTGAAAGTCTAAAAGTTGAACCTGAAGAATTTTCAAAACTAAAGCTCGAAC
>Ga0100379_10003369_pt1 | contig 14578 bp, 19 predicted proteins | sample CryGeymeta201503_FD_80418 | JGI IMG/M metagenome (GOLD analysis project Ga0100379, IMG submission 80418) | Groundwater microbial communities from Crystal Geyser aquifers in Utah, USA - Crystal Geyser metaG 2015-03 | ecosystem: Environmental > Aquatic > Deep subsurface > Groundwater | place...
CATCTAATTCTTCTACTATTTGTTGATACTCACTACTAACTGATAAGGCATCTCTGTATATAGACTTCAGGTCTCGTTGCTCCTTTTTCTTATCCTGAATACGCTTAAAAACTTCCGGTAGTTGCTGTGACATAGTATATTTTATCTATTTATTTAATTTATAAAAACTGAAAACTTGTTTGGACAAATCGCTAATAACATTTTTCATTTTATCAAAATCATTTCCTCTGGTCATAATACACAATAAATATGGACTATCTGAACGATACACTATGCCGCAGTCATGTAACTGCAAACTACTCTCAATACGTCGTTCACCAAATTTATGAGCTACGGTTATATATGACGGAACGCCCGCCACAATTCCCTCGGAATATTCTGCTGTACTTAGAATCTGCAAAGCTAGTTCTGACATTTCCCTATTCAAATATGAGGAATTATATAGTATTCTAAAAAAACTAGCATAATCTCGAACCGATAAAAAATTTTCCTCACTTTCTTCCGGTACAGAAACGCCTAGGTCCTCGTAAGTCTTATCGAGAAGATTTAAATCACCATACTGTAAAAGAGTATTAGCGGCTAAATTATCAGAATATCTAATCATGCGACGAATTAATTCTTCAACTGTATACTCTTGTCCGGAAATAATTACTTCAGAAGGTAAAATGTTTTGCGACATAGCATCAACTGGGCTCATCGTAACCTTCAGCTTTGAATTCAATAAATTATGATTTAACTCCGCTAATTTTAAATAAGAAATCATAATAGGCACCTTCATAAGACTAGCTGGAGAAAATTTTTCATTCTGATTTACTCCTATCCAGGGGCCATTATTTAGATCTCGAAAATATATTGATACGTGCGAAACAACTTTGTTATCAATAGCTGAATTTACAGTTTCATTTAAGCCTTCCCTTAATTGAGATATTTCTCTATTATTTGAGGCGGATGATTGGCACTCTAATAAGGGGCTAATAAATCTATAGCCCCTCTCGTGAAGCTCTGTCGGCTGTTCTTTAGAAAGAGAATCAACATAAAGATCTACCGAATAGCCTAACCAAAAAAATAAACCAAAAGCACTGATAAGCACTATAGTTATTACAGGCACAAACCAACGGCTAGCCAATATTTTTTTAATCATATAGCATCATTATACTTCTTCTGTAAAAATTTAAAAGAGGAGATAAGGCGTGACTCATAAATAATAAGTCTTGTTTTTAAATAAAACAAACTCTGGCCTTAAGCCAGAGTTTGATAATACCAATTTACTTAGACTATTTACTTATTTAGTCCAAATTAACGATTAACCGCTCTATTTTGACCATGACGACCAAATCCCTTTCCGGATCCATCTTGGTTAGCGCAACCGGCACCATTTTTATTTCCTAAACCTAAATTTTGACGAATAGCTTGAGCTTCAGCTGTTTTTCCCTGAGCCGCTAAAGTGTGTGCCTGAGCAAACTGAGAAAAATTGTCAGCATTAATCACTTCAGAAACTCTACCTCGACCAGCCATTAAAGCCTTCCAAGACTCATAATCATTATTCTCGAAAGCCTGAGTCATGGCTTCGTGGCGTTCTGAGGTATAATTAGGCCCCTGGACTAACGGATCACCCTGATACGCAAAGGCATTACTAATAGAGAAACCGGCGATACCTAGCGCTAAAGCTAAGGATCCAGCTATAACAAAAGATTTTTTCATATTTATATATTTATATATTTATTATTGTAAAAATAGATGTCGACCTTTGCTATTAATACAAAGCTCGAGATCAATTTCTTTCATTCTGAGCTGTTTATTAAAACAGAATTGATAAACCAGAAATTAGAACGAGTAAATATATAGCCTCTTTAACAGATTTTCGGCCAATTTTTGCAAAAATAAGCTGACCGACATAAAATCCGACTATAATAGCTGGTATGGCAAATGGCAAAAATTTCAACACTTCAAAATTTAAACGTCCGGATAAGGTATGGCCAATAACCGTAAACAAGCCTGTAAAAAACATATGGGTGGCGATAGTATCTTTAAAATCATTGGCCTCTACGCCATAATCACCAGATTGATACAAAGCTACTAAGGGACCATCAATATTAAAAGAAGCATTAAAAAAACCAGCTAACGCGCCCACGGCGAAACCTGATTTTTGGTTACCGTGAAAACGAAGAGGATGTTTTAAATTAAGTAGCCCATAAATAGAATAGGCTATTAAAAAAATGCCAACAATCACACTAAGAGCCAAGGGGTTTAGATAATCTAATAACAACATGCCCATCGGCACACCAAACACTACTCCAGCTAAAAGAGGAATTATTTTACGAATAACATTCTTGTTTTTAATTCGGTAAGCAACTAGACCGGAGGAAAAAAGTGCGACTATAGCTACTAAAGGTATTACAACGATAGGCGGCAAAACAAATAAGAGCAGCGACATCGCCACTGTTGCCACACCAAAACCAGTCACTTCCAAAACTAAGCCCGCTAAGAAGAACACTATAATTATATAATACAATTCCATACTGCCTTGTCTATATTTTCCTGGTATTTAAGAATTCTAATTTATCTAGTGTTTATATACAGATATATATCCTCAAGTGCTTTCACGGCGTCACCGGCAGCGATATTATTTTGATGATAAAGCCCGTCTGTACAATCTCCGGCCGCCCAAATGCCTGGCTCACTTGAAGCCTGAGTTCTAGGGTCGACTATTATTTGTCCAATTTGATTAAGTTTTACCAAATCTTTTACTAAACCCGTAGCCGGAAGCAAGCCAATTTCCACAAAAATACCAGATACGGCCAACTCGTGCTTTTCTTTAGTAACTGCATCCTCATAGACGAACCCTGTCACTAGTTTATCACCTTTAACTTCCAAGGGGATAGCATTTTTAAGAATTGTAAATTTATCATTCTTCATTAATTTCTCAATTGTCACTTCGTCGCCTTTTAATCTTTCAGATCGATTAACTAAAGTAACTGTTTTACAATAAGCTAATAATTGAGCAGCTGATTCCAGGGCTGCATTTCCGCCGCCAACTACCGCCACATCTCTTCCGGTAAACAAAGGTCCATCACAAGAAGCACAGTAAGTTAAACCTCGATGCTCTAATTCTTTAGCTCCTGGCACATCAAGTTTACGCCTATCGCTACCAGTAGCTATTAAAATTGTTTTTGTCTCATAACTCTCCTTGCTGGTGGTCACTAAAAAATGAGAATCAGATTTTGTAATACCGAGCACGGATTCCCCTTCTTTAACAGTTAATGAATCACCGGCATAAGCTAAGAGATGGTTTTTCAAGTTTTGCGCCAAATCAAGTCCAGAGATTTTTATTGTACCTATCCAGTTTTCTATACCATCAGAAACTACAGAAGCTCCACCAAACTCTTTAGCAAACAAAATAGTTTTTAATTTTTTTCGAGCAGCATATACACCAGCAGAAACACCGCCTGGTCCGCCACCAATAATCAATAAATCGTACATATAGTTAATTGAGTGATTTAATAACTTTTAAAACTTTTTTAGTTATTTGAGCATTACTTAGTTCGTAACAAATAGTCTGGCCCGACCTACTACTAACAACGACTCCCCTAGCCTCTAAATAAGCTAACTGGTGCGAAGCTAATGATTGCGATATACCAACAGCCGCGGCTATTTGACTAACACACACCTCTTCTTTTGACTGTCTAAGCAGCAAATTAATAATTTCCAGGCGATTAGTATTGCAGATCATCTTTAATAATGAAATAATCTCATCCTTATTGCTCATAATTTTATATTAACATATTAATATATGATATAGTATTCATATATAATATCATAAAAAAACTTCTTGTCAATAAAAAATTATTAATAGGCTTCTTTATCTAAAATTCATTCTTCTAGGGACGCTGTCTATCATAAATCCTGGATCATTACTATGTCTATAAATTCTGTTCATGTACCCTCTTTTATAAAATGCATCATTCAGGCCCAGTAAATCAACCAGATAACCAGCAATGATTACAGCCGCTATAAAGCCGACAACTAAAATTTTATAATTAATTTTATAGGAAAAATCATATTTACTAAGCAGCCATAAGCCGATTACTAAACCAACCATCGCCAAAATTACCGCCCACCAAGGAAAACTATCTACTAACTGTTGTAAGCGATACCCCCCCATTGGGCCATGAGACCTAAGCGAAAATCTTATTAAACCAAATAGAAAAATCGAACTAAGAGCTGATAGTATTAAACTAATGAAAACTAAAATTGAACCGCTAACAAAATAAAATTTCGGACGCATTTTTAAATGGCCCTGACGGATTTCATCCATCACATTGTCAGTTATACTATTTGGTTTTTTTGGCATATATTTTTTAAAATAATCTTGGCGCGATTAATGCGGGTAGCTACTGTTCCCATAGGTATTCTTAAAATGTCGCTGATTTCATCATAGGATTTCTCATCTATATAGTATAAGCGTAAAGGCTCTGAGTATAAGAGAGACATGTTAGAAAAGCATTTCTCTACTTTCTCTACAATTTCTTGTTTTTCAAAATTTAACTCAATATCTTCCTCACTTTTAAAGTCCATATCCTCTAAGATTGGCACTTCCCTGTGCATTTTTTTAGCTATATTGATAGACTGGTTGTGAACAATACGGTAGATCCAACTGGAAAATTTTTTCTTAGTGTTAAAGCCTCTTAAATTTATAAATGCTTTAATAAATGAATCCTGGACGATATCGGCAGCATTATTCTCATCTTGAATAAGAGTACTAGCATAACGTAATAGCTTGGCCTGATATCTGTCTACTATAATAGAATAAAGCTCTCGATTATCAAATCGAACTTTTTCAATAATTTCTTCATCAGATAGCAAGCTATGATCATTCATAAAACCAATTATAGCAAATATAGCCTCCCGGCACACTCCGACACCAATAATACAACTATAACTTGTGTTTTCTTTCAAAGCCAGTTGACTAGAGTAAATGATGAACAAAAAAGCAGATTATTAAACCTGCTTTTAAAAAATCTGTACTTTTCTCTAACTTTTTAACCTCTTTTTAAATATACTTTAACGAAACTACTTTTTAATTCAGCCGCTTTAGCAGATAAACCATCTAAATCTCCTGTTTTAGCTAGCTCCAGGACATCCTCTAGATTATTTCTAATTATTTGAATCTCGTTGTCATTATTAACCTCCTCAACAGCTAACAACTTTGCATTAGCATCGGCATAAGCAGATATAACTGCTGTAGCATTTTTACTATCAGCCGCGGTAATCACCTGCTCCATAGAATCATGGAAATCAACTAAATAAACAGCTAGCATAGAAAAACCATTACGCTTTAATATGTCCTGAAAAACAGGCCTTACTTCCTCAAGACTTAGATGCGACTCATATAAATTACCCGTATACACCTGGTCTCTCAGACTCAAAATTCGATCGTATACTTTAGAAAAATCGGAATTAAAATTGACATCACTAGCGAATACTCTAGGATGATAATTCGAATATTTCTTCAAAAAATTATCATATTCTAAAACTAATTTATCATAATTCTCAATCGATTCAGATCTCTTTTCTTGTCCGGTATTAAATAATGTTTGTTTATAGAAATTATTCATGATATTAAAATCTTCTAAAAATAATTTCTTAGTAAAAAAATTACTATAATATGATCCAAGTACAGCAATTACTAGAAATATTGCGATCAATACCATAACGACCAGCTTGGATGTTTTTTGACTCTCCTTATAAGTACACACTCCAAATACTTTATATAGACCACAAAATCCCGTTATGGCCGTCCCTAACGTAATCAGGCTTAAAACGTAAACTATAGTTTGGATGACCCCACCTAACCAAAACCAGGCTAAAATAAACAATAATTCGGCTACTATTAACCTTATTAACCTATCTAAAGCGCTCTCATTTCTTGTAAACATATATGCTCATATAAAATTTTTTAAATATCTATTTATAATATTATAATACACTATTTTACCTTTTCGTATAACAAAATATTACCTCGTGACAAATAAACTAAAGATAGTTTTGTGTCAGATAACTCAAGTATGTTGTATTCAATTTTTTCATCGTCCATATTAACGACCAAATAATTTTTTTCCTCTTCAATTACAAAACTATCTGCCGCTAATTTTTCGCCCTGATAATAACTGATCATTTTCCCACCACTAAATTCAATCTCTGACTTCACATCATCAAGCGAGCGCCAGCGTCCCAAAAGTAAAGCTGATTGATCGGTAGCCAAGGGCTCTATAAAATCAAAAGTGACTAAAGTCATGTTCTCACTAAAATGAGAAAATTTAATCGTTAATAAGTTCTGTGTAGTAGCAATATCAGTCCAGACAAGTTCATTAACTTCTGGAGTCGGGGTCATTCTATATTCCTCTACTACGGCGTCTTTATAAAAATTTAATAAATCATCAAAATTACCTGCATAAGAATAAGTTAAGCCACCGTCAAGAGCTACGCTACTATAATCTAATAACTCTAGGCCTGGATAAAATGATAATTTATCAAAAACTCTAGTGTTCTGGCTGATCTTATTTTTAAAATTGCCTACCTGAGAACTAATTTCTCCCGGCATAACTTCATACTCCTCCACTAATTGAAGCTCGTAACACTGATTAATTAAACTAACTGCCTCTTGGCGTTTGATTCGATACTTAGTTGGATCATTAATATCAGTCAACTTAATAATAAAATCTTTTTTAATCTCACCATTACTGCTTTCTAAGCAATTAATCGACTGAGCTTGATTACTCTCAGATAATACGGAACTCAATTCTTCGGGAGACAAAACAACCTCTCGGCTACTCCAGCCATTTTTATTACCCAGAAAAAAACCTATAACTGCTAAAATTATTAAAACTAATAGACTTAGTAGTAAAACAATTTTCTTATTCATACTATAATAGTTAATATATATATATTTAAGTATCATAACCCTCGAACATCAGAAGGTCAAATAACTTTATATGAATAAAAAATTAATCATTCTTTTAACCGTCTTAATAGATATTTTAGGAATTGGCATTATTATTCCTGTCTTGCCTTTTTATGTTGAATCGTTTGGTGCGTCTGCCTTTGTAGTGACCCTTCTGTTTGCTGTCTTTTCGTTATTTGCTTTTTTTAGTGCTCCTTTACTAGGGGCTCTATCTGATAAGATTGGTCGCAGACCAATCTTAATTATTAGTATTTTCAGCACAGCTGTTGGCTGGTTAGTGTTTGCGGCCGCTACAAATATATATTGGTTATTTATTGGACGAATTATTGATGGTATAGCGGCTGGCAACTTTCCTATTGCGCAAAGTTATTTAGTTGACATCGCTAAAACTGATAAAGAAAGAACAACAAATTTAGGTTTGATTGGTGCCATATTTGGAATTGGCTTAATCATTGGGCCTCTCTTAGGAGGGGCGCTCAGTCAAATTTCTTTAAGTTTACCATTTTGGCTAGTTGGTGGTTTAGCTATATTTAATACCGTTTTAGCTTTCTTTAGTCTACCGGAGACTAATCAAAATATTAACAAAGAAACAGTTCTCTCCTTCAATCCCTTTAAGGCAATTGTGTCTGCTCTAACTAAAGATAATTTACGAGCCGGCTTTATCGCTTGGTTTTTATTTGGCTTAGCGCTCGCCGGCCAACAAGCTATCTTAGCGCTCTATTTAGAAAGTGCTTTTAATTTTAACCCACTAGCAATTAGTTTAGTGCTGATGGGGATGGGCGTCATACTAGTAGTAAACCAAGCTGTTATGTTAAAAAAAGTCTGGCTTAAATATTTCAGTGAAGAAAAGTTAATTGCCTCATTTATGATAATACTGACCTTTGGTTTTATCATTCTAGGCTTTTCTTTTTTAGTATCGTTAGCAATAGGTTTATTTTTCTTAAGCGTTTCTCAGTCAATTTTAAGAGTAGTGATGACCAGCCAAATTACAAAAGATGGTGATATTCGGGAACAAGGCATGATTTTGGGAGTATTATCATCAGTTATGTCTTTAAGTATGATTATTGGACCAATAGTGGCTGGCGTCTTATTTACTCAACAAATTTACCTGCCCTTTATAGCCGGGGCCGGTTTCACGTTTTTAGCTTTTATAATTATTTTCTATCATAAAAAAAAGCGTAGTCAAAAAGTTTTAATAAGCGAAGAAGAGTTAATTATATCCGAACAAAAAATTGAATTTACTGCTTAGAAATTTTTAATAATAAAATAGTTAGCTAATCTAATTTGAAAAAATCAGCGGTAAAAGAGTTAATAAAAAAATATCAGCGGTAAAGTGAGCAATTATTGCCGATTCCAGCCCCTTCTTCCAAAAAAGCCAGCCAAAAACAACCCCGCCAATTCCGTTTAAAACAATAGCTCGGGTTACTACAATGGGGGTAATAGTGGTTATTGATGCTGTTATAGGTAGGTGACCTAAGCCAAATATTATAGCCGCTAAAAAGATAGATATCATTATATTTATTTTTGAAGGCTCTATTTGTTTAAATAATTTAACACTTACCCAAACAAACAACATCATAAAAAATAATCTCATTAATATTTCTTCGGCCACCCCTCCATATACAGAGGCAAGTAATTTTTGCCAGATTGGGGCATAGTTTTGATGCGTACTAATAACCACCCCTTGCATAGTAAAAAGCATATCCAATACGTAAATGGCAATAGCCACAATAATTCCTGAAAATATTGATGTGCCTAAAATACTTTTTAATGTTTCACGGTAATCTTTTTTCTCTAACACTGCTTGAATAAGTGGCAGCTTAAAATTAAATTTTTTTGCAAAAAAAAGACCGAAGAAAATAGCAACTGAGAAAAGGATCAGGCTCTGAATAAGTTGAGCAAAAAATATAATTTCAATAGGTTGTCCAATTTTACTTAATAACTCGCCCTGGACAGACAAGATGTATGGGAATACACAAATAATACTAATCATCGTTAGGCCTAACAAAACAAAGAACATCTTCCAATTTATAAAATTTTTCATAAAAATATTTTAACAGTATTGGACAAGGATTTTATATACCTGCCTTGTCTCTAAACAATCTCAAAGCCATCGCAGTGCCTGATGGATTATTATGAGGAAAAGCATGGTTCATATTCGTCACAAGCTGTAAAACTCTAGCACCTTTTTTTCTCAAATCTCTCACGTTTTGTTGAATATCAGCTGCCGGAAAAATCATATCTTGAGAACCAGCTAATACTATGATAGGCACGCCATTTGCGCCCAGTTTTTCAAAATCTAGATTTTTACTCAAAGCTGCTTGCAACCTTTCATGAGGAACTTCTTCTGCTAAACCCAGGCTACTTTTTAAATATCTCCACCCCCATTTAGCAACATTTCTAAGATCGTCTTTGGCATTCACCTGAGCTTTACCTAGAGAATATTCGTAACCACCCTGCTTATTATCTCCTATCATCTGACTATTTATTAAAAATGTATCTGATTCAATTTCTGAAAATGTCTTAGGCATCTGATAGCCATGCTCTAAATTACTTTTAGCTCTTAGATGATTAATAATTTTTAATTCTTCTTGGTTATCTTCCCCGCCAATCCCCGCACCACTAATTGAAGTAAAGGCTTTAACTTGTCCTAAATTTTTTTCAATTATTTTTTCTGTAATACTCGCTCCCTGAGTGCTACCTTCAGAAGACCCAATAATTTCAAATTCTATTTTAGCATCTTCTTTTAGATTCAGGCTTTGTTTTATTTCTTGTAGAGATTGTTCAAGTTGTTTAACTGCCTCTTCAGCTACTAAACCCTGTCCCTGCCCACCAGCATTAACATACGCTTCTCTATTTAGACCTTCGGATTTTAACACAACAAACGCTTCCGTATCTCCCAGAAGCATAGTGCCAGCTAGTTTTATCTCCAAAGGATAATTACCGAAATTTGGTTTATCGCATTCAAACATTCCAGGTACATAAACGGTAACTCTTAAAACGTTTGGTTCCGTTTCTATCTCTTTAAGATTTTCAGGGACATTCCAGTGAGCAATAACCGTCCTAATTCTAGCTTGCCCAGATTCAGTTTCTGTCATTTTCAAATTTTTCGGATTAATAAAATAATCCTCTACTGCTTGACGTCTTTTTTCGTAGACATGTCGTCTGCTCAATTTTTTTTCTGACAAAAAATCCTGACTGGGATCCTGGAAAGGTGTCCCATCAGTACTGTCTATAATATTTTTTTCAGGATGATTACGGTCTGGCCCTGGCCACTCATTAGACATAAATTTATAATTATCTTTACATTTATTATATACTAAAGCCGCTCAGATATAAACAAGAGGCTTACTTGAGATTATTAAACTAATTAGCAAAAAAGTGTGTTTTGCTTTAAAATATGTTAAAATAAGCTTATAATTAATACTAAAACTATATGAAATTTATTATTCGATTGCTAATAAATGCCTTGTTTTTATTGGTCGCTCCGTTTATTATAAGCGGCGTAGTTATCTCCGGGTTCTGGACAGCTGTTATAACCGCTATTTTTTTAGGAATTGTGAACGCTGTTATCCGACCGCTCTTAATAATTTTAACTTTACCAATTAACATTTTAACCTTAGGACTCTTTACTTTAGTAATTAACGGCTTATTAGTTTTATTAGCCTCTAGCGTTGTGAAAGGTTTTGACGTAAACGGTTTGTGGAGTGCTATTGGTTTGTCTCTTTTTCTTTGGATAGTTTCCTGGCTCAGTAATGAGTTAATCGGTGGTGAAAAAGCTAAGGTAAATAGTTTTTAAATATTTACAATATTAATTTTTTTTAGACATAATATTGGTAGCCATTCTAACGGACCTGACCACAATAAAAAACATGACCTAAGTCATGTTTTTTTTGTCTATTTTTAAGATAAATATTTGAGCCTGCTAAACAAAAAGTGTTTTATCTCGTCTGGAGAAACTGTTTTCGAACCTGGATTGCTAAAATTAAATAAAAATAAATTACTTTATATTCAATTTATAAGATCAGCGCCACGCCCATTATTATCATAATAACTCCTGCGATTAAGTGTAATACTTTTAAGTTTTTGTTTCGTGTTTCTTCGGCCTTTTCAACATTCATACCAAAATACATACCTACGCTAATAATAATCATTGGCAAAACAAATATTAAGTTATATAAGAGCAGTAACCAAACAGCACGCATCATAGTTTCTCCGTGTCCCAACATTCCTAAAATAACTATATATGGACCACTCGTGCAAGGCAATAAAAATAAACTGACTATAAAACCAATTAAAAAGGCGCTAAGAGGTCCGGTAATTGATTTTACAAGAGATTTTAATTTCGGACGCCAACTTAATGGCACTTCCATTAAGAATACTTTTCCATACCAAAAGAAATCCTTAATATTAAACAGGCCGATTAAAATTGCAATGACGCCAATGACTTTCATAAACATAACTGGTGTACCAAAACTAGAAATAACCGAATACAAACCTATACCCATTAAGAAATAGGAAATAAAAATTGAGGCTGAATAAGCTAAACCTGAAAGCAAAGCTCTTTTCCTGTTTCCAGAGGCTAAAATAGTGGCAATCAAAATCAGTAAAACGGCGAATTCGCAAGGATTAATAGAATCAACCAAGGCGGCGCCAATTAAAATAGGTAAGGTTAATGATTCTGAAAAATTTTCTTTTGTAGTATCATCCTTCTTATCAGTCGAAGTTATTTTATTTTGACTTTGATTAGTTTGCAAATAAGAGATAATCTGTTTATCCCCAATGAAACATTCATTTTCAGCATAAAGAAAAGGCACGCCTCTATTCATTAGGCTAATTCCCTCCTCAGCACAAACTGTATTAAACTCTTCAGCGTTAGCTTTGTTTTGATATATCTCTTTCTGCTCAATAGAAAAAGAAAAATTATTGTTTTTGATAAATTCTTCCACCTCGGCGCAATGAGGACAGCCATTTCCATAATACAAAATTGCTTTATTTTCTTGAGCAGAAACTACGTTTATCGATAGAATAAAAAATAATACTCCGATAACAAAAAATAGTTTTTTTTTCATAAATAAATATTTTAATTTTCTTCTATACAAATTTTTTTATTAATAATTTCCAGCCATGTCTTATAAAAAAGCATAGCTATAATATATATTAAAATTAATAACAAGATTACAAATAAATACTGATAAATTAAAATTTTAGTTTCATAATACATTAAAGCAGAAGCAATACTAACAGCTGCTAATGGGAAAGAATAAGCCCACCATGATAAATAGTATTTTATCTGGCTATGAATTCTTATCTGAGTAAACATTAGAATTGTCAGAAAAATTGCAAAATAATAAAGAATTCTAGAAAAATCATTAATTACGCCACTTAACTTAAAATAAGAAATAAAACCAATTGCTGGTGGCGCTATCATTATAAACAGTGTGGGGGTTAATTTTTCTATCAGCGCTTCGTGAAAGAATATTCTATAAAGAAAAATGGCTAAAAGAATTATCCAAAAGAACATTCCAAAACTAAAGAAAAACCAAGATAATTCCTGATTAAAATGAGATACTCCGGATACTGGCACTAAAATATTACCAACCGCAGGAATAAACCAAGATGGATTCATATGATTAATATTAAACCAATCACGATGCATCCATGTGTTAATGATTATCAATGTAAAAATAAAATTTATCACTGTTCCAATATACCAAAAATATCTGGATATCTCTACGAAGTTGAATGATAAAAAAGCGATGCTTAATAAAATTAAACTAATTGAAAAAGTAGGAAAAAAATTAATTTTAACTGGATGATTAAATTCAGTCACAAATTCGTGATATGATAATAAAATCTTTAATAAATATATTAATGATAATATCACAAAAATAGCAACAGAAAGATACAAGAAAATTAAAGGAATTATTGGTGATAACCCAAAAATAGATATTGCTTTCTGTAAAGAAATAGTTAAACCAGACAATCCCATAACTACAGAAAAAAAAGAAATAGGGAAATTTTTAATTTGATTATTTTTTAAAAACATATCTGGACACATTAACTAATTATTTTAAAACATTTCATTTGATATAGGGATATAATTTGTAAAATTATGGAGATCATAACAATAATAACCGCATAATCACTCATAAAGTCAAAGGCAACAGCTGGAAAAAATGCCGATGCAAAAGCCATGCCAATTGAGGCTCCGCAAACAGGTGCGCCGATAGTGCAAGTATGCAAAGCTGAGAGACCAATAACGCCAAATAAAATACCAAAAATTGATCCCTTCTTCTGCTTCTTACTTTTATTGATTCTATCTTTAAGGCTTCTTATTAAACAAGTAAATGACAAAGAAAAAACAACTATAAATAGTAAAGCTAGTAAATTGTAAAATCTATAAAAAACTTTTTCTGGTACTAAAAAATAGCTGAGAACAAGCATAAAAATTATAACTAAGATGCAATACCTGCTTTTAAATATCTCTTGAAGATATATTCTTGGCATAAATTATTATTTTATAATTTTTATCGCTTTGCCGTTAATTAGAGCATCGGCAATTTTTTTATTGACTGAATTTAAAATGCGCTGATAAGTGCTAGTTGAGGTATCCATTTTCTCAGCAGCTTCTTGTTGATCTAAATAATTTAGATGACGCAAGCGATATGACTCCATCTCCTCATGAGTTAATTCAACAACATCTAAATCTCTCATAGGAACTCCCTGAGGTTTAAAAAAAGTAATATTAGGATTAAAATCTATTTTTCGACAAAGTCTTGGTCTAGGCATGGATATTGAAAATTATATTTAAATTGATTATGATATGTTTATAAAAGAAGACTCTCCGGCCCCATTTTTTAAAGAGGCCGGTTTCCAGGTCTTCTTTTATTTTTTATCTTTTAAAGCCTCTTTTTCGGCCTTAACCGCTTCAAGGTCTAATAACAATGCTTTTTCCTCCTCATCAAGTGCTTTAAGTTGATCTTCAGAGGATAAAGAAACCTTGAAGACGCCTCCACCCATCATGCGTCGCCCACACCAGAACATTCTCTCTCCACTGGCACAACGACCCATTCCTCGACCAGTTTGTGGTCCTTGACCCATAGGACCAGTTCCATTCATTCTTGGCATAAATTTATTTCTAATATTTTTTATAAAAGGCAATTCGACTTTTACTTATTGTCTATTATGAGTATATACCCATAATATAATATAGTCAAGCTATTAAATATAGTTTAATACTACAATAAAACAGACATAAATGTCTGCTTTATTTTTTTATTGCTCTTGTTCGCGAACGAACTTCGAACTAACTCAGCTAATATTAAACGAAGAAAAATGGTTTAATTAATTTTTAAATTTTTTAATTATAAATATTTAATCAATATTATTAAGCCTGAAAATAAAACAAAAAAATAAATTATTTTTTTTAAATATGTACCATTAATTTTAGTAAATAGCTTGTGTCCTATAAAAATACCTAAGATAAGAGCCGGTATAACATAGGGTAAAAGAAAGATTAATTCTTTTGTTATTCTGCCCGCTAATAAATGACCGGAAACTGTTAATATGCCAGTAAAAAACATATAGGTAGCAATTGCATCCTTATATCCATTA
>Ga0100379_10003374_pt1 | contig 14566 bp, 18 predicted proteins | sample CryGeymeta201503_FD_80418 | JGI IMG/M metagenome (GOLD analysis project Ga0100379, IMG submission 80418) | Groundwater microbial communities from Crystal Geyser aquifers in Utah, USA - Crystal Geyser metaG 2015-03 | ecosystem: Environmental > Aquatic > Deep subsurface > Groundwater | place...
TATGCTACAATTGATATATCTTATAATCGAGGTAAATTTTAATTATACAAATTATCTTATATTAGATTCTTCTATATATGAAAGTGGTAATTGTAATATTGATACAAAAAGAAATTCGCTAGATAATTACTTGAATACAAGTATAAAAGATAATTTGGTTAAAAAAAACAATAAAGATTGTCTTGATCAAAGTCATAAAGAAGATAAAACAGTTTTTGAAGAGGATGATGATGAAGTTGATTTAAATTTAGAAGACTTTTAGTTAAATTAAGTATTGATTGAGATTTGAGATAGATTGATTCATTAGATCTAGTTGATTAATTTTATTATTAGTATTTATGGTGTTTATAGTGTTATAAAATAAAATTAATATATAAACAATAATTTAAAGAATATATTAACTAACTATATTAAAATTGATATTAAAACTAATAGTAAACTTATTAAATTATATTATCTTATTAAAAAACATATTGAATATTTTATTTAAACAGTAAAACAACTATTTTAATTAATTATGGCTGACTCATTGCCTTCATCATTTTCAAAATATCAAAATTCATTTTTTCTGCAAATACCTTTTTATTAAAATAGGTCAGACTTATTTTGTCCATATACTTTTTAAAGCTAGGATCTAAATTCAGACTTACTTCGTATTGATAGATTAACTCTTTAAATTTAAGATATCCTAAATTCTTCTCTATATACATAATTAAGAAGAAGCTAAAATTTAATATAGTTGCATTATTTTTGAAATTTCTTACATCGATATTTTGTGCTAAGATTTTGTAGGCTGCAGAGTGATTTTTTAATACTAATAACTCAAAGCTTATTCTAGCAAGTGATAGAGCTTTTTCATCCTCATTACAATTTTGTAAGATTAAGTTATTATAAATCATTTGAATTATACTAATATTTCCTGATTTCAAAGCTAGTCTATATCCTGTTATTGGCTCGTTATTTTTAATACACTCAACAGCAAATCTTTCTTGAAAATCAGTAATAGAACTATGAGGAATCCCGTAATTATCACATAGAATTTGGAACTTTTGCATGTGGCTCATTTTTACCTTTTCATTATTTTTCATTGGAATAGCATTAAAACAATTTTTACATGTATTTAAAAATGATGCTATAGTATTGTTATCCTTTTTATCTGATTCTTTTAGAAATTTCTCGCTTTCGGTTGTGAATATATTAAAAATATCATTTGTTGAGTTAATTTCATTATGTTTAGAAAATTCTTTTACTGCAAAACTTATTATAGCGCAAAATTCATCGTAGTTATTTTTTCTTATTTCTTTTCGTATTAATACTTTTATTTGGACAAGTAAGTTATAAAGGTCTTTTGCTTCAATAAGATCTTTAAATTTCTCTGTGTAAGTATTTTGACTTTCTTGATTTTTATCTATTTGCCCGTCATTTTGACTTTTATTTTCATTCGTTTTTTCTTCCATATATATATTAATTATATATTATTTATAAAATAAAATAATTATATAATAATCAAAAACAAAAAAATAAAATTATTGATAAAATAAATAAATACTTGTATAAAACAAACTATATTTACTACAATTTTTCAATATCCATAATCATTTACTTATTGCTTTATAATCAATAAATTCTATCAAATCGTTTTCAATAAAGTCAACTAAGTTATTCATAAATTTCTCAGTAACTGTAGCAAGGCTCATAACCTTTGTTCGATACTTATTAAATTCTTGAATATACTTATCTACATGCTCTATATCTAAAATATCTTGAATTTCATTATTTTCTAGCATTTCATTTAGCTTATCAACATTATCGGATAGTAATTTAAGTTGATATTCATATAAACTCTTTTGATTAACAGCCTTTTCATTCATGTAATATCCAAAAATATACGTATGACTTAGTACCCTATGACAACGAATAACAACTTCTAAAGCTTCGTTTAAGAATTCAAGTTCTTGAATGTTCATCTTTCTGACTTTAAAGAATATATTTTTTTTATTTTCAATAGTAGCTCTTAATTTCATATTTATTTTCATTGACTTATTATGATTAAATGATCTTTCAAAATAATGGGCGAATTTCTCTAACTCTCCCTTTATTTTTTGAGTGTCTTTTTCTTTTTCTATATTTACTGTTGATTTTGGGTCATATTTAGTACAATTATACCAATCAGTACCGTGTGGTTTCCATTCTCCCATACATATCCAGCAAAAATCGTAATCACATCCACCAGCTTGTTTGGAGCATTTCATATGGTTACAACCTTGATTCTTTTCTATATGTTTACCACATTTCGGACATTGCTTAGTGTTTGCTTTTAGCCAAAGAACATTTTCTCCATCTGAGTTATTCTTTTTATCCCATATATCCATCAGAAGGCATGAACATGGTCTGTGACCCTCCCTTAAGCATTTAAAACAAAATACAGTCCCGCATTCGCAAGTGACATCTCTTGGGGCGTGGTTTTTACTTTTAACGAATCTTCCACAGCCAGGATTAGGGCACCATTTAATATCATCATTGTGTTCAGTATAGTTTTTCAGTAAGTTTTCGTAATACAATTTATATTTGCTTTCACTTAAAAACTTTTCAAATAAAGAGCTAGGAACTAAAACATTGCAATCTTTCATCATACATGTTGTAAAGACACATGTTATCTTGTCTTCAACCTTAAATTCTAAATATTCTTTAAAGCAAGTTGGGCAAAATAAATGATTACATGAAAGACCTACAAATTTCTCACCTTTCTTTGGAGAATCTAAACATACCATACAATAGTTTTTTGTTTGATCTAGTTTTAAACTTTTGTCGTATTCCATTCCGATTTTAATTTTATTTTTTTCGATATCTTCAAACCAAGTTGCTTCTATTTTATCTTTATTCCAGTTATTTTGAATTAATACAATTATAGCATTGTCTCTAGACAAACATGTAAGTTCTCGAACTTCATCTATAATTTTTTCCATTAAGCATTTTGCTTCGTCTAAACTACCCATTCCTGATACAGTTTTTTTCAAACTTAAAACAGTATCTTTATCTGTATCTTTATCATTATAAATATCTTCATTTTGATATGTATAATCATAATAGTCATTCTCGTATTCTTCCATAATAAATTTTATTTAATAGTATTTAGTAATAGTATTCCCAATAATATTATTATATAACATAAATTCATAAAACATATAATATATTTTATTAGGAGTATATTATAAAGAAAATGGAATATGGAATTGAATGATAAAGTTATGTTATGTATTTAGGCTAACTGCATAAAATAATTAAGAATTAAGACTTCTACTTAAATATGCATTATATAATTATACCTGTGTTAATTTTCCTTATACTTAAATACTTATAAAATTATTTAGTTATCATATTGAATAATGCTTTATTAAGTTTGAAAAAATGTAAATCATTTAATAAACTAAATAACTAAATAATATTATAAAATTTTATAATTATTACTATATTATAACATTATAACATTATACTAAACAAAAAATAAATATTATGAAATTATAAATTATTTTAATTAGTTCTTCAAAATTTTATTTTTAAGGTCTACAAAGAACTGGTCCTGTTTAATTTTCTTCTTCAACTTCGGCTTCATCTTCATGAACAACTCTTCTTTTGTGTCTGATATTTCTCTCATTAATGATAGTTAATCTACTGTGTCTCTTTAATAAGGCAACTTCGTGTTGGTTAGATCCGGTAACGAATACATTTCTAGTTCTGGTGCTGAATTCTACACCGTTGTTATCTCTAATGTGAATAATTTCGTAAGATCCGGGATGTTTCTCGACTCTGATGATTGTTCCTACTCTTCCGATGTTATTTCCACTGGTAATCATGCAATGAGCTCCAATAGCAAATTTATAATGGGCGGAAATGTCATTAGATTTTAAGTTCAATTTAATGGTATCGTTTCTTTTAATTTTTGGATCTGGGAATCTGATAGTTCTTCCGTCGTGTGTAACAATGAAGGGAATACCTTTGGGTCCCATAGCTCTACTTTTTACTCTGCAGAGTTTCCACTAAAATATATTAAAAAAATTATTTACTTCGGCTTCGTTGGGGTTATTTAGCTTAACTAATCCGAATCTTCCTTTAACGTCATAAGAAATTCTGTAATGAGTTTTAGCTTTAACTAAGGTAACAACGTCCTTCAGAATTATAACTTAATTATACCATGAATCCGACTGGGAATGTAACATCTTTTCTAATTTTTCCATCAACAGCGATATTTCCATCTTTTGATTGAACAATAAGCTTGGCTTCTCTTCCGTTTAAAGCCAATTTTAGTTTGTTTCTAAGGAGAACATTAAGGGGCATGCATTCTCTTAATTTGTGTGGACCGCAAGATGCTTTGGGAGCCTATATTAATGTTAAATTTCATGATAAATATTTTTATTCTTACGAAAATTCCTCCAAGCTTGTTTAGCATCCAATGTTTGGGGGCATTGATTCTTTTAAGATGTTTCTTTGGACCTTTTTTGGACTAATTTTAATTAATGAAAATACCATTTATACTCAGATAATATATTTAATACTAAAAGAAATATTAATTGATACAAAAATATAATAATAATTCTTAATTATTAAAGTTATATACTTTTATAATATAATGTGTTTAAAGTTAAATGTAATTTACTTTTATTATTGTTATTGTTAAATAATTGTGGAATTAAATCAATAACTGTTTTAAAAATGAGTGTGTATCAACTGAAACTAAATAACAATTATTATAGGTTTTCGATATATTTTTACTATTTTCACTTTGTACAATACTTTATGTAGTTTATATTATAATTTTAATTTTAAATAATAAAAAATGGATAAAGTAAAGGAATGCGAAGGTGATTATAGATTATTCATTGATGATAGTGATAGCTTAATAGTTGTATTACATCTAACTTATAGTAAAGTTCTAAAAATTGATAAAAAAACAGGAGAAATAACTGAAGATGATCAAAGTATAATTTCTAATCTGAATATCTCAAATGTTTATAAGCCTCATGCAATACTTGGAATTATAACAATAAATAAACTTTCCTATTTGTTATACGTAGATAAATATGAAATTGTAGGTAGTATAAACTCTTCAGATATATTTAAAGTCATAAAAACAAATTTTATTCCATTGTTTAATAAAGACTATACTAGAAGTGGAACAACCAATGATATTGAAATACAAAATTTGAAAAACTTATTGTCTTTAGGATTTTATTATTCATTTAAGTATGACCTTTCAACTTCAAGACAAAAGAAGCAACAAAATCTTTCCATTAATATAAATAATTCAAATAGTATAAAAGATATAAGTAATGAAAATTGTATGGAAAATATAGTTACAAAGTACTTTTGGAACTTGTCTTTAAATAAAAAATTGTTTGAAGCAAAAGTTAATAAAGTATGGTCGATTGTATGTATATTTGGTTATGTTAATATACAAAAACTAGTCTTATCAGGAGAAACAGTACAACTATCAATAATCTCAAGAAGAAGTTGCAATAATCCTGGAATCTATAATTACGCTAAAGGAATTTCAGATAGTGGTCACGTCGCAAATTATGTCGAAACCGAGATTATAATAAGTATAAAACAAAAGATATACTCATTCGTAATACTCAGAGGATCCGCACCTGTATTCTTCGATGAAGACCTATCCAACTCACAAATTTTAATTAAAAAGAATGCTAATTTAACTTCACAAGCCTTTATTAAACATCTCCAAGAAATTCAGCAAAATTTTAAATTTATAATGATGATGAACCTTATGAACGAGAAGAACCTCGAAGAAGACTGCATATCAACAAGTTTTAAAACACAGTTTGAAATTAATGAAATAAACAATTGTAAATATCATCAATTTGACTTATATAATAATTGCAGTAATGACAATTTTGCAAAATTAGACAAATATATACATGATAATCTATTAAAGATACTAGTCAACTTTAATTGTTACCGTGAAGAATCAAAAGATTGTAAAGACAGTAAGTATAGTAAGGATTGTCAAGACAGTAAGGATTGTAAAGACAGTAAGGATAGTAAGGAAATTAATAAGGAAATAAAGGAAATTTTAGTAGGAAAAGATAGTAATTCATCTGAAGATACAAAAAATGAAAAGAATAAGAAAGAATCACATACATACGAACAAAAAGGAGTTTTCAGAGTAAATTGTTTAGATAGTCTTGATCGAACCAACATCTTTCAAAGCAGAATTTGTTGGCAGATTCTTCTAATAATTGTAAGTATTAGTTTTTAATCATTAAAAAATAAATTAAAATATTTAATTAAATTAAGTTGAAAATCGAAGGAATTGATATTGAAAATAATTTAGGAGTAAGCTTCTTTTCTTCATTAGAATCTATTAATTTTGATTCCAATGATATTAAAGTCGAACATCCTATTATGAGGATTTTTAAAATGTTTTGGTCTGAAAACGGAGATTATATGAAGCATCAATATTGTGGTTCATGGTCAAATACAAAAAGTGTAACTTTAAATGGAAGTGAGAATGTCATGGAGGAAATATTTAACCACAAAAAGGCAGCTCTTTCAAAATATATTAATGAAAGCTTTTTTGATAAGGATAAACAGGAAGCAATTGAAACATTTTTACAGTTGAAAGATAATTTTGATGATAGTCCAAAGAATACAGATAGTTTTAAGAATTTAAAGGTAAATAAAGGTTTAAAAGACCAGAAGGATCAGCAGAAAGATCTGAAGGATCTGAATAAAGTTGAGAAAAAAGGTAATAAATAGATTTTAATTATATATGTAACTTACAATAATTCTAAATTCATTAGTTACTGTAATTGAACCTGATGAAGATCACATTCCGATTTCAAGGACTAGATCAAAAGGAGTAAACTTTAGTCCACAGAAAAAATTATTACAACCACCAAAACACCATTATGAAAGTTATAATAGTGATCAATCACCAGAATTGAATATCTTCATCGGAACTTGGAATATGGCAGGAGAAGACCTCAATCCAAATGAAGACTTTTTCGATTGGCTTTTTCCTTTACAAGATATGAAAACTCCTGATTTATATATTGTCGGTTTTCAAGAAATAGTTAAACTAAATACAACAAATATCGTTTTCAATTCAAATTCACACACAGTAGATAACTATAAAGTAATGTTAATGAAAAACCTTAACAAAATCGGAGAGTAAATATATTTTATTAATAAATAGATATGTTATTGTTAAATCACTAGATTTAGTAGGAATATTTATCTGTATCTTTGCAAAGGGAACAATCAAAGCTAATATTAGCAATGTCGATACACATATAGTAAGAACAGGCATTTTTGGGGCTTTCGGAAATAAAGGAAGTTGTATTATTAGATTTAATTACTTTCAAACAAGTATTGCCTTTTCATGTGGTCATTTTGCATCTGGTAACTCCCACAATGTTACAAGAATAGTAGAATTGCTCGATATAATGCATAAAAACTTAAAGGAAGGCAAAAGAGAGATTAAATTTAAAGAACATGACATCGCTTTTATATTTGGAGACTTAAACTTTAGGCTAAATCTAAACAATTATGAATGTAGAGCAATGATTAAAAAGAAACAATATGATTTACTTAAAACATTTGATCAGTTTAAAGTTGAAAAGACAACAAATCCAAATTTAGTTGATATAGAGGAAGGCGACCTAAATTTTGATCCTACATATAAATTTGATATAAGAACAAATGAATATGATACAAGTAAAAAGAAAAGAGTACCTTCATGGTGTGATAGAATATTTTGGAAGAAGAACAATAATATCAAGCAGATCAAATACAATTCTGTTAATTATCTAAATTCAGATCATAGACCAGTTTATGGATTATTTAAGATTAAGTATGAGAGATCGTATGAAGATTTTGTTTGCAACACTGAAGAGGTCAAGACAAAATCAAACAAGAATATTAAACAAGTTACAAAATTTAAAGGTATACAATATAATTAGTTAATTACAATATAACAATTAAACAATAAATATAATCATTTAGAAAATAATATAGAGAATATAATTGATGTTAATGAGGATGAAGATAGTGATAAACAAAAGAAGAAACCTCGTTTACAAAAAACATACAGTGCAGGAAGTATTACTACATTTGTTAGCAGGAAGAGCAAGTTAATTTTGGATAGTAATACAGATTCAGATAATAATGATAGTGATGTTTTTGATGTTATGAAAATAGTAGTTAATAACTCAGAGGTCGCCAAAGAAATAGATGAAGAACTAAAACTTAAGAGAGATAATAATGATTTATAACAGTTTTAACAATAACCAATTTTTAAACTTTATTTAGAAGAAAGATAATAGGATTAAGAAATCATCATTATTATAATTACTATTATTATATGTTATATTAAGTAAATTTTATTTTATTATTGATTATATAAATATTGTTGTTTTTAAATATTATAATATTAGAGAATTAATGTTCATATTATTTAGTTTTTCATATTAATTCATATTTGTTAATATTAAATTATGTACAGCAATTAACTCCTACTTAGTTTACATTCATCATATATTCATTGTCTTCTTCCATTATTTCTTAGTAATTTTATATTAAGTTCTCTTTACTTAAGTAATTTTTTCTCTTTGCAGGAGAAAATGAGCTAAGTATTAAATATTATTCAATACCTGTTATTATTTTCTGAATCTTCATCGTCTTCAGTTTCATTAATTATTTTAATTTTTTCAGTATTTGACTCTGGAGATTCTACTGAAGGATTTGAATGATTATTTTTATCTTCAGTTTCTCTTTCTCGCCCTCTTCCTTCTTTGTCAGATTTTGCCTTTCCTACTGAGTTATCAGATAAATGCTTATCAAAACTTGCCGCCGAAAACTTTCTATAGTTTTGTCTGTTTTCTTTCTTATCAATTTTTACATTTAAAACTTTTGTAGAAAAGGCTGATCGTTCTGATCTTTGCTTTTTATTGTATTCAATATCTGAAAAGATCTCCTTATCTTCATTACCAAATATATCAAAATTAATCATTGTTCTACTATTATTTTTCTTAATACTCTTACTATCATTATATGAAGGATCATCTTTGTTTTCAATATCATTTTTGAAAAACCTAAATAAAGTTAGATAAGATTTATTATATTGATATGTTAATTTGTTATTACTTTTCAAACAAAGAATATTTCGAAGATTTTGGTTTTTGATTTATAAGATTAAAGGCTTGCTTTGAACTCATTACATTTTTGTTAGCCTTCTTAAAGATATCAATAATATTTGTTTTATCTAATAAAAACTTAGGGTTATTATATATTTTGTTTAAAACTCTAAGCATGGTATCGACAATAACACCTAATAATTAGTTTTTAGTATTTAATTATATCTTACCTAAACTTTTATCTATATTAGTATTATCAACTGTTGGTATAAAAGCTTTATCAGCCTTTTTTATTATATTATTCTGAATTATTCTAATATTTTCAAAGTTCTCAACGTATTTATTAAACTTAGGATCAACAGTCATCTTTTTTGACCGTACTGCAAATCTTTCTTTATGCTTATCGCTTTTTGATATATAAACAAAGAATGGAATTGTATATTTGTATTTTTTCATCATGTTCTCAATGAAGTTGACATTAACGTGAACTCCTTCAATTACAACTGACTCTCTTCTTTCTATAATTTTATCAACTACATTAGCAAGCTCTTTTAAAACTGTTTCAGACTGAGCTCTGTAACCTTTAATAACCTTTTTACTCATACTCATATCTAATTTTTCTTCATCGGTAAGTTTGATCTATTAAATTCATATAAATATTAACTCATTATCAACATATAATATATAACATTAAATTAAACATACTCCTTTATACGCTTCATATGTGGATGCAAATATTTCTCCATGTTCATCTTTTTCTAAAAAGTTTCTTAATATATGCCTTATCGAGTCAGTTGACAATACAGTTGAAATACCTATCCTTGAAGCTAGTAAAGAAGCAGTAGTTGATTTCCCAGTTCCACTTGTACCTCCAAGTATTATAATAATTGAAATCTTTTTATCTTTAATGTTAAATAAAAATTTAATTAAAGTTTTATACTAACAGACAAGTATGCTAAATGAAAATACTTTTTAAAATGGCATTTCTTTTTTGATATTTGAATAATAGTCAATTTAACAATTTCAAAAAACACATCATGAGTACATATAGCACCATTTTCTAATAAACTAGCATTATTATTAAAATCATAATTATCATATTTTAGCTTTATAAAATTGATTAAATTTGTAAAGACATTTTCGGCTAATTGTAAACAATATACAATGTTAAATCCTAGAAATTTGAAGATTAAGTTTAGACTTTCTTTTGTAATCTTTTTGACTGTAATTGAATTAAAAACTGATAAATTAAACTCTAAAATTAATTGTTTTTCTATAATTTTCAAGGTTTCTTCGCTTATTATATCAATTTTGTTTAAAAAAGCGTTTTGACTATCCTTAAATTTTGATTTATCAAGATAAGTATTTAGTAATTTGTATTGGTCTGTGTTGTCTTCTACTATTGTTTTATTAAATTTTATAATTGAGTCATCATTCAGAATATAAAATTGATCTAATTTTAAATTATTAGAAGGTAAGATCATTTTTTGTTAATTATTGTAGAATTAATTAATAGTAAATGCAAAAATATTAAAATTATATTATAAAACTTTTAATTTTTAGCTATATGTAATTATTGTATTTTTAAGTATATTTAAATATATTTTAGTATTAATTTTAATTGGGGATTGGGGATTGGGGATTGGGGATTGGGCCCAATCCCCAATCCCCAATCCCCATCCCCAATAATAAATGATTATAACGTGTTTAATTTTATATTATTATTATTTAATAATTTAATTAAATATATTTTTATTTATATATTTATATATGAAAGTAGTCTCTCTTTCTAAACTTTGCAAGCTCTTCCTCCTAAGTATATAACTTTATAAAGTCTAGTTGCCTTATTTACAATCAGTTACTGTAAAAAGGATGAATACGTAGAAGAAGACAAAAGAACTAAACTAAAAGCTTGTATTAACTTAACCAAATCAAGATTCAATCAAGATAGTAGTTTTTACGAGGAAGTACGTAAATTAACCCACACTGAAAATACAGAAACTAAAGAATTAATAGAAAAAATGGTTATGCAATTATTAACCAATTGCAATAATAATGTTACTTTAATGCAAGCTGCTGATGTAAATTTATAATATTATAACTATTAATAACTACTTAACTTAAATAGATTTTAAGAAAGAACCCAGTTAACCCATTTTCTAATGCTAATAAAGAATTGATGAATTTAGAATTATTTAACCCTGAAGGTGCTAAAAGTGAATCTCAATTACATAAAGATCAATCAAGAATGGAAGAAACATTAGAATCTTTAAAACAAGAAAGAAATTTCTTAGAAAAAGAAATAATGAATCAAAAAAATAGGTTTGAACAAGGTCCAGGTTCTGCAGACTTTACTGGAGAAGAAACTAGAGAAAGACAACAAAAAGAACAAGAACAACAAAGAAAAGAAAAAATCGAACAAGACGGACTTAAAATTGGATCATTCAACATTAATTCCCTAGACACTAAAGTTAAATATGGAGTTGGATTAGGTTTACTTGGATTATGCGCTTTAATCATTTGGTGGTTTATGAAAGAATTAAGTATCAATAAAGGAAGAGATTCTCCATCAAGAAATTCAGGAAGCAAAAAAAGAAACTAAATTGAAATAAAATGAATAAAATTTAAAATAGTTATTATATTTCAAATATAAGCTGCAATTAATATTTTCTTTTTACTTATATTCATATATTAAGTTTATTTTATATTATTTGTTTAGATAATTAATTATAATAAGAAAACACTTATTAGTATATTAATATTTTTATATTCATTATTGCTTTTATAATTAATTATATGTGTTATATGAAACATTAATTATTTCTGTCTCTTTTTGCCGATCATCTTTACTTCGACTTCTTCATCAGCTTTTTCAGTTTTGGGTGTTTCTTTCTTTTTCTTAACTTTTTCAACTGTATTAGTTACTTCTTTAACAGGTTTTTCTTTTTTCTTAATGTTATGATCATTGTTATTGCTCTTAATGTTATGATTTTGATTTTCAATAGTCTTATTGTTGTGGTTATTAGTATTGCTTTGTTTGTTATTCTTTTGCTTATTCTCGTATGCTTCTTTTCTTTCCTTCTTTTTAGATTTATTTTCGTCAACTATTAAGATTAATATTTAATATGAGTTAATATATTAAATATATATACCTTTGCCACCATCTTCATTATTCATTTTAGCTAACTTATTTTTATTTACTTCAGTCATAGCCACAGCTTGTTTATTCTTTTTATTCTTTCTAGATTTCTTTTTCATATCAATGATATCATCATCATTGTCTTCATTATCACTTCCATCACTACCTTTCTCATTATTATCTTCGTCTGAATCATTATTATTTTCAGCATTTTTGTTATCTTCTTTATCTTCATGTCTTGCATCTTTAGAACCATCAGCATATTTTTGGAATTTTGCAACGAAGAAACCATCCATATTGTGTATATGAGGATAGATTCTCTTAGTAAGTTTTAAACTTGGGTGGAATCTTTTTTCTCTAAAGCTTTTAAAACCATCTTCACCAATGCTTAAACCTAAAAATGATTAATATATGTTATTTTATTGTAATAATTTTATATATTATATATACCTGTATCAATTAATTTAACAAATCTATTTCTTAGTGCATAATCAACAACCCATTCGTTTTCTTCGACTGATATAGAGCAAGTGGAGTATACTATTATACCTCCTGTTTTCGACTTGAAGTTTACACAATCAATTGCTGCTAATAATAATTCTTTTTGTATTCTACAGTTTTCTAATATATCTTTGTATGTCTAGTTTAAAGTGTAAATATTTGTAAGTTATTTTTTTTTATAATTTATTATATTTAAATTATTAATAAGTATTATAGTAATATTTACTCTGTTTAGTTTAATAGATTGATCTTTAGAAATAACTCCTAGACCTGAACATGGAGCATCTAATAAAACTCTGTCAAATGAGTTAAAAAGTGAAGGCATTTTCTTTCCATCATAATTAGTGATGACAGTGTTACTAATACCAAGTCTGTGGATATTGAAATAAAGACTCTAAATTATTAATAATTGATTAGTATTATATTAGTATGTTTAAATTTTACCTTGACTCTATCCTTTTTAAAGTCATTTGCAACAAGCATACCAGTATTTTTCATCAATTGAGCAATATATGTTGTTTTACCTCCTGGGGCTGCTGCCATATCTAATATTTTTTCATTTTCTAAAGGACCTAAAGCTAATACTGGTAAAAATGAACTTGCAGATTGTAACATATAATGTCCTGCAAGGTATTCTGGAGTTGCTCCTATAGGAACTTGGGATTCAAATATTTTTAGCCCGACTTTTGACCATTCGGCAACAGGGTCTAAATTGACACCTCTTTGAATTAAGGCCTTGGCTAAGTCTCTTCTTTTTGTTTTTAAGCTATTTGTTCTAATTGTAAGTACACGAGGAGTGTTGTTTGCTTCTAAGAATTCTACAGCCTATGAAATTAATAAGAATATTTAGAAGATATATAAATATTATGTTAATTTTATTAATAATTTGTATATCTACCTCATTAGGTGGAAACAAATTCATAATCAAATCAGTTAAATCTGAATTATAATCATAGTATATCATTATCAACTTCTTAAATTCAGCCATGTAGTCTCCTCGAGATTTATTTTCTTGTTTTCTTTCTTTAAAGTTAGTTAACACTTCAACAATATTTTGTATTTTTAAATTGAGTTCATTCATATCTACATTCATATGGGCAACATCAACCATTTTTGTGTCTTCGTCTTCATCATTATCAGCTCTTAAGTTGTCATGTGGTAAATCATCATCAACAGCAATCTTATGTTCGTCTTCTTCTAAGTCATCGTCATCATCATCTGAGCCTAGTAAATCTTCATCAATATTTGTTTTTATAATTTTGCTCTTAGTTTTTTTACTAACGGGTTCTTCTTCTTGATCAGAATCGACATCTTTAGTTTTTTTCTTTTTGTTTCTTTCAGTTTTGACTGGTTTTGAGTCATTTTCTTCATCTTCTGGTACTTCTTCATCAATACTTTTCTTCTTTTTCTTATCAGAGTTAATTTTTGGTTTTTTAGATTTAATTTCTACTACTTCTACATTTGAATCTAATTTTTCTTCTTTATGTTTCTTACTTTTCTTTACTTTAGTTACTTCAACATCACTTAAATCAATATCTTCATCGATTGTTTTTATTTTCTTGGTTTTACTTTTATTCATATTTCTTTTAGAAGATAATTAATATAAAATTTTAATTATATTTGTAATTATATTAGAAATTATATTAAAATTATTATTATATAGTTGTATAGTAATATAGTAATTTTTATAAATTGTAATAAGATTGGGGATTGGGGATTGGGGATTGGGGATTGGGCCCAATCCCCAATCCCCAATCCCCAATCCCCAATCCCCAGA
>Ga0100379_10003399_pt1 | contig 14491 bp, 13 predicted proteins | sample CryGeymeta201503_FD_80418 | JGI IMG/M metagenome (GOLD analysis project Ga0100379, IMG submission 80418) | Groundwater microbial communities from Crystal Geyser aquifers in Utah, USA - Crystal Geyser metaG 2015-03 | ecosystem: Environmental > Aquatic > Deep subsurface > Groundwater | place...
AACCATAGGGTTAAGAATAGAAGCTGTTAATGTATCTCCTATATTGTTCATCTGTACTTTGGACTCAGCACCTCTACGCATAAGAATTTCTGAACCACCAAACATACCCATTAAGGATCTGTTCATAGTGTTCATCATCTCAGGCCCTGATTGCGACTTCATTTGCCCGACAGTACTACCTGAATATGCAGCTAGGAGGTCCGGTGACATGTTGAAACGCATTTGCAGTGATCTAAACTGCCCGCTTAACATCTCACGTATTGCAAATAAAGCACCGCCCGTCCCTTGCTCAGGAGCTAACATTGATAACAACTGAACGTTCTCAAACATCGTTTTCTGAAACTGCGGATTAGATGCTTGTGATTTAGTACTAGGGTATGTAGACATAGCTGTCATAATCTCCATAGCTTCGCCGAACTGGATAGGCTGGGCTTTGGCGATGTCTAACGCTGATGTTACTGCTTGATTTGAAGATGATTTAGAACCTAGTAACGCTTGTAATGAGTTAGTTCTAGTTTGTAGATCTGAGATTATGCCAGGTGCCTGACTTCCGAATTGCATAAACTCGTTCTTAAGAGGCGTGATACCCATGATATTTGAAATACCAGAGTATACAGGTTGTACTGTCTCATAAGTAGCTTGAGTAGGTATCTGTGACAGTGCCTGGAATACTGTACCTGAGAAAGCGAACATCAATGACCACTGCAAGTTTTTCATCATTGAAGCTGCGAACTCTGACGCACCACCAGCAGCACTATCCATCTTACCCTGTACTCTCTCAGCGGTTGTCATAGGGGAAGTTCCGCCTATGACATTCATACCATGTGTTAGTCTATCTTGACTCCGTAGTGTTTGCTCAAGTTTACGTACTTCAGGATCTGAGGATCTAGCCATTTTTTGTAAATCGTCATTAGACATACCATTGACGATGTTACTTCTACCCTGACGATATTTATCTTCCTGGGTCATCATGGTGCGTTCTTCTGCCTGCATCATTGACCGGGTAGTGTTAATCTCGTTTGCTTTACTTATGAATTCAGGCGACTGGTCACCTTTTGCTTGTTTTATGTCATCTAGTTCAAGCCACTGTGTCTGTTGTTTAGCACCTAGCTTCTTAAGATTATCTGATGCATTTGCTGCCGCTTGTTGTGCTTTCTCAACACCGCGTAAATCCATGCTGCCTAAACTAACACCCACTCTAGTCAGTTTTTCTTGCATTTCTTTTGGCATTATTGAAGCTACTACGTTGTCTCTAACTGAGTTGAGTTTCGTTTGTATGTCATTTACTGCTGATTGTTTTACATCACCACTAGTAGCTAATTGGTCTACATAGTTCATTGTTTTTAGCAGCCCTTCTGCATAAGATCCAGCAGAGTCAGCTTGCATAAACTTTTTAGTACTAACAGTTGCACCTGCCTGTCCTGTACCATCAGGCCCAGTAGAATCCATAGCTATAAAGGGTGTATACTTTATAGCACCGCTTTGATGTGCACTAACATACCTACCTAAGCTATTTGAAGCTGATGAGGTCAATATTGAAGAATCACGCATGAGTCGTTCGTTAAGACCTACGTTAAGCATGCCTTGTGTTCGTCTATCTATAGGGGTCCCTACAGCTTCTTGCTGTTGGAAAAATCCTTGTAGTTGTGTTCTAGCAAATGCAGCGTTCCTATAATCGTCACCGGCTTGTCCTTTATCTTGTGCATACTCGTAAGATTTAGCTAAACTACCTTGTAGTGTGCGTAATGTTGCATTATTAGCACCAAGGTACTGGCGTAAATCTTGACCAATATCTATTGAACCTCCGTGTGTAGGGTAGTCACTAGGTTTTGCTCTGTCAGAAATACCAAGGTTCATACCTAGTAGATCATTTGACCTGTATAGTGTTGACAGTGGTGAGGGTTGTAGTGATCCGCCGTATGTAGCGAATGTCGGAATATCACCATTAACCCTACCAGAGTCAAGTGTGTCTCTATGCCTCTCCATTTCTGCCCGTTGGCCGGCGGTCAACATTGGAGAGCTATTCCCAATCATTGCAGGAACAGCAGGTGTATTAGTATTATTGGCATTAATAGTAGCCATGTTCCTGTCTAAGGAGTCCATGGTACGTGTGAGCCTGTCCATTGAAGCTGAGAAGTCGACAGGTGCTGTTGGTGGAGCACCACTTCCTCCAACACCTCCACCAGCCATAGATGCATTGATACGATCCACAGTACTTTGGAATGAACCTAGTGACCCACTTATGTTAGAGATTGTACTTTCTAATCCCTGCATTGTCGCAGCAATCATCTGTTCAAGTGTATCTATCATATCAATGCTACTTGCCGGATCAGGGCCGGCACTAGCATTAGGGGGAGGATTACTATTACTATTTGCCATTGGCTATACCTATACGTATTTCAATAAGATACTAAAATTAGTATACACCGTCAATAATACCATTAGATAGAGCAACCTCAGCGTTCATCCATGTTTCATATTGCAACAACTCAGTTATTTTCGATTCACTTAAGTTAGTATGCACTACGAAATATGTGATGATCTGTTTTTGCATATCATCAAAGTGTTTCATGTAATCAAGTAGGTCTTGCCGCTTACCTTGTAACCCTGCTCTAAATTGGTGTATCAGTACATGTGTATTCTTTGTGATGTATCGTTTACTACCAGCTAATAGAAGCATGACACCCATGGAAGCTACAGTACCGGTACCTACTGTATGGATGGGCATATAAAAGTTATTCATAAAGTCAATGAGATCCCAACCAGCAGCAATACATCCGCCAGGGCTATTGATATGTAATTCAATTTTCATTTCATTAGGTTTATGTATACCCAACTCATGATATCGCATCAACGTTTCCTTACCTACAGCATTGATAGTCCGTTTTAGGATGTTAACACTATCTTTACTTACTTCTCCGTTGAAATATATCTTGTTACCTTCTGAGTATATTTCTGCGAAGTCAAAGAATAGAAAGCCCCAAACAAAATCTATTTGTGATATCTGATACTGTTTAGTGACTGTAGGGTCTTGTGCCGGGACTGCCTCTACTGCACCGCCGCTTGATTCAGTAACTCTCTGTGGTACTTCAATAGGAGCATTACCTAACAGTTCTTCTAGATTAGGTACATCATTGACTGGGATGAAAAATCCTCGTTTACTGGCACTCATAATTGAACTCCTATAATGTATTGTTTCTAAAACACACCTAATGTGTCTTCGTCTATGTCGTCATAATCTACAGTAGTACTTATATATAGATGCTTGTCTTTATGTTTTACAACAACACTAGGTTCATCTTGCTCAAGTATTTTCCGATTCATAAGTTTAAGTCTAACATCGTCAATGTCTACATCATTCTTGTGAAGGAAAGGTATGTCCTTTATTATACGTTCCTTTTTTATTAGTGCTTTCAATGCCGTGAGATCATCATCTATGAATGTTGAACTAGATAAAAGCATGTCATCGCTTATTTCGTTTGGGCTGTATCCTGATGAGTTCTCTAAAAGGAATTGTTTATACCGTGGCAGCAATATACATCCCATTATACCGATAGCAAATGAAAGGATGTGATCAGCGAAGTACCCTTCTTGTGCATCCCATTTACCGTCAGCTTTTTGTATATATGTCCGCAGTTCATCACATAACTCTAAAGGCACATTTATAATTTCTCTGTTAGTTGTCAGGAAATCTTGAAATGTTGCAATAAGGAGTGTTTTAGATGCTACTTGTGTCCCCCAGCCTTTTGTGTCCTTAGAGAATACTGACTTAATAGCATCAAACTTATTAAGGATTTTATCCTGGTTATACTGCCCATCCTCAATGAAATATGCTAGTAATACATGTCCATGATTATTTCTTTCAATGTTTATCCAAGATTCATTGTATAGCATACCGGTAAGTCGTGTAATTTCAGTGTATCTACGTACTGATATAACATTACTTGCGTATTTAGCGACAACTGTTGGTACAGTGCCCTCAATAAGTAGATTCTTAGGTAATTTAAACACAGTCGCTACACTATAGTCAGCACGTACACCCTCAGCAGTGTCAACACCAATCATATATTCATAACCATCTACAGGAGGTTCATATATCACCAATCCTGGTATGTTTTGGTCCAGGACAAGTATGTCTTGAATTACATTTTCCAGACATGTGCTCATTAATTCGTCAAGTAATGCAGCATCCATAGTATTACCAGATGCAGCGAAGTCTAAGTCTAACTCTTGTGCTATAGCTTTATCACCTTTTTCCATTGAGATTTTCGATTTCATGTGCTTATACCAAGCCAATGAAGACGAAAACCCACGTCTAGTAAACTCGCTTAAAGGTAGTTGAGACCAGTGTACAGCCATCGGTCTAAATACTGATAACTCTCTTTGATCTTTTTCAAGAGCAGCTAATGAGCTAACTGACATAGTCAATGACTTATTCGTCATTTGCCAAATCTTGTGATATAAGTTACCTACACCTTTCGGAGTAGCAATAATCACAATAATACCACCAGCAGACACAGACATTGATATAGCCGTCCATACTTTTTCTGCATGCGCATACTCAGCGAACTCATCTAGTACTACGAGGTTAGGTGAATACGATCTACCGGCTTTAGCTGTAGGAGGGAGAGCTTGCATACCAGAACGTTTACCTTTATCCCCTGTGATACTACACCACAGTTCATGTTCATTTGAATTGAGCAGTTTTGATTTTATAGGACCTGGGATATTATCGTACACAGAGGTGACATCATTTAGAAATTTAATAGCCTCTCTATCACCTTGGGATATAATTAAGTCGTATACGTTTCTGTTGAAGTTAATATGCCATACAGCTAATATTTGAAATATTGTTGACAGACCTGTTTGACGAGACTTTAATAGGATAGTATCAACTCGGGTATTGAAGTCTTCATGTTTTGATGTCACTTTATAAAAATTGTGCAGCTCAGCTGGTACTGTTCTAGCAAGTTCTATATTCTCTTCAGCTATTTTTTTCCACCATTTATCATAATCAAACTTATGCTTGTACAGACGTAATGACTCAATTGATTCGGCAGAACGTTTTTGTTTTAGTGTTTCTGCGATGGGTATAGCAACATCTAGCTGGAAATCGAAAGGTGTAATCTTTAGGATACCTACATTAGGATGTCTAATATAGGAGTAATTATTAATGAAATAGTTGAAATCTGATTTACACTTGGTAAACTCTGTTATCACTACCTCTCTTTTCTCTTTTACTGTTAAACCTGTAAAGGCTTCTGAATCAAAGTTGACTGTCATAAAACACCATTGAAATCAAAGATTAACTTGAACATAACTGTATTAATATCATTGATGTTTTATTTTTATTGCATTTTTAGCTATGCAATGCTAACTTGTTTATGTTCGTAAGATAAATATTAAGTCTAGTAGGAGGTATATGCAAAAGACACCAATAGTACTTGGTTTACATGGGGTGATGGGCTCAGGTAAATCAAGTATAGCTCAATTTTTAGTGAAGAAGCTCCCTTTTCATACGTATGCATTTGCAGAGCCTATCAAAGAAGCATGTGCAAAACTCTTTCATTTTTCTAAAGAGCAGATGGAGGACCGACAGTTAAAGGAACAAATTGATCCTAGATGGGGTATATCCCCTAGGGATGCTTTCAGATTAATTGGGCATGGGTTCCGACAGTCAGTATGTGATGACATATGGATTAAACATATGCAGGTGAAGTTATCCTCACCCTATAGAACGCATACTAAAAAGTCAATAGTTATTGAAGATGTCAGATATCAAAATGAAATAGATTTTATTGAGAGTTTGCCGAATGGCGTCGTAATTAGGGTTATAAGACCAGGCATAGCAGACAGAAAACATGCTTCTGAAACCCAGCAGACGTCAGTGCGCTCAGGTATCACTATAGTAAATGACTATGATGTACCTTCGTTGACTGCTAAAGCAATGTTTGCATTAAATGACTTAGGTTATTTTGCACCTAGTGCTTTTGAGTGTGCATTGGCCGCAGTTAATCAAAGACAAAAAATGTATTAAGGAGAGTAGTATGCAATTTGTACAACCCAAATGTACACCGTGGGGTGAAACTCCCTATGATTTTGAAGGGTCTTTAAAGTGGATTGAAAAAGCTGGACGTGTCTGTTATGATAGCTTACATAGGATGACGGACACGTCAGCCCCAGCATTCGTGTTAGGGAAAATTAAGAGTGCTCATCTCTCCATTATTGAGCATAGTAATTTAGTATTAAGGACTCAAAATACTTTACGTAATCCTAATGATATAGCTGCCAAGTTCAAAGGATTATTAAACTCCAGTTATATACGGGTACACGTTATAGGAGATTACGTATATATTGCTGGTAATTACCGTGCCTTTTTTGAACACGCTCTTCGCTCTAATTATGTTGATCCTGAAGGTTTCGATGGTATGCTGCAAGTGCCTACGGGTATGCTATTACATTATTTTAAAAATATTGTTGACATAACCCTAAATGAGTTATCTTCTATACGTGATATGGTTGTCGTTACCGATAAGGATGAAGTGCCTGATATATTGAAACGTGTAACTTTTGAATTCCTCACTGATAGGGCTGTCACACATGAACTAGTACGACATAGACGTGCATCTTTTAGCCAGAGATCGCAGAGATATGTCAAAGAAGGTAATCTACAGATCATAGAACCTGCTTGGTACAGTAGGTTGTCAGAAGATGCAAAAGTTAAGTTCTACGAACATATGCTTAGTGTCGAGCAGTTGTACTCTTTTTTAATGGATAAAGATGATAGTAGGTGTAAGGCTGAAGAGGCTAGGGTAGCGCTGCCTAACGCAACAGCTACTATATTAGTAATGACAGCTTCAGTGAGTAATTGGAAGTGGATACTCCACCTGCGTGATACTGATGCCGCGTACCCGCCCACAAGAGCGTTACTTAAAGAAGCAAAACACTTCATCGTAGACAAGGGCTGGCTTCAGTACACGTAATTAGGACTATAGTGCATTTAGTGCTTGTATTTCACTCAAACATATGTTAATATGATTTCCACATAAACACAAAAAACACTTAACAGGAGGTGGGACTCATGGCACATGAAATAACTGACACTGACACTATGTTTTCAGTAAGAGAAAAACCCTGGCATGGAATTGGTGATGTCCTTGAAGAAGACATTTCAGTTGATGCTGCACGAGACAAGTACTTAACGTGGCTAGCCTCTAAAACCCCATTATATGCTGATGTCACAACTGCTCAATCAGCTGGTAGGGAATTAGCTGAAGTTCCGAACAGATTTGGCGTGCTACGTGAAGATACTAGGACAGTTCTCGGAGTTGTGGGCAGTAAGTACAAAATATATCAGAACAGTGATATGTGGGATTTTATTGACACGTACATAAAATCCTCTGGTATGCGTCTTGAGACAGCGGGATCGCTCAAAGGCGGGCAGTATACATGGACTTTGTTAAAGGGTGAAGAATTTGAAGTTGTTAAAGGTGACCCACTCTTCAAGTACTTCCTGTTTAGGAACTCATTTACTGGTGCTGTCCCAGTAAGTACCCTGTTTACTAATATCCGTGTTGTCTGTAATAACACACTGACAATGGCGTTAAGTGGTGCTGAGAACGTGCACCACGTACGCCATGTAGGTGATGTAGTTTCTCAGGTAGCTGAAGTTGAAAGGGCGATGACAGCTCAAAAGGCATATCAGGAGAAGACATACGAAGCACTGCAACTACTTTCAAAGAGAGAGATGGTTGCAACAAATATGAAAACGTTTTTGGAAAATAACGTGTTTGTATTAGACGTACCAGCAGTAGCCGTTAATTCTAAAGTTGTACAGCTCAATACAGTGAAACAAAAAGAACTTATTGAGAGACAACGCATCATTAAAATGAAAAGGGATAAAAAGGTCAATCAGGTACTTGACCTTGTGGAAACAGGCGCCGGTGCAGACCTACCGGGTGTTAAAGGGACAGCATATGGATTATTTCAAGCTGTAGTTGAATGGACTGACCATAATAAAATGGTCAGAACTTCACTTTATGACGCAGGTACTGCAAGATTTGAGAACGCTATGTTTACTTCCGCTAAATTCAAAACAGATGTACTTACGCATATGCTAAAAGCCGCGTAAAATATTGTTTTGTTTGCTGTATCGTAAAACATTAGTATACATATTATTTAGGAGGTTATATATGGATACTGATGTTTTACAGCAGCTCGATCAAAAGGAGCTCGCTCCTCTACGTGAAAAATTGCATAAAGAACAGGGTGGGATATGCCCTATTCTAGGAAAACCATTCCCAGTTAATCTAATGGTTGTTGATCATATGCACATGACAAAATCTGATACGGCCGGAGTTAACGGAAAGGGCCAAATCAGAGGCGTAATTCATTTTCAAGCCAATGCCTGGGAAGGCAAGATAACTAACTCATTTATACGTTGGGGTCTTGCTAAATTCGGGGTTGCTCTACCTGATATGTTACGTAACTTAGCCGCATACCTTGAGCGTACTCCGCTACCGTACATCCATCCTAATGAGAAACCCAAACCTAGAGTCTTAGGTAAGAGGCTCTATAATAAAATCAAAAAAGAACACCTTCTGAAGTACCCAAAACGTAAGCCTCCGGCTTATCCAAAAAGACCAGTGTTAAATGAGAAGTGGTTAGAGTTCATGAAAGAGTTCAATATTACAGAGGAGTAGTGTATGTTAGAAAATGTACAAAGCATTGTTGTAGAAGACACCAGTTTACCAACACTTAAATATGTTGATAAATCAGGAAAAACTCCTGATGATTCAGGGATACAGGATATGCACCGTGCACATCCTACCGATGCTGCATTCGATGTGCGTTCTAGTGCTGATGTATGTATCGGTTCAGGGGACTGGGCGCTTATTAGTACGGGATTGTATCTTGATATCCCTCCTGGCTATGAGATACAGGTCCGTCCAAGATCAGGAATTGCATTTAAAAAAGGTGTCACCGTACTTAATTCACCCGGAACTATTGATGAACATTATGTAGATGAGTGCAAAGTAATACTCGTTAATCATAGTAGGAACGTCTTCTACGTCGATCGGGGAGACAGGATTGCACAGTTCGTGCTTTCACCAATACCTAAGTACAATATTGAGAAAGTTGATAGAATTGACAAAGCTTCAAGAGGTGGGGGCTTTGGGCATTCAGGAATCAAATAGCCACTCTTTGATCGACATAGTATAGTAGTATCAAAAGGATGTATCCTTTCGGGTACATCCTTTTTTGTTGGTCAACGTATAGTTTTGTTATGATGTGTAAAACATCCATAAGTACAGTTCAGCAGTCTAAGGTTATTTTTACTAAGGAGTTAATACACATTATGGAAACTACAGACATTTGGTTCGCATCATACTTAAAATTCAAAGGGTATGTGTTAGAAGATTTTGAAGTCCTGCACAGAGGTAAAGGTAAGTATAAGTTTGATATAACTGAAGAACAGTGGAAAACTCTCAAATTAGAGTTCTCAACTTCTGAAACAAACGCTATCAAGTCATTCCATCTTTCACTAAAAGATATGACGTATTAACCTAATTGTACGACTAAGATGAACACACAATAAGCGAGGCTTTATTATGAATAAGCGAAGTTTTAGTATGAAACGTGCATGTACTCTAGCGGCATTATGTGCCCTTAGCATTTCCAGTACTGTATGGGCAGCAACAAGTCCAAAAACCCTAGAGGTACAGTTTGAGTACAGTACTCCCGCAGAAAGTTTTAACCTCTACATGGATGGTGCAAAAGTTTGTACCACTACTGAACCAAATGTTATGACTTGCACTGATGTAAATATTCCATACGGTGTGCATTTATTTACGATGACAGCCGTTGTAGACTCTATGGAAACACTACATTCACCAGCATACATGTGGACGTATGCACCTACTCCTGGACCCAGTCCTGTATTCATTAACTTAAGTGTTAATGGAGAAAACGTACAACTTGTCCCTGTAAATAAATGACGCGATACTATAATGATAACGCTAAAATGTCCGTGCGTATTAAGTAAACTGGATACAATAAGTGATGTGGTAAGTGTCTGTGAATTTAGAAGGTTTAAGTTCCCTTCCGACTACACAGTATCTGAAGCTTTAGCTAAAATTAGACTGATGTTGCCGAACTGGGATATCCACTATATGGAGACAACATCTACAGGTACGCACATCACCTCCGGTACATATGGAGGTTTAGTAGTACAAAATGACATTATATCTAAAGATACTATTTCTGAGTCAGTTTGGAATGAACCTATTAGTCAACATTTGTTACCGGGAACAACTGGATTATCAGTAGGTATTGCTCAGTATTCAGGAGTTGTAACCGTAAGTGCTGACGGTGTTGCTGGAACTGTATTTCCTATAGGAACACGAGGAACACCAGTAAATAACATACCTGATGCATTATCTATTGCAGCTACACGTGGTGTCAATACATTCAAATTTATTTCAGACTATACAATATCAAGCTCTACTGTATTATCAAATGTCACACTACTAGGTGAAGGACAAGCTTCTACTACAATAACTTTTGAAAGTGGGTGTGTAACAGCATATTGCACAGCTAGAGACGCTACTGTTACTGGTCTGAGCCTTGGGCTTACTGAGATATATGACTGTGTAATAGCTGCATACGGAGGCAGTGGTCTAATTCCTAGTGATAAAGAAGTTTTGATACAAGACTGCTTAGTAGAAGGAGTGATTCAAATCCCTTCTAATTTTACAGGTGTTCTCAAAATTGTTGGATGTTACTCAACTGGTACCAATCATTTAAAAACACCAACACTTGATGTAGGTGGTGCTGCATGTAGTGTAATATTTAAAGGGTATTCAGGAGCCGTAGTTATTCGCAATTGTACAAGTCCTGACGCTAAGTTCTCAATCGACTTTGAATCTGGTAAATTAGCATTAGACGAAACCGTAACTGCTGGCCTATTTAGTATACGTGGAACTGCTATATTTGATGACCGTTCAACAAACACAGTTATAAATACTGAAGGTTTAATGAACCAGGATTCAGTTGCTACCGCTGTTTGGGATGAAAATATTGCATATCATCTAACTTCAGGAAGTACAGGGAAATCAATAGGCACCGCACAGTTTGGAGGTTACGTGCATGTCGATGCTAATGAAGTGGCATCTGGTACGTCATTCCCATTTGGTACAGAATCGCGTCCGGTAAATAACATGACTGACGCTTTAGTGATAGCTGCATCTACAGGAATATCAGCATTCAAGATGCATTCTGATTTTACATTTATAGACGGTGACTATAGTGAATACACATTTAAAGGACTAGGTAGGAAGTTTACTGTTCTAACATTTAACAATACTCGTTTAAATAAATGTGTTTTTTCAGATTGTAATATAACTGGCATACTTGACGATACATCAGCTATTAGTGCACAAGATTGTTTTATTACAAGTTTAACTAATGTGAGTTTAACAGCCAATGATTGTATGTTCTTTGGCGTATCTTCTTTAACTAATAATGGTGATACTAATCTATACAACTGCTATGATGGTGTTCCTGGTATAGGCAAACCTACTATAAATGTTAATACATGTATTGCATTAGGTATATGGAATTACCAGGGCGCTATGCACTTAGCTCATATCGAGACCCCTGGCACTGTTGTAAGTTTCATGGTTGCACAAGGGCGCTTATTTGTAGATGAGACAGATACTGAAGGAAATATCATCATAAAAGGCATGGGTGATCTGTTTGGTACCACAGGTGGTACAGTATTAGATACAGAAGGTATGATAACTAAATCGATGATATCCCAAGCTGTTTGGGATGAGCCTCTTGTAAATCATGTACTATTAGGAACCACAGGAAAATCATTAGCTAATACTGCATTTGAGAGTTATGTGCATATTGACACTAACAATGGTATTGCAGGTACTACTTATCCTATAGGAACACAAGCGTACCCAGTAAATAATTTAGCTGATGCATTTACTATATTTTATGCACCTGCTAATGAAGGGATATTAGTTGGCTGTGAATTAACAGGAGAAGTCACGTGTATATACCCTGTATTAAATCACCATCTCAAAGGCCTATCACTTTTCCAAGACATAATTCATACGGATGGTGGATCATATACAAATACTATATTTGAAAATGTACAGGTTACAGGAGCATTTACAGGGACAGGAGTGTTATTTAAAAATTGTTATCTGAAAGACATTGACGGGTTATCTGGTGAAATAACAGGTGGTCGAATAACAGGTATTTTGAAAATAGCCCCAGGGGAAACTTTTTCAGGTATAGAAATTGTTGTAGAAGGTGACTTTACAGTAATAGATTTGCAAAATGCAACTGATACAATTGTTTCTTTAGATGTAGACAGTGGTATTATTACATTTATTAATGCTGTTGAAGGGTGTTTAATTGAACTAAATCTGCGTGGCGGTGAAATTGTACTAGATGCGTCGTGTACAGGTGGTGAATTTTATGCTGAAGGGTATGGTACATTGTATAACGAATCTAATATGACTATACTTGAAAATCATTTATTAGCATTAGAAACTATACCAGAATATCTATTAAATAAAACAGCCGCAGATTTTAATGATGAAGGTACAGTAGGTGAAGCTATCAATAGTGGTGCTGTTGGTGGTACAATTGATGAAGCTAGTGTACATGGTGCATTAGATTCGTATATAAATAAGGACGACTATAAAGCTGATGTTTCCTCTATAACTGTACCAACCGTTGTAGATACTGCTAACGCTATTTGGGAACATGCATCAGCTTCTCAATTATTACTTGATGTTTCCTTTATTAAAGGTATTGAAGGTGGTAAGTGGAATATTGTTAGCAATCAGATGATTTTTTACGCGGCTGACAATACAACTGAAATAGCTAGATTCAATCTATTCAATAACACAACTCCTTCAATGGAAAATGTAACGAAGAGAGAACGTGTATGAATATAATTACTAAGGGTTTAGGACAGAAAGCTACTTTAATTACTAGAGGATACGGATTCTCAGCTTTGGTCAAAGTTTCGGTTGAGTATTTTGTAAGTGCTATAGTACGAGTTAGAGAGTACACTACTGCATTAATATCAGGAAGACGACTATGATTGAATCTATAAATATACGGAGTTTAGTAGAGACTGATGTTACAGGTAAAACATATATCAGTATCAATACGTGTATCCGAAAATTTATACTTACACGGATATTCAGTAAATTACTGTTTATAACTCGAACAAAGGTTAAATCAATATGATTACAGTAGATGCAGGATCACCTTTGTTGATTGAAGTTCAGTTCTCTAAAGCTGAGCCTTTTAAAGGGTACACTACTTTTGACCCAAGTGTACATACGTATATTACTAAGGGGCCGGACGGATTGGAGGTTGTACAGCCTACGGCATCAGGATCTTTACTAAAAGTACCTACTGATCCTGTTGATGCGGGTAGATTTTATTGTGTTATCAAGACAGGTGAAGGATGGGAAAACGGTAACTACACAGTGAAAATCACCTCTTCTCATGGTGAGGATCCTGACACTACAAGTGACATCGATGTCAAGGAATCAGTGTTTACACTAAAAAACAGTGTACCAGTCGTTCCATAACAACGAGTAAAGGTGAAAATTATGTCAAGTGCATATAGGAAGTCCGCGATACTAGTGTGTGTATTAGTAAGTATGTTGTCATTCTCATCATGTGCTACACCACCTCAGCAGCAATACACTATTGATGCATTAATGACTGTCTCAGAGATTTTAGTCCTAAGAGAACAGTATGTTGATGTTGTTAGTTTAATTACTGCTAACCGACATAGATTCACTTCAGAAGAGTTGATTGCATTACAGTCAGTGCAGTCATCTATATCGTTAATTATAAATAGGTTTGATGCTATTTCTGATGTAAAAGCTGGTGTGATAACTATAACTGACATTAAATACTTATGGGTATTAGCTGCTGATAGTTATGTGAAGGCTCAGGGAGTAGTGATAGCGCATTGGACTGAGTTCTCTCCAGTAGAGCAGATGTTGTTTGAAGCATTTGATCAACAGGCTATACTAGCTAATACACGGATTACACAATTATTAGTAAATCCTCAAGCACAACAGATTGACACTATGATGAGTACTATAACTACATTAGCATCTATAGCAGCTACTATTGCATTGACCTTATAAAAGAGAATATCATGGCGCAATCACTAATTGAAAAAGGGAAAACTTCTTCTGAGTATACACTAACTACTGTAGGTGTGGGTGCGGGATTTATCTATCAAACAGTTTCTGATGCTATCAATGCGTATGCCAATAGTAAATTGGAGACTAGTGAAATTGTAGCTATGGCCACGAAAGATGTCAGCCCAATAGACATAGTTAGATTATCTGAACATATGGTATCAGGTGGTGATCAATACATAGGAGCAATATTTGCATTACTACTGGCCGGTGTATACATCATAAAAAGGGCCGTT
>Ga0100379_10003412_pt1 | contig 14464 bp, 11 predicted proteins | sample CryGeymeta201503_FD_80418 | JGI IMG/M metagenome (GOLD analysis project Ga0100379, IMG submission 80418) | Groundwater microbial communities from Crystal Geyser aquifers in Utah, USA - Crystal Geyser metaG 2015-03 | ecosystem: Environmental > Aquatic > Deep subsurface > Groundwater | place...
GCGCACGTGCTCGGCGCGCCCATGCAGCCGTAGCCAGACTCGATCGTGCACGTCGCCGAGCAGCCGTCGCCCGCCGCCGTGCCGCCGTCGTCGCAGGTCTCCGCGCCGACGATCATGCCGTCACCGCAGTCCGGAACGCACACGCTCGGGGACCCGGTGCAGACGTAGCCGGGCTCGAAGTTGCAGGTGGGGTCGCAGCCATCGCCGGCGGCTGTGCCGCCGTCATCACAGCTCTCGGTACCTTCGACCACACCGTCGCCGCAGATCGCGGGGACCGTGCAGGCGGCGGAGGTGGCCACCGACACCACGTCGAGGGTGTAGGCATAGGAGAAGGTGACAGAGCGTCCAGCCGGAATCGTCTTGCGCACGGCCAGAGAGATGGCGATGTCGCGGGTCGTCGACGAACCCGTCGCGCAGGTCAGGCCTCCGGTGCAGTCGAAGACGTCGTTCGGGTTGCGGTTGCTGAAGCCGCCATAGGTCACGCGCGCGTCGGGATCGGACGAGAGCAGCGCGATGTAGGAGGCGTCGGCCACGCCAGGTACGGCGTCGGTCTCCGCGCTGACCAGCGCCAGGGAGGCGGCCGTGCCGTCTCCCTGGCTGATGATCGTGTTCCTCGTCGCGTAGACGCCCGTGAGCGGCCGCTGGTTGTCCGGGTCCACGTTGCGCAGGTAGGTGACCGTCTGCGCGGCACCCGTGGTGTTCGTCAGCGTGACCTCGACCAGGATGAAGAGCCCCTCGTTGAGCACGGAGTAGGTGTGGTCGACGTTGATGCCCGCGACCGCGCCACTCCAGAACACCGAGCCACCGCCACGACGACCGCAGACGAGCGGCAGGCACTCGACGCGTGTGCCCGTGAAGCCGCCGGCGATGCCATTGCTGCCGACCAAACCGCCGTTGTAGTAGTTCCTCCCGCCGATGGAGAGGCCGAAGCCCTCCTCGGGCGTTCCTGGGACGAAGAAGTCACCGTTGTAGTTCGTCCAGCCGTCGGCTTGGGGGTTGGCCACGAAGCCGAGTCGATCGGTGGACGCGCCAGTCACTCGTGCGTGCCAGCTCGCGGGCGGCGCAATCGAGGAACCGAAGGAGCCCGCCGCGTGCGTGCCGACCTCGAGCAGACGCGAGCGCAGGAAGACATCCGACGTCGAGTCCACCACCTCACAGAAGGCGTCACATCCAGCGCCGTCGACCGTGGTCGCTGGTGGCGTCGTCGGACAGACGTCGCGGACGTCCGGCACGCCGTCGCCATCCGCATCCTGAGCATGCGCCAGGCCGGGGGCCAAGAGGCCGACACCGGACAGGCAAAGGAGCGCGAGGAGATTCCCGTTATGGCGGATAGTTGTCATATGGACGCCAACGTAGCCCGACCCCGACGCTGGTGTCAAGGAGTTTTTCAACTCGCGGTCGAGTCCCGTACCCTCTTGAATCAACAGGGTATTCCTCATTTCTCGCGCCAAGACCGGGGACCTCCCTTGCGCCGCCGAGGCAAGAGGCTGCACCTCTTGGCCGTCGAGGCGCCCGCTCAGCTCGCGGGCGTCGGCTCTGGAGCCGGGGCCTGACGCGCCGGACCCAGACGTCTCAGAGCGGCGCGCGCGTCCGTGGCCTCTTCGGCGGCCGGAAAGCGCTCGACCAGCTCCCCGAAGGCCTGACGCGCCTGCGCGCGGTCGTTCAGCTCGAGGTAGACCTGACCCAGGAGCAAGAGCGCCTCGGGCTCGAGGCCGCTGCCCGCGTAGGTCGCCAGGAGCGTCCGAAGCCGACCCGCCGCGCCCGCCCAGGCGTCGCGATGGGCGTAGAAGCGAGCCACGTAGAGCTCGTGCCGAGCCAGCAGGCCGAGGCATTTGTCGATCATGCGCCGTGCGTCGGGCAGGCGCTGATCCTCGGGGAAGTCGAGCACGAAGCGCCGCAGCTGCCGCAGCGCCTCACGCGTCGGACCCTGGTCGCGCTCGAAGGAGGGCGGCGCCAAGAGCCAGTCCTTGGGGATCTGCTCGTAGTGGCTCTCCGCGATGCGGAAGCGTGCGTAGGGCACCTGCGAATGCGACGGGCGCAAGCGCACGAAGCGACGATAGGCGGTGATGGCCTCGGGGAAGTGGCCATCCTTGAACTTGCAGTCCGCCAGGCGCAGCTCCGAGAGCGCTGCGAAGCGACTGTAGGGGAATTCGCGCCGAATGCGGCGAAAGACGGGCTCCGCGTCGATGCAGTTGTCGTGGCGGTAGGCCAGGAGCGCGCCCTCGTAGTTCTCCTGCGGGTCCTCTCCGTAGTGCATGCGATGGCCCAGGCCACCGGTCGTGGCTCCGCCGCAAGCCGTGGAGGCCAGGAGCAGGAAGAGCCCGAGCGCTGTGAGGACGCGGTTGCGCATGCCCGCGATGTAGCCCGAGGGCCCAGGACGCACAAGGGCAGGAACCCGGACAGCGACGGGGACGCCGCCTCGGGACGGAACGGCCTTCACGCCGCCCGGCCCCCGAGCCCTCAGCGGGTGTAGGCGTCGATCATCTGGAGGATGCGCCCTCGCATCAGCTCGATCATCTCCACGTCCTGCGCCTCGAGGGCCGCGCGGAACATGCCCAGGGCGGCGCCGATGTCTTCGCGGGCGAGCCCCGTCAGCTCGACGTAGAGCGCGTCGGCGCGGGCCAGGGCGGTGCGATTGGGCAGGCTGTCGCGCGGGTGGAACTTGAGCCGTGCCATGGCCTCGCGCGCGCGCTGGAGCTGCTCCTTCGTCAGCTTGCCCGGTCGCTCCTCGATCACGAGGTGCTCGCGGCGCTCCGTGCCCTGCACCGACAGCTCGACCTCGAGGATGCCGTTCATGTCGTAGGTGAAGCGGACCTCGACGCTGGCCTCGCCCCGAGGCTTGGAGGGCAGATCCGTGACCGTGTACCTGCCGAGCAGGGTGTTGTCGCGACACAGGCTGTGCTCGCCCTGGAAGACGCGAATCTCGATGCGGCGCTGCCCGTCCTCGACGGTGGAGAAGCCCTTCATGCGACTGGCGGGGATGGTCGTGCCGCGCTCGAGGATGGGCGTGAACAGGCCCGAGACGATGCGACTTCCGAGCACGGTGCTGGTCTCGATGCCCATGGAGAAGGGCGCGACGTCGGTCACGACCACGTCCGCCACGGCCGCGTCGCCCGCCTTGAGCGCGGCCTGGACCGCGGCGCCCATGGCCACGACCTCGTCGACGGGGAGATCACGACGCGGCAATCGACCGAAGAGCTCCGCCGCCAGCCGGACGAAGCTGGGCATGCGCGTGGCGCCGCCCACCAGGATCACCTCGTCCACTTCTGCGGCGTTCAAGTGCGCGTCGTTCAGAGCGCGGAGGATCGGGTGACGGCAGCGGGCCAGCAGCGGAGCCCAGGCGGCCTCGGCCTCGGCGCGTGTGATCGTCAGCTCCACATCCGTCGCCCGTCCGCCGAGCTCGAGCGCGGGCATGGAGAGCGACGTCTCGTCCGCGTCCGAGAGCCGACACTTGGCCCGCTCACAGGCCTCGCGCAGACGAGCCAAAGCCGTGTCCGAGCTGGGCGCGTGACCCTCGCTCACCTTCAGCTTCTCCGAAGCCAGCGCCGCCAGAGAAAGCGCGAAGTCCTCGCCGCCCAGGCGCGCGTCGCCGGCCGACGACTGGATCTCGATCACCCCCTCCATGATCTCGAGCACGGTGACGTCGAAGGTCCCGCCTCCCAGATCGAGCACGACGGTCTTCAGCTCGCGATCGAGCTCGTGAAGTCCATAGGCCATGGCCGCCGCGGTCGGCTCGTTGATGATGCGCTGCACGTGCAGGCCCGCGATGGCGGCCGCGTCACGCGTGGCCTGACGTTGGCGCTCCCCGAAGTAGGCGGGCACCGTCACCACGGCCTCGACGACCTTGACGCCCAGCGCCTCCTCGGCGTCGTGGACCAGACTCGAGAGCACCATCGACGACAGCTCCTGAGGCGTGAAGCTGCGACGGCCGAGCGTTCGCTTCACGTCCGCGCCCATGTCGCGCTTGAACACCAGTGCCGTGTCGTTGGGGTGGGTGGCGTGACGCGCGTAGGCCGCGGCGCCTACGAGCACATCGTCGCCATCGACGCTGACGGCGCTGGGCGTGAGACGCGAGCCCAGAGCGTTGGGCAACACCAGCGGACGGCCGCCGCTGAAGGTCGCGACCAGGGAGTTGGTGGTGCCGAGGTCGATGCCGACCAGGATGCGTTCACGGACCGGCTTCATCATGCGTTCTCGAAGGGGGCTCAGCCTGACGGATCGGCACCGAGGCGTCGAGGGTCGTCGTGGGATGTTGTCGTGGCGTCGGCAGAGGACAGCCCGCGGTGATGGCGCGGCCGAGGATCAGGCGATCGGATCGACGATCGGGCCGCCACGGGCGCAGGTTCTCCTGGGCCAGGCGCGCCATGAGACAGTCGTCGTGCCGCACGGCGGCGCTCGGGCTCGCGAGCTCCGCGCAGACGGGGTCTTTCCCGTCGTGGCAGACTCGATCGTGGAGAATCGACAACTCGGCCAGGCGGTGGTCCCGCTGAACCGGATCGACGACGCCGACGGGCAGAATCGGGATGCCCTGGATGTGAGCGCGCGGCCCAAGGGGCCGCGACTGTCGAGCGCAGCAGTCGGAGATGTTGTGGGCCGCGAACATGCCCACGACGATCACGACCAGGGTGGAGATGCGCTGCACGTCGTAGGTGAACCACTTGCTACGCGGACGTAACGCTTTCTTCTGCCCCATGACCAGGGCGTACAGGTTGGGTGCGGCGCTCCGAAGCTGCTCCGCCGCGCGTGGATTGATGGCGCCGTATACACGCAGGCGCGCGCTCGCCGGCCGCATCTGCGGATCGTCGTAGACTGCGAGGACAGCCTGCGCGAGGCGCGTGCGCAGACCTGACGTGAGCCCGGAGGGAAGGTCCATCAGCTCTCGGACCAGGAGCCAGAGCGCGCCCCGAGGGCCGCCGCTCACCTGCGGTCCGACCTGCTCGATGTGCAGGCGGAGCCTGGCGTGGAGGTGCATCGCCGCCTGGACGTCTCCGGCCGCGAGCAGCTCGAGGATGACCTCCAGGGCGGCTCCCGCCCAGTACCCGCGCGAGTCGCCCGCCGCCTGTGCCTCCATGGCCTCGATCAGGATCCCGACCGCGTCTCCCGGAGCGCGCCTGGCGAGTGAACGGGCGAGACCCAGGGGGAACGGTGTCAGCGTCAGGAGCGCGGAGACGTCGTCGTCATCCAGCGCCAGCGGCTGGTCGAAGGCGATCTGCGCCAGGCAACCGTCGACGCCCTTGGCCTGACCTTGCCGCAGCCACGCCAGCGCCTCCTCCTGGCGCGCGAGCCCGACGAGCGCCGCGTACTTCACCCAAAACGCGGACGGCTCGTTCGGCATCGACGCCAGCGCTTGCTCGGCGCTCTCGAGTCGCTGCTGTGGGCTGAGCGTGCGGTCGCCGCAGCGGTCCAGTAGCGCCTGCTCCTCGGGCGAACGCTTCGGCGACTCCTGATGCTCCGAGGCGCGCTCGAGCGACTGGATCGATGCCGCGCGACTGAGACCGTGCGCTGCTGGATCCCATGGGAGGTGGCGGAGACAGATCTCTCGCGCTTCGCGCACGCGTGCGAAACCCTCGGGGTCGCGCTCGGGCGGATGCGCCTTCACCGCGCGCAGGTAGGCCCGACGCAGGGCGCGTTCATCCGCGTCCCCGTCCACACCCAGAAGCTCCCTCGCCTCATCCAGCGTCAAGTGAGCCGAGTGTAGCAGCTGGAGGCGAGGCATCGGGCGCAAGCGCGCCGGAGTCGGGCGCGCGCGGATTGCACAGATCCATGACGGAACGTGTCAACGGGTTTGAGACAGTCATGAGGAGAAATCTATGATGCGCCGGCAGATGGCGCGGCTCCAGCCGTTCCATGAGTCCACGTGTTGGCGACGCTCCTCGTCGTTTTCGTCATTGGGTCTGAGGCGCGGTGACGCGCATGGGCGGCGGCGCCGACCAGGACATCGTGGCCGTCGACGCTCACCGCGCTGGGTGCGAAGCGCGAGCCCAGAGCCTTGGGCAACCCCAGCGGACGGCCGCCGGTGAAGGTCGCGATGCCGACCACGATGCGTTCACGGACCGGCTTCATCATGCGTTCTCGAAGGGGGCTCCGCCTGACGGATCGGCGCGGAGGCGTCGAGGGACGTGTCGGGAGCATGCTGTCGCGCGGGGTGGGGACAGACCGCGGTCACGGCGCGACCCAGGATGGCCCGTTCGGAGCTCAGGCTCGGCCAATGGCAGGTCCGCGTTGGTCACGCGCGCCAGCAGGCGGTCCTCCTGGCGCACGGCGGCTCGCAGACTCGCGACCTCGTCGCACGGGCCGGATCCCGCGTCCGGACAGACCCGGTGGAGCAAGGCGGACACTCCCAGTGCTACCAGCAGGCGGGGTGGGTGGAGTCGTGGTGGATGTGGCGCGGCGGGCCGCAGGCGACCATGCTGGCGTGATCCGAGGGCACGACGCACTCCTCGGTGGCGGCGGGATCGCGCTGGAAGACGACGGTGTAGGACCAGTGGCCCCAGACGTTGCGGTTCGTGCCCAGCGGGCAGTAGTTGCAGCCGGCGAGGTTGTCTCCCCACCAACCGCTCGTGATCTCGGTGGCGACGTCGGACGCCCGTCCGTCGAGGCTCAGGTTGAAGACCATCAGACCATTGGCGTTGATGGGCCAGTAGTTGGGCACGCGCGCCTTGCCGTCTGCGCGGGTCACGACGCTGTCGGGCACGGGGTTCGTGTCCGCCGCGCGGATCGGGTCCACGGTGGTGGCCGGCTTGTCGAAGCGCACGACCACGCCAGCCATGGGCGAGCCGTCGGCATCGTGGACCTCGACGTCGATGAAGTTGCCCCACTCCGGCTGCTCCGCGCAGGTCCATTGGTGGTTCGACATGACGCGGAAGATGCCATCGGCCCGCGACGGGCCCGGAGGACGCGGCGTGACCGCGACGCGCGCGGAGGCCTCGACCTCGCCGCCGATCATGGCTTCGAGGCAGAGGTCGCCGAGCTTCAAGTCGGGCACGGCGAAGTAGGAGATGGCCGCGCCACCTTCGATGGTGGACGGTGCGCGCTCGGCCGTTCCGTCGGCGCCCGTGGAGCGCAGGGTCATGGCGGGTGCGTCCGTGCGGCCGGTGCCGTCGGTGGCCAAGACGGTGACGGTGAGCGTGTCGCCCGGATGCGGATCGGCGGGGTCGAAGCGCAGGTCGCCGCCGAGGCGAGCGCCCGTGGCCAGCGCCTGATCGCAGTGGAAGGGCGGACCCGCGTCGGAGGCCGCGTCGAGAGCCGCGTCGAGAGCCGCGTCGTGCCCCGTGTCCACGCCCGACTCGATCCGCGCGGAATCCGAGAGCGCGCTGTCCGTACTGCCGGCGTCTTGCACCGCGGAGGCATCGTGGGAGGAGGCGGGCGCGAGCGAGCCCGAGCAGGCGCAGAGTCCAACCGCGAGCCAGACGAGCCTGAACGACAACCTCATGCGTGGGAGTGTCTCATGCGCTACGACTTCTCCCAACACGCCAGCCATGCGGGCGGCACCCACGAGGCCGATGAGAACACGAGCAACCATCCAGGCGGCCATGCTTCGACTCCTCACCGAGAGGCGTCCGTGAGCGAATCCGAGCGAACGCCGGGCGTCTGTCCGAGCTGTGGCGCGCCAGGCCGCAAGGTCGGCGCCGAGACGCTCGACGCCATGCTCGAGCCCGACGACCGCGCGCGCGTGTCGGAGACGATCATGCGCTTCTGCCGCACCACCACCTGCGCCGTGGGCTACTTCGCCGAGAGCGACGCGCTCGTCATCGACGCGAGCCGCCTGCGCGCCGAGGTCTTCCAGAAGTCCACGTCGCCCGAGCGCTTGGTCTGCTACTGCTTCGACCACCGCGTCTCGGAGCTACTCGACGACGTCGCCCGCGACGGGGACTCGATGCTGCCGGCGGAGATCGCGGAGAAGTGCCGCCAGGGTCTCGACCGCTGCGCGCAGACGAACCCACAGGGCAGCTGCTGCTTGGGCAACGTGCGCGCCGTGTTGACCGACGCTCGAGCTAGCGCGGGTCCAACCCCCGACGAAGAGCCGGCACGCTGCGCGTCCCACTGCTGCGGGGGCGACGACGAGTCGTCCAAGTCGTAGCGAGGCCTCGCGCCTGACAGCGGCGGCCCACGACCATTGAAGCGCGAGAACCCAGGACGCATGGTGGTAACCTCCCAGCCCATGGGGTTTCGCTTCCGCAAGTCCATCAAGCTCTTTCCCGGCCTGCGCCTGAACCTGAGCAAGTCTGGCGTGTCCGTGAGCGTGGGCGCACCCGGCGCGACGCTGAACCTGTCGCAGCGCGGCGCACGGACCACCTTGGGCATCCCTGGCACGGGCGTGTCCTACTCCTCGCGCCTCTCGACTCCGTCGTCGCCAGCAGCCACGCGCGCCGCCCCGAAACGGCTCGACCAGTCGACCGCAACGGCAGCCGGCGCCACGCACCAGGCGTCGTCAGGCGCCGCGTTCCCGAACTCCAGCGGCCCACGCTCGGCGCAGCAGCTCTCGGCCGACTACCGCGCGCTTGCCGAGGTGGAGGCCAACCAGCGCGCGCAGACCAAGATCGAGCGGATCGAGTCGGACCTGAGCGTGATGCTCGACAGCTGGCGACACATGCCACACGTGCCGAGCGCGCAGGACTACCAGAGGGCCCTTCAGCCGCGGCCCTTCGTCCCGACACAGGCAGCGAGCGAGCAGCAGTGGGTCCGACACGAGGAGCAGCGAATCGTCTGGCTGAGACGCTTGCTCGCGGGAGACGTCGAGGCGATCCACGAGGCCGTCATGAGCTCGCTTCAGGACATCGATTTCCCCTTCGACACGCGCGCTGCCGTGGGGCTTCACGATGGAGCATCGGCCTTCCTCGCGCTCGACCTGCCGGAGATCGAAGACGTGATCCCCGAGATGCGCTTTCGCATCCTGAAGAACGGTTCCTTGAAGAGCAGCAAGCGCAAGGCAGACGAGCGGAACCTGGCCTACGCCCGCCTGGTCGCGGGCCTCGCCATCCTGATGGCCGCGGTCTCCTTCGAGGCGGCGCCGACGTTGGGCTCGGTCGCCGTCGCGGCCCGTACCCAGCGCAAGCGACGCGGATCCGCCGAGGTGGAGGATCAGTACGTGTACGAGACCCGCATCTCGCGAGCGCTCTTCGCCCACGGCCAGGCCTTCGCGGGCGACCCGCTCGAGCTGCTGAGCTCCCCGGTGACCCGGCTCGCATGGGGAGGGAAACACACGCTGAAGAAGATCTCGGTGCCAGAGTGGGCAGAGAATCTTCTGGGCGCATGAGGGGGATGGCGACGCAGCACCTCGGATCGTGGCAGCGCTGCGGGTGCGGGTCGGGGGGCCATCGCATCCCGCGCAGCGGCGCCCGCGTGCCTGCGACCTGACCCCGGTCGTCGCACCGAGGCGGCCCGATGTGCGGCGACTTGACCCTTGACCCGACGCAAGTTCCGCCCAACGATCCGCCCCCTGCGCCGTCGCCCCGAGATCGGGCCGAGGTGGCCATCGAGCCCGCTCCATGCAAGAGAAACGCACAATTGGTTGGCGCGAATGGCTAGGTCTGCCCGAGCTGGGCATCGATCGCATCAAGGCCAAGGTCGACACGGGCGCGCGCAGCTCGTCCTTGCATGCGTTCGACCTCGAGGTCGACGAAGACGGCCCCGAGCCGGTGATCCATTTCTCGGTGCACACGATGCAGCGCGACTCGAAGACGGTCGTCCGTTGCTCCGCGCCGCTGCACGAGTATCGCGTGGTGCGCAGCTCGAACGGTCATCGCGAGCGCCGGCCCATCATCCGCACGGCCGTGCTGCTCTGCGGCGCCAGCTGGCCCATCGACCTCACCCTCACCTCGCGAGACCAGATGGGCTTCCGCATGCTCCTGGGTCGCCAAGCCATCCGCAGAGCCTTCGTGGTCGACCCCGGTCGATCCTATCGATGCCGTGATCTCGCACCGCCGCCGCGACGGCGGAAGAAGAAAGTGATTGAAGTATGAAGATCGGCATCCTGTCGAGGAAATCCCAACTGTACTCGACCAAGCGGCTACGCGAAGCGGCGATCGAGCGCGGGCATGAAGTCGACGTCGTCGACTACGTCCGCTGCTACATGAACATCACGTCCCACCGGCCGCAAGTACTGCTCTCGGGTCGCTCCTTGAGCTTCGACGCCATCATCCCGAGGATCGGCGCCTCACGCACGTTCTACGGAACGGCGGTCGTGCGACAATTCGAGATGATGAGCGTGTACTCGCTGAACACATCCCAGGCGATCTCACGATCGAGGGACAAGCTCCGGGCATTGCAGCTGTTGGCGCGCATCGGCGTGGGCCTGCCCGTGACGGGCTTCGCCAGCTCGACCAAGGACATCGACGGGCTGATCGCACAGGTGGGCGGCGCACCGCTGATCGTCAAGCTGCTCGAAGGCACCCAGGGCGTGGGTGTGGTGCTCGCCGAGACAGATAAGGCCGCGGAGTCCGTGATCGCGGCCTTCGTGCAGCTGAACGCCAACATCCTGGTGCAGGAGTTCATCAAGGAAGCACACGGCGCGGACATCCGAGCTTTCGTCATCGGCGACAAGGTCGCCGCCTCCATGATGCGACAGGGCCCCGAGGGAGAGTTCCGTTCGAACATCCACCGCGGCGGCTCCGCCTCGGCCATCAAGCTCACACCCGAGGAGCGAACCACGGCCGTCCGCTCGGCGAAGGCCCTCGGCCTGGGCGTCGCCGGCGTCGACATGCTGCGTTCGAACCACGGCCCGCTGGTGATGGAGGTGAACTCGTCTCCCGGACTCGAAGGCATCGAGGCTGCCTCGGGCAAGGACGTCGCCGGCGAGATCATCAAGCACCTGGAGAAGAATGCAAAACCCGGCAAGACGAAAGACCGCATCCCGGGCTGAATCCCGCGCCCCCTTCCTGCTCGACGCGACTCCCGCGCCGGCCGGCGCGCTCACGCGCGTGGAGCTCCCCGTGTCCAGGCTGCCGACGGGCATGTGGCTCTCGTTGCCGGTCGGCATCCTGCACGGCAAGCGGCCCGGTCCCGTGGTCTGGCTGAGCGCGACCATGCACGGCGACGAGCTGAACGGCGTGCCCATCATCCGCCACCTGCTCCAGCGCATCGACCCCAAGACCTTCACAGGCACGCTGCTCGCGGTCCCGATCGTGAACATCTTCGGCCTGCTGCAGGAGTCGCGCTACCTGCCGGATCGGCGCGACCTCAACCGCTGCTTCCCAGGCGCCGAGCGTGGCTCGGCGGCGTCGCAGCTCGCGCACCTCTTCATGGAGAAGATCGTGGCCCACAGCGACTTTGGGATCGATCTGCACACCGGCTCCGGAGGGCGTGAGAACCTGCCGCAGATCCGCTGCGACCTCGACGATCCCGAGACCAAGCGCCTGGCCACGAGGTTCGGCGCGCCCATGCTGATGCACGCCAAGCTGCGCGATGGCTCGCTGCGCGCCGCGGCCACCAAGCTGGGCAAGCGCGTGCTGCTGTACGAAGCGGGTGAGGCCAGCCGCTTCGACACCCACGCCGTGGAGATCGGCGTGCGCGGCATCATGCGCGTGATGGAGTCGCTCGGAATGCTCGACTCGGAGTCACCGACCCTCGAGTCCGAGGCGATGGTGTCACGCTTCAGCGTCTGGTCCCGGGCGACGCGCGCGGGCTTCTGCGAGATCCTAGTCGGGCTGGGCGCCAAGGTCGAGGAGGGGCAACCCGTCGCCGAGGTCTTCAACGCGCTCACGCCCAAGGGCACGGTGGTGCGCAGCAAGATCGACGGCGTGGTGGTGGGCCTGTTGCGCACACCCCTGGTGCAGCGCGGGGACGCGATCGCGCACATCGCCCGGATCGCGAGCTGAGACGTGGCCCGCCGGGGGGTGTAAGTCCGTCCCCAGGAGCGCGTTCCGCTCCCGAGGTGAAGATGTCCAAGCTGCACGCCCGAGGCCCGCGCCACGCGCCTTTGCTCCTGCTCGGAGCGCTCCTGATCACGAGCTGCGGCGGTGGCGCCGAGGGTCCTTTCCCGCAGGATCACAGGTCCCAGACGGTGGCCACCAGCTCGGGCGGCGATGTCGAGACTGCGAACATTGCGGGACCCTCGGACGACGCGGCCTATGCGGAACAACCCGCGAGCCCGGGCGAGGCTGCGCCGGTGGCCATGGAGCCGGACGCCATGGCCGAGCTGCGCCAGGACATGGACGAGGAGCGCGGGAGCTCGCCCGCGCCCACGGCCCGCCGTCCGTCGATGGCGCCTCCGCCCCCGGGCCGTCCGATGATGCGCGCGGAGAGCGCAGGCATGGCCGCGGGCAGCTCCGCCGACCAAGGCGCGAGCGCGGTCGCGGACGAAGACGGACAGCCCGACGCCGCGCAGCCGGAAGCGCAAAGCTGGCGACGCGTCACCGGCGCATCGCGGTTCGCGACGGTCGCCCTGGGCGGGGGACACAGCCTCGAGCTGCGGCGCGTACGCGTGGCGGTGAAGGTCGAGGGCTTCCGCGCGCGCACCGTCGTCGATCACATCTTCTACAACCCCTACGACCGCGCCATCGAGGGCACCTTCCGCTATCCGCTGCCGCCCGAGGCCAGCGTCTCGAGCTACGCCATGTACCTCGGCATGGGCCAGGCCGAGCCGGCCTTCTTCGGTCCCGAGCAGGCCAATCGCCGACACGAAGAGGCGATGCAGGGCATGGGCGACATCCAGGAGACGCTGTCGCGCGTCGATCCCCAGGCCTGGGGTGAGCTGCGCGTGGGCCGCATCGTCCAGGCCGAGCACGGCCGCGAAGTGTACGAGACGGTGACGCGCCGCCGCCGGGATCCGGCGCTGGTCGAGGAGGTCGCGCCCAACACCTTCGAGGCGCGCGTCTTCCCCATCGCCGCGCACGGCTTCCATCGCGTGATCATCAGCTACGAGCAGACGCTGCCGCGCGTGGGCAACGAGCTCGAATACATCTTCCCCGTGCCGGCGTCCGCGCAGGGCGGTGAGCAGCTCGAGAGCTTCGAGCTCAGCCTCGAGGCCGACGGCGCCAAGACCCAGGGCCTGCGCTACACGGGCGACCTGCGCGCCGGACGAGCCTTCGCGCGGAGTGGCGTGAAGGGCTACGCGCTGCGCAGTGACGGACCGCAGCAGGGCGGCGCCGTCTCCTTCCGCATGACACCGAGCGAGACCGGCACGCTCGAGGTGCTGGTGGGCGGCGATCCCTCGTCGCGCCAGGGCGAACGCCACTTCGTGCTGCGCGTGCGCGGTGACGACAGGCTGCCCCAGGACGGCGCCACGGCGGGCGCGAACCAGGCCGTCTTCCTGCTCGACACCTCGCTCTCCGAGGATCCGGATCGCTTCAACCTCGACCTGAACTTGATGAAACGCATCCTGGAGCGCAGCCCCGAGATCCGTCACTTCAACGTGGTCACCTTCGACGCGGGCGCGCGCTGGCTCTCGCCGACCTGGCTCACGAACGACGCCGGCGGTCGAGACGCGGCCGTGGCGCGCGTGGGAGAGATCTTGCTCGAAGGCGCGACCGATCTGGGCGCGGCGCTGCACACCCTGGCCCATCCGCCCATGGAGATCGGCGCGGGCAAGCTCGACGCCTTCTTGCTCACGGATGGCGCGGTGAGCTGGGGCGAGCGCGACGCCGGCAGCTTGCTCGAGAGCTTCCGCGCCGAGTCGCCCTGGGACGTACGCTTCTTCGCCTATCGCACGGGCCTGGGCGCCGAAGACGCGCGCATGCTGGAGCGCCTGACGACCGGGGGCGCGGTGTTCAACTGCCTGAGCACCTCCGCCATCGACGGCTGCGCGGTGGGTCATCAGCGCGCGGGGCTGGCGATTCAGAGCGTACGCGTCGTCGCCCAGGGCGCGGGCGGTGCACGGACCAGCGACGTGCTGGTGGCGGGCGGCGCGGCGACACTGACGCGCGGCGCCGAGCTGTTGATCGCGGGTCGCCTGGACGCACCCGGCAACGCCGAGCTCCGCATCGCGGGCACGCTGAACGGCGCAACCTTCACCTGGACCAAGCCCGTGAACCTCGCGGGCACGGGCGAGCTGGCCTCACGCGCCTGGGCCGAGATCGCGATCCAGCACTTGCTCGCCACCCACGACGCCGAGCTCGAGGATCTGGCCGTCGCTCTGGGTCAACGCTACCGCGTCGCGAGCCGCGTGACGTCGTTCCTCGTGCTCGCGACAGACGCCGAGTACGAGCAATACGATCTCGAGCGCGCGCGGCACGAGGCGGGCAGCGGAGGCATCGCCGAGCTGGTGGCGCAGACGCAGCAGACGCCGAGCGGAGTCACCACGAGCTGGCAACGCCTCGAGCGCGCGCTGCGCCTCGGCGCGAGTCACAACCACCTCGAGGCGAGCGAGCAGGGCGAGGTCTGGCGCACGCTCTCGCGCTTCGTGGCGCGCAGGCCGATCGAATTCGTGCGCGGCGCCCACGCCATCCCCGCCGTGCTCGCGAGTGACGCGCCGCGAGGCTATCGAAATGCGCGCCCGCACGAGCCCGAGAACCTCGAGGTCTATCGA
>Ga0100379_10003428_pt1 | contig 14434 bp, 14 predicted proteins | sample CryGeymeta201503_FD_80418 | JGI IMG/M metagenome (GOLD analysis project Ga0100379, IMG submission 80418) | Groundwater microbial communities from Crystal Geyser aquifers in Utah, USA - Crystal Geyser metaG 2015-03 | ecosystem: Environmental > Aquatic > Deep subsurface > Groundwater | place...
AAAAAATTAATAAAAAATTAATATTTTTATACCACATGAGACTCGTAAAAACTGTCCAAATTCTCTATTTTTGTTTGATAGCACTCTTTATAAGTTTTGCTGTAATTTTTCAGCGCTTTCCTGATGAAAACATGAGTGCATATATTGTTCTTCTATTTACTATTGTACTGCTTCCTCTTTGGGATATTCTCTGGGAATATATATCACTCAAAGAAATTGGAAAACTCTTTTTTATCGGAGCTCTGTGAGTATTTTGTTATGTGGCATTGTATCTTGCGCTTTGAATGCAAAACATGGCAGAAGGACTCTCTATTATAGCGTATTATCTCCTCGTAGCTTGAGTCATAGTAGAAATCATCTCTCCACTAATTTTTAGAAAAAAAATATGAAAAAAATCTCAGTGATAGACACAGCATTTCTTGGAATCACCCTAGTAGTAGTTTGACTATGAATCGTAGAGATAATTCAGCTCATCGCACCCTACTACAGTTATGGAAAACTCCTTGTAGTATTTATGATTCTCACAGGAATCTATATTGGATATAAGCAAATCCAGCAAGGAAATAAACTCACTTGATGAGTTTGAAAAAGACATCAAGCTACCAGGCTCGACGATGTTGCAAATATTGATACTTCAAGCAGACAGGCATCTGATGATTATTTTGAGAAATATAATACCTTTGTGCATGAGCAGAGGGATTCGCTGATGTATCTCGCATGTGTAATACTCTTTTGTTTTGTGTCTGTTTCACTCTTGTTTGGATTTTTAAGTATCTTACAGTACGCCCTTATATTGTTTTTTTGAGTCTATGTCTATGCAAAGCTCCTAGGATTTCGATTTGATTTCACGATTAAAAAAAGCAAGTTCAGCCAAAGTAATACACTCAGATTTTTTGTCATAGTATTTGCTCTGTATATCAGCTGCATCAGTATTTTTATGAATGAACTCTCGCTTGAAAGCGAGGTTCGTATGCAGTACATACTGATATTTGGAATCCTGTATTTTTTGATGTGAGCTGGAATATTTTTTCATATACCACTTCCAAAACGAAAATATGTAAATGTTTATAATAGTTTAAGTTTTCTTCTTATACTTTTTCTCGGAGCTATACTTGTATATAGTAATCTGCCAGAAAAAACAACAAGTCCCACGGAGCCTCTACAAAATCCTTCGATGCTTACAGAAGTTCCAGAATTGATAGAGTCAGAACCTTCTGAAGAATTAATTTCTGATGAGGTACCGCTTCAAGAGACACGGCTCGTATCACAAGTCTATGCTATAAACCCTGGACTGAGTGTATGAAGCGAAGATGGGAGCGTGACAAATCTCAAACAAGTACTTGCTTCACTTGAATACTACGATGGAGAAATAAATAATCTCTTTGATGAAAGCCTGAGAACATCACTTCGAAGCGCTCTGATAGGGGAATGTGATTGGCCAGAGTCAACCACAGGAATCTTTGGTCCACAGGCAAAAGAGTGTATCGATAATCTCGAGATTTTAATTCCACAAAACTAATATCATGACTCCAGAAATTATACAATACTTATCGCTCAGTCTCTCACCAGTGATTGCTATCGGGCTGGGAGTTTTGATTATAAAATTACTACGTAAAAAAAATAACACATGACAAAAGTAAGGCTTGAAGACGCAAGCTGAGAGCAAATTTGGAAATGAGAAATAGATAGTGCAAAGCCACTTCTCACTCAGCTAGAAGCGCAGTGAGTAGAAATACCAAATGCTTGTAGAGCAGGAATGTGCGCCGCATGTATGTGCAGCGTGGTAGAGGGACAAGAACATATCGTGAATAACCTGAGAGGAGAACCATCTTTTCCACTCGGAGAAGATGAAATAATGACCTGTATTGGCTGAGTCAAAGAAACTCAGGATGAAGTAGTTCTCAGAACTATGACTTAATTTTTAAATAAAAACTATGATACTTTTTGCATGAAAATTTTCTCTCGAAGAAAAAACAGATTTTCCAGATATTGATTTTGATATTCTTCAAACAGGAGAAAAATCATACTTTATTATGTGAGCGGATGAGACGATTCAAAGCTCTCAGGATGTAGAAGCATTTCTCACCCAGCATTTCTGAAAGCTCGCAAACCATGATATTTCTATAGAGAGTGAAGATGCACTTGAAATACTTAATAGTGAGTATGAAGAGGGAATATATGAATCTGTGAGTTTTGAGGGACCAAATACAAGTTTTGATGATATTCTCGAGCGATTTGCGGAAAGTGATGAGGTTATTGCCGTACGAGAAGCAGAAACTTCACTCCTCTACGGAAATAAGATTATCAAAGCAGATTTCATATTTTAATAAAAAAAAGAAGCTATTGCTTCTTTTTTTATTCATCATCTCAAAGCTCAACGGCTCCCTCGTCAAATATTAGATTAAAGGGTCTGAGATACTCACTTCCGGTATCAGGGATAACCACATAGGTTTGATCAATGATTTGCTGCTTGTTATTAATAATGGTATCGAGAATTCCACTATTGTAATTATTTAAAAAGCTGTACTGAGCGAGAAATTGATTAATAAAGACAATATCAGTAAATGCTTGTGTGTATTCATCTCGAAGGGTAAAATACGTATCTACATTATTGAGTGTTGCATCAACTTTATTTCCTGAGAAATTATTTTCCATTTGCGCTTTGAGTGTTTCTATTCTTTGAGAAACAGTATCGAGAAATTCAACAAGCTCAGCTTTTTGTATTTCTAGATTTGTGATACTCGTTGAAGCATTGTTATATCTAAATCGCATTTGAGTAATATATCCCTCGAGAGTTGATTTTCTATCATTTGATGTTTGGAGAATATCTACAATATTTGTTTGTGAGAGATTGAGATATTCACGAATATAAATCATATTTTGAGATATGAGATCTTTTCTGATGACTCTTTTTTCTTCTGGAGAAGCACCAATAAATGAGACGTTTTGGTATGCACTATTTCATGTTTTTGAGTCAGAAGATTGAAATGAGATTCAAATTCTGGTGGAGAGTGCCACACCAGTTGTCGCATAATTACCAATATAGGCACTGGTGAAATTTTGAGAGTTTGTATTTGGCAGCTCCGCAACGCGAGATACTTCCTCACTTCAAAAAAAATAGTTATATCCATGTATTCCTGCAAGCAAAAAGCAGGAAAGGATACATACTTGAAGAAAAAAATTGTTTAGATTCTGGTATTTCATTTCGTATTTCAAAACATATACTTAGTCCTATGTTAGCATATATTTGCTCTGAGTGGAAATATTTTGCCCTATTTTTTAAAAAATTACTTTTTTCTTACAGATAAATAGCTATCATAGAGAAATTGTTTTAACGATTTATAAAAAATACTATGGCATCACCACTTTTTCAGCTGAAAAGTAAATATTCTCCAGCTTGAGATCAGTGAGAAGCAATTGCAGCACTCACAAAATATATCTCTGAAGGTCACGATTGGCAAACGCTTTGGTGAGTCACCTGAAGTGGGAAGACCTTTACTATGGCGAATATTATAAAAAATATTTGAAAACCGACACTCATTATCGCGCATAATAAAACCCTCGCTGCGCAGCTGGCACAAGAATTTAAAGAGTTTTTTCCAGATGCTGCTGTGCATTATTTCGTGTCCTATTATGATTATTATCAGCCTGAAGCTTACGTAAAAAAGACTGATACTTATATCGAAAAAGAAGCCACGATTAATGAAGAAATTGACAGGCTGAGACATGCCGCAACGCAGGATTTGCTCAGCAGAAAAGATGTTATCATCGTAGCTTCTGTGAGTTGTATCTACGGTATTGGTGATATTCAGGCATATCAGGATCAAATTTTTTCTGTAGAAATAGGAAAAAACTATGTCCTAGAAGATCTCCTCAAAAAGCTCGTAAATGTCCAGTATACCAGAGCTTGATGAGATTTTAAGCCGTGAAATTTTATTGTTCAGGGCGATATTCTTGAGATTTGGCCATCGAGTAAAGAGTATGTGTATACGCTTGAATTCTGGGGAGATGAGCTCTCACAAATTACTTCCAGACATCCGATATCTGGTGAAGTATATGAAGTGCATCAATATATAGATATATTTCCAGCAAAACATACCGTTACCAGTGAGTGAAGACTCGAACAAGTGCTTCCGCAAATAAAAAAAGATTTAGAGGAACGGCTCAGATATTTTAAAGAAGATCTCTGAGATATGCTCAAGTATGAGAGACTCAAAGCAAAGGTTGAGTATGATATAGAGATGATGCAAGAAGTCGGATATGTAAATGGGATTGAGAACTACTCTCGATATCTCGATGGAAGAAATCCTGGAGAAGCACCTGCAACTCTGATAGATTATTTTTGAGATGACTTCCTGACTTTTATCGATGAATCCCATATGACGATTCCTCAGATTGGAGCGATGTACGGATGAGATAGAAGCAGAAAAACAAATCTCGTAGAAAATGGATTCAGGCTCCCATCAGCGATGGATAACAGGCCACTGAAATTTCCAGAGTTTCAAGCAAAACTTGATCAAGTGGTCGCTGTCTCGGCGACTCCAAGCGAATACGAAATTGCGATGAGCTGTGATGCGGATGTACACTACGATAAAAAAACGTGAGACAATGAAATAGGAGACAGACTAGTAAAAGAGGACCTCAAAGAACTTCCATCTGTAAAAGATTTCTTTGGATTTGATCCCAGCGTAGGAGAAGACTGGAGCGACAGTGAAGAGAAGCGAATTGTTCCGCAAATGATTCGTCCAACTGGGCTTCTCGACCCGGAAATTATCCTCAAACCGATGGATTATATGATAGACGATATCATGAACAATCTCTCTCTCGTCTTGGAGAAAAATGAGCGTATGCTGATTACGACCCTTACAAAACGGTCAAGTGAAGAACTCACGGAGTACCTCATCGATAATGGAATAAAAGTCCAGTATCTTCATAGTGAGGTTGATACCTTAGAGCGTCTGGAAATCCTCAAAGAACTCAGAGAGTGAAAGATTGATGTTATTGTCTGAGTGAATCTTCTCAGGGAATGACTTGACCTCCCAGAAGTCTCAAAAATAGCAATTCTAGATGCAGATAAACAGGGCTTTCTACGTAGTGAGCAAGCACTTATACAGATTATCGGGCGAGCTGCCAGAAACTCGAGTGGGGAAGTGACGATGTATGTCGAGCAAATTAATAGATTTGAAGAGAAAAAAGCAGATTTTAAGAAATATTCTGAAGATATGTATATACTCAATGCTGGAAAATATGTGAATAATGATGGTCTGGTAATTTCGCAAGCGATGAAAAAATCAATTGATTTGACCTATTACAGAAGATGAATTCAAAAGGAGCATAATAAAAAGCATGGACTGACTGCTACGACGGTATTTAGTTCTATAAAAGATATCGGTATCCCAAGTAAAAAGAAAAAACTTGAGCTTTCCGGAGATCCAAAATCACTTGAAAAAGATATTGCTAGACTCGAGCTTGAGATGGATATAGCTGCAGCAAATATGGAATATGAAACAGCCGCAGAAATCAGAGATCAGATTTTAGAGCTCAAAAAATGAAAGAAAGCAAAAAAGAGAAAATAAACCAAAAAAAAAATATATATCAAAAATAGGGTATATATTTTTTTTATCTGCGAAAATATGGTAGGGTAAAGAAAACATTACTTTTATTTTTGATATACAGAGAAAAAATGAGTGAAAAAAAATATATTATTTTTACAGATTTAAAAGATTTTACCTATAAAAATGCGCTTCTCACTGATTCACAAATCAGTGAAATTCTCGGGAGCTTTGAAAAAATTGTCGAAGAAACAGCACAAAGCAGCAATATAAATATCATTAAATCCATTGGAGATGCCTATTTCTCAGTAGGAGAAAATCCGGAAGATGCTTTTTATTTTGCACAAACTATACTGCAAGAATCACAAAAATATGATGCAATGCAAAGAATTGATGTAAAAAAAATATCTCTCCGTGTCACCATTACCTATGGAGATATTTCGCAGCATACAGCTCTGAATCTCGAAGACTATTTTGGTGAAGCCATAAACCTGTGAGCAAGAATTATGGATATTACTCCTTCAGGACAAATATTTTGTACCCACGATGTTCAAAAATCACTTGGTAACAACGTCTCATCACAATATCTCTGAGAGTTTTCATTTCATGGGATACTCACTGATGTCCCACTCTATAGCCTGACCCATATTTCTGACGAGATGCGACTAGGGCTCAAACAAACAGATGATTCTCGTCTCAAAGAATGTGAAGAAATAGTATTCCGCTCATCATGTGTTGCCGCTATTCTTTCTCTTCAACCACTTCCATTTTTAGAAAACTTTAATCTGGTGGCGGTTCATCTCTATATGATTTTGAGAATATCTTCTAAATTTGAGAGAAAACTTTCACTCAAAGATAGTTCCAAGATTTTTGGTGAGCTTATTGCGCCTCTGGGTATTTCCTATGCCGCATTTCAGTGAAGTGCAACGGCTATAAAAATACTTCTTCCAGGAATTTGAGGATATCTTTTCGCTCCAGTAAGCTTTGCTGTCTCATACTCTCTTTGAAAACTCTATATCATGTATTTTTATTATCAGTCTTCTGGAGAACCATTTCCACCTGAGCTTATAAAGGAACTCTTTGCAAAACATAAAAAAGAATGAAAAAAAATAGCAAAAGAGCGAAAAAAAGACATCGTCGCAATAGGAAAAAAATATAGTGAAGAAATACTTCATATTGGAAAACAAAAAGACTTTACCAAAGTACAAAAAGATACGATTGAAATGCTCAAGAAAAAATAGTGAGTGAACTCAATTCCAAATCAAAATGCTAAAAATGCTACAGAAGACATATATATATAAAGCAATGAGCAGTTCTTACTCCAGCACTTACAGAAACTTCACTTGCAAAGTAGAAATAATAAATGCTTTACATTTCTACAAGAGCCATAAAATAAGAGCATGAATTCTGTAGTGCATAAATATCAAAAAATGAAAAAAGAAATAGCTCTGTGTCTTGGTTGAGGTGGTGCTCGATGACTGATTCATATGTGAGTGTATCAGTATCTCGAAAAAAATAATTATACAATCTCGGAAGTATCAGGAACTTCTATGGGAGCGATAGTTGCAGCTGGAATCGCAACAGGAAAAAGCTTCGCAGAACTGGATAATATTATTGCAAAAGAGCTATGATTTTCCAAGTTTTTAGAGATCTGATTCTGAACTGGACTGATTCCGTGAAATAAAATTTTTAAATGCTTTGAAAAAATATTTTGAGATATGAGAGTCTGTGACACGCAAATTCCTCTCAAAATTGTTGCCAGCAGACTTGAGGATAACAAAAAAGTGGTATTTACAGATACTCGTATTTGTGACGCTTTGAGAGCGAGCATGAGTATTCCATGAATCTTCGAGCCACATGAAATTGATGGAATGCACTATGTCGATGGGATGATGTTTGAAAACCTCCCAATAACAGAGTGTAGCGGAGAGAATATCATTGCAGTTTCAACACTCTTTACAGAAAATTATGATTTTTCCTCTACCAGAAAACTCATGAAAAAAGTAGCCAATATTGCCCTCACGCAAAATGAGCAAATATCTCTGCAGGCAAGTGAAAATAAAAATATCACTCTCATACGACCAGAATTTGATGAAATAGATTTTCATGATTTTCATAAATATAAATCCTGCAGGGAAATTGGATATGTTGCGACGAAAGAAATACTGTGATAAATACTTGTATTTTTTGTAAAATTCTTATAATTTTTAGGCTTATTTGGGGCTATTTATGGTTTCTACTGGGAGAATTTAGCCCACTTCGTATGCTATCCGGGGGATGTGTGTGACCTCCGTAATCAACACACTCGCATATAAATGCAAAAACTAGAACAGGAGGACTTACTGCTTTCGCTAACAAAGCTAAAGCTGCATTTTCTCCAAGCGTAGCATTTGCTGCGTAATTAGACTTCACAAACCGGAGCTCTAATGGGCCTCCTCACCGAGGATGAGTGCGATTGCCTGCCCACCATCATAGAAGACTTTTGTCTGAGAGATACTTCTATGATTATTCTAATTCAGACCATGATTTCAGTATTTTATAGAGATTTTAGCTGATTTCTGGAAACTTAAAAACTTTCTCTACGCGGTGTTTGATATTTTTCTTGTTCGTGTAGAAGTACTTCAAAAATATCTATGATAGTAGATGTGCGAGGTGGGCCTCTCAGCACACGAGTTCGAATCTCGTTAGCTCCACCATAATATGGACACAGATGCAAATAGTATCTATTTGTATATAATAATAAGAAAGAAGAATTAAAACTCTTCTTTTTTTATAACTAAAAATTTAATATGAGACATAAACAATATGGTATTTCTGAATAGTTCACTAGCTTCACGAAGTTCACTTTTTAACAAAAGAAAACGGTTGCCCCAAAAGAGGGACAACCGAAGTTTATAGAGGAACGTAGCGATATGCGTCAGTTTGGACGCATACGCGGTCCCTTCTTCTGATGGTAGAATCCGTCCAGAATCATCCAGACCACGAACGCTGCGAAGAGCGCGGACAGAGCACCAAGTTCAGGAGTGCGAGCGATATGAACGCCCACCAGTGGGCTCAGCATCCATGGAAGTGCCATGATGACGAGCGTAACGATGCCAGCGAAAATCTGAGCTTTTGCGACACCGAATTTCTCCTTGAGATGGTCGTAGATCCTGTCCCAGAGAAAGACCAGAACAGCGACCAAGAGGAGACCGAAAATAATATACATAAGTTTAACCTCCGTTGTTTTCGGTTTCTTAAAAATATTCATTTATTTTAAAATGTCAATAGTTCACTGCCTTCACGAAGTTCACTTTGGGGATTGAAAGGGGATTAAAAGGAAACGAGAGGAAAGCAAGAGTCCTTGGACTTGCGTTCTCGTTCCTTAATCCCCTTTCTCCAAAGAGTGAATGAAGTGTACAATGTGAATGTTATAGAATAGTTTTTAACTATCTTTCCACATAAAAAATATAAATGTCTGTATATATCTCATATTCAGATTAATATGTAATTATATAACCTAATGAGTACAAAATGAAAAGAGTTGCTATATATGTAAGAGTATCAACAGAAGAGCAAGTGGTACACTGAAATGGTATTCAAATCCAAAAAGATGCACTTTTGAATTATGTGAAACTTCAAGGTTTTCATTTAGAGGATAAACATATCTTTATAGATGAATGACGCTCATGAGCTGAAAAAATTAATAAAAATTTAATTAGCATAAACATATTGGCAGCAATTGTCTGTATGTTTTTTTATGTTCTAGCCATAAAATAAATATATTGAAAGAAATATAAACTAAAAAAATCTATGAATGCCACTAAGAAAAATAATTCAAATATTAAAGAGAAAAAAACAAAAAAGAAAAAGAGTATGATAAGAAGAATATTGCTGACTTCTATAATAACAGTTGCAGTTGTCTGTATTTGTATCATATCAATTATAGTATTTTTTGTAGTAGATAATTATTATTTTTCTGAAAATGAAAACAATGATGTATATAATTTCAATCAGCATGAAGAATATGAATTTTATCAGAGTGATGAGTATATAATTCCAGTACATGAGGGATTTACAGTAAGTAAACCTAATATTTATCTCTATCCAGAAGAAGAAACAGAAGTATTGGTAGAGCTTGATTTTAAGTGAGAGATTTTTGCAGATTACCCAAAATATGATGAGAATATTGGTGGATGGGAAGTACTCGCTTCTCCAGATGGGAAGATAATAAACAAAGCTGATAATAAAGAGTATAGCTATCTCTTCTGGGAGTGAAATATTGATGATATAGACTGGGATGTAGAAACATGATTTGTAGTTGCCTGAAGTGAAACACGAGAGTTTCTCCAAGAAATACTCCCTAGCATGTGACTTACACCTGTGGAGTACAATGAATTTATAGTATATTGGTATCCACTCTTACAAGAGAATCCATACAACCTTATCCACTTTGCTGATACGCAGTATACAGATCTTGCTCCGCTTTCTACTTCACCAAGATATGATTCACTGCTCAGAGTATTTATGCTTGCAAAACCACTCCAGCAAGCAATCGAAATTGTGCCACAAGTATTTCCAGAATTTCAAAGAAATGGATTTACCGTCGTAGAGTGGGGAGGAAGTATTATACAGTAAAGCACATAAAAAGCTCAAGATTATATTCTTGAGCTTTTTATTCGTAAACTCTTTTTCATTATTTTATCTTTTTTTATAAAATAGAGGCAGTATTTATAAATAACCAATTCATGAACACCGATATACAAGCACTGTATGACGCATTTACTCAGCAGCTGAAACCATTTGCATACCACAATGAAAAACTGATCAAAATATTATTCCTGAGTATTTTGATGAGAGGTTCTATTCTTATCGAAGACTTACCTGGAACAGGAAAAACAACCCTCTCAAAAGCTCTCTCGAGGCTTATTTGATATGATTTTCAAAGAATACAATGAACTTCTGATCTCACTCCTCAAGATATCCTCTGAGGAGAATTTTATGATTTTGAAAAGAAGCAAATCATGATTCGTAAAGGAGCAATTTTTACGCAACTTCTCCTTATAGATGAGATTAATAGAATGAATCCAAAAACGCAGAGTGCCTTTCTCCAAGCAATGGAAGAAAAAAAAGTATCAATCATGTGAGTAGAGTACAGGCTAGATCCATGATTTTTTGTCATTGCAACGCAAAATCCTATTGAGCATACTGGGACATTTCCCCTTCCAGAAGCACAAAAAGATAGATTTACAGCAAAGGTAAGTATCGGTATGCCAGATGAAGCCCACCAGATTGCAATTATTACTCAAAATCTCTATGCTCATCTTGAAAAAGACATAGAAGCACTGAGCCCTCTGATGACTCAGTCAGATATACTCTATCATGAAGAAAAGATTTCAGAGATTTTGATAAATGAGACTCTAGCAAAGAAATTTATAAAATTTTTTCATCTCATACAGCAGTCAGATGAGATACTCTATCCTCTTTCACAAAGAGCGATAGCGACTTTCACGCAGTGATGCAGAGCTCATGCATACCTTCAGGGGAGAGACTATGTTACGGCCCAAGATGGAGAGATTTTACTTGAGAGTTTTCTCTTACACAGGCTCGATATAGCAAGCTCTTGAGCTTCAATCCTGGCAGACTTATATAAAAAATCATTTAGAAAAATATAGTGAAACTCTTCCGCTCTCTATCCTCTGTTTCCTATACTGGTCGTATTTCACGTCTGGGATTTTTGCTCATCGCGATTGCATTTTTTTTGACGATTATTTCATTTGTAAAAGGGATTCAAATCCTGATATTTATTCCAGCATTTGTCCTTGCCGTTTTTGTATATTCGCTCTATGAACTCATTAGAATTCGTAGGAATATGAACATAGAGCTGAGAAGTGATGCACAGTGAAACTATCTCAGAGTGTTCATAAAAAAATGATATAAATATAATTTTATTCTCGCAAATAAAAACGAATCTTGAAAGCTTGTATTTCTTGAGCCAGATTTACATGGGAAATATTATTTTACCAAAGAGACACCTTATAATCTATTTCTCTATATTTTTTGAAGTTTTGATATATTTAGACTGACAAAAAGTGTTGGAAATATTTTTTTTAGTGACCAGAGAGACGAAAATGATGATTTTCTCCAGTCTGAAAAATATGAATCAGGAAAACAAATTATAAAAATCGATACGTTGCGCAGTTCTCTGAGTGATGTTCCATATATAAAACAATCCTATAGTGTCAGCGGAAAACAGTATGAGCAGTCAGATTTTTTTTTGCAGAGTAATGATCCTCTCAGCATTGTTTCTGGAGAAAAATTGGGTAAATTTCATATCTTTATGATTCTCATTGGAATGTGCGCTGTTGCTATAGAGTGGCTTTCTCCAATGCTGGATAGTGTAATGGTCATCACGGCACTTATCATTTTTTTACTTAGAAACAAGAGAGGAAAACTTCCTGAGAAGCTAAAGAATATGCTCCTTCTGAGTTCATTTTTTCTCATGCTCATTCTTACAAGAGTTCTCTGAGATATGAGCTGAGCAGGGAGTGTATTTTTACTGCAGATACTCATGATTATTTATCTCTTTCCGAGAGATTTTAAAAATTCATTTCTCTATATATTTCTCCTTTTGTTTGTATTTGTTGCAGTTTCTCTCTTTTCTAATCAGATATGGTTTATCGTCTTGTTTATACTCTACTTGTGTATATCTATTTATCTTTTGTTTTATATTTCTGGGACAGAATCATTTGAGTCAGCACAATATAAACTGGGAAATAAAATTTCAAAGAAAAATTTTTTCTCGGCCTACATCAGTGTTGTTTCTCTTATGATAGTATTTTTTATTCTCCTTCCACACGGAACAGCCTCTGAGAGCCGTACAAATATTGGAAATAGAGATAATGAATGAAATATCTCATGATTCAATGAAGAAATTTCACTCGAAAATATCCAAAATATCAAAGAAGACAGACGAAAAGTAATTGTTGTAGAGGATTTGCAGCTGGATGACGTAGAGCGACTATGACTGGATTATTTTAGAGGAAGAAGGTATCATTATTTTGATGGGAAAAGATGGTGAGGAGCATTTTCTTGAGAAAACTATGTCCTAGAAAATGATCTCAAAAATACAGATATCACGCTCTCGATGAAGTACTATCTCAATGGAAGTCGATATATTTATATGCCAGCTTCTCCGAGCTTTATTACGTGAACAAATATTAGGTTTTGAAATACTTCCAGTGACGCAACTATTCTGAGAAGTTATTTATGAATCAATGAGCCACTGAGCTTGCAAGTATGATTCAAAACCACGCAAGAGGGGAGAATACGTGATGCACAAAATGCTGAGATTACTGTTCCGTCCTACATAGAAAATAATGTAGCTGATATTTTTGCGCAGTATATTTCTCAAATTCCTGAAGAAATTACGGACTCCCCAGCAGCGCTGAGTGAGTATGTACAAAATGAGTCTGGATTTGAATATGATACCTTTGATGTTGCTGAAAATATTTCAGATTTTCTCTACGGAAAAAAAGTCTGACACTGTGAATATTATGCAACGGTTCTCACTATTGTGCTGCAGCACTTTTGATTTAAGCCAACATTTGTAAGTGGGTTTTGATATGGAGAATATAATTCTCTCGCTGATAGCTATATCGTGCGAGCCAGCAGTGCACATACATGGGTTGAGCTCTATGATGAAGAAACAAAATCTTGGACCATATATGACCCAACTCCATGAGCCAGTCTCTCTGCGAGACAACTCATTGATTCGAGTCTCGAGCAACTGATAGAAATATATGATTTTATAGATATTAAGTGGTATACCTATATTGTAAATTATACCAGAGAAGAGCAGCAAAAAGTATATGTGTATCTCCTAGGAAAAATCTGATATATCGCTATTTTGATTTTCATGCTTTTCTGCATTGCGTTTTTCTATCGAAAACTTGTTCTCATGGTAAGCTTTGTACTGCTCTCAAAACAAGAAAAAATATTGTTTCTTCTTATGCAGAAATACGATTCTCCAGAAATAGCTTTTATTCAGATGGCGAAACATGATGTTCTGCTAGCAAAAAAAATAGAAAAATATATCTATGCTGATAGTGGGGAAGTGAGTTATAGTGAAATATTTAAAATTGTACTGAAGTAATTATTTTGCCTCATAATTGTTTTTCAATTTTCTTACGTGATAGCTATAGCATATATATATTATTTTTTAATCTGATATATATGAAAAATTTGCAGAAAGGAGATTATGTAACATGGATGCGACATGATAATAATCAAATGAAAGGAAGAATTGTAGATAAGTTTATTCAGGAGTTTACACGCACTATAGAGTGAAAAGAGTTTCATAGAACTCCAAGCATTGATGAACCTGCATATCTTATTGAACAAAGTGATGGGAGTGAATTTATACTTTCTTACAATGAGCTTCAAAAATCCGAGCATCCAGATGCTCATGAAAGTGACAACGCACATGTACGAATGAAAGACAAAAAACATACTTATTAAATTTGAAGCAATGAGCAAAGCATACGGTATATGAGATAGAGTTGAATGGAACTGGTGAGATTCTACGACAAGTGGGAAAATAACAAAAATATACAAAGGAGATATAGAAAAAACAATTGAAGGAACACAGGTAAAAAGAGAAGCTTCTGATGTGTGTCCTGCATATCTGATAGAGCAATGAGATGGGAGTGAAGTACTCAAGTCTCACAGTGAAATAAAAAGACAATAAAAAAAGAGCAAATAGCTCTTTTTTTATTATCTATAGTATATCGGTCATTTTTCCGCTATGATCAGAGTTTGTATCGAGGTGAAATGATCTGATTTTATCTTCATTGACTGCGTTTTCATCATAATCTACTTCCTCTGCGATTTCTTTTGTTTTT